>OLNO01000405.1_pt1 | contig 46037 bp, 31 predicted proteins | sample 1672861 | NCBI WGS metagenome assembly OLNO01 (sample SAMEA3136731, study PRJEB25190) | human gut metagenome | reverse complement strand
CCGACCAGCAAGCAGATCTCGGCTCTTGAAACGACGTTCATTGTTCCCGTCTTCAGCGCCTCGGACTATTCGCTTTTGGGCTATGCCGGCTACTACGAAGCAGGTAAGACCACCATCGCCTATCAGTCGGGGACAACTGGTGCATCCCAATCGTCCGTAGCTGTCCGCCGACTGAACATCCCGTTCTGCAGCATCACGGTTCCTGCCGATGCAAAGACTTCGCTGCGCAGCGCCTTCACGGCGCAGACCTTCGGCAAATCGAAGGTTACCGAATACACCGGTATCCGCACGCTCGATGTCAAGACTGCAAAGTGCGAGCCGCTGCCCGCAAAGCCGTACAACGGCAAGGCAAAGATCAGCAAGAAGGCCGTCAACAGCCCGCTGATGTAATACGCCTCGCCTGTAAGACCTGAACCACGAAACCCGGCACGGCGCCATGAACCGTGCCGGGTTCTGTGGTCAAAAGGAACAAGCACCCGAAACAGGGCTGTAATAACCTGATTATAAATTTTATGACAAAGTTCAAAACAATCCGGAGCCTATCGCTCATGCTGGCAGTGCTTCTCCTTGCATCGTGTACGAAAGACACGACCGGAGAGTCTGCTCCCGTCAAGATGGAAGACAAGGTTGCTTCCAAGCTTGTATTCACGTCGACGAACGCTGCCAAAGGCCAGCTGCTGGTCTACTTCGACAGCGATGCCGTCGCGAATGTCGAAAACTCCGTCCTGCGCGTGACGCGTGCGGGCGGCGTGGCCACCCGTTCGGGCATCTCCGATTTCGACGCCGTACTCGACAACATCGGCGTCAAGTCGCTCAGACGTCTCTTCCCGGTGGATGAGCGGAACGAAGAACGCACCCGCGCGGCAGGTCTGCACCGCTGGTATCTCGTGGAATTCGATGAGGAGGCCGATCTCGACAAGACGGCCCTGGAGATGGCCCGGATCGCCGAAGTAAGCAAGGTAGAGTTCGATCAGAAGCTCGCCAGCATCCACGACCCGAAGGTCATTCCGCTCGACGAGAGCCTCGCGGCTTCCGCCACCCGGGCCGACATGACGACCTCCGGCGTGTCGTTCAACGATCCCGAGCTGAGCAAGCAGTGGCACTACATCAACACGGGCGACAAACAGATCTATTCGAAGATCAAGGCCGGTGCGGATGTCAACTGCAAGGACGCCTGGCGTCTCTGCACGGGTGACCCGCGCGTGGTCGTGGCCATTGTCGATGACTGCGTACAGTGGGACCATCCCGACCTGGCCGCCAACATGTGGGTCAACGAGGCCGAACTGAACGGTCAAAGCGGCAAGGATGACGACGGAAACGGCTACAAGGACGATATCTACGGCTACAACTTTGTCACCAATACGAAGCTGGCGATCAGCACGCAGGGCCGGGCCGGCGAGCACGGCACGCACGTGGCCGGCACAGTGGCAGCCGTGAACAACAACGGCATCGGAGTCTGCGGCATCGCCGGAGGTTCGGGCAACAACGACGGCGTCAAGCTCATGTCGTGCCAGATCTTCTACAACGACAACGGCGGAAACGCCAGCACGACGGCCAACGCCATCAAGTATGCAGCCGACAACGGCGCGGTGATTCTCCAGTGCAGCTGGGGCTACACTGCCGGTACGCCCACCTCGGATTCGCAGTACTCGACCGACGACAGCGCCGAGAAACAGGCCATCGACTACTTCATCGCCACGAAGAACTGCGATGCATTGGACGGCGGCATTGCCATCTTCGCCGCAGGCAACGACATGACCGGCATGTCGGGCTACCCGGCCGCCTACCGCGACTACATCTCGGTAACGGCCATGTCGTGCGACTTCACCCCGGCCTACTACACCAACTACGGCCCGGGCTGCAACATCGCGGCTCCCGGCGGTGACTACTACCAGTCGGGAATCGAGACGGGCTCGGAGGCATCGATGATCCTCTCGACGATCCTCAACGGCCGCTACGGCTATTCGCAGGGTACCTCGATGGCCTGCCCGCACGTATCGGGTGTTGCCGCACTGGGTCTCTCGTATGCCCTGCAGCTCGGCAAGACCTTCACGACGGACCAGTTCAAGGCGCTGCTGCTGACCTCGGTCAACAACATCGACCAGTACTGCACCGGAACGAAGCCCTACTACGACAACTACGGCAGCCGCCACACGCTCAACCTCGCGGCCCACAACAAGAAGATGGGTACGGGCTACATCGACGCCTTCCAGGTGCTGATGAACGTGCGCGGCACGACCTGCATCCCCGTTCCCGTCGGCTCGCAGTATACGCTCGACCTGGCGGCGCTCGTCGGCGGCGGCAACGCGAACATGACGATTACGTCGGTCGAGATTTCGGCCGAAGGCAAGGCCAGCCTCGGCATGACCTCGGACCCGAGAGTCTTCGCAAACCAGGTCCTGCTGACCTGCACGAAGCCCGGATCGGCCATTGCCAAGGTCACGATGGTGGCCGGCACGAACAGTGGCAGCGGCATCAACGGCATGACCATTACGAAGGAGTATGCGATCATCGCCCGCGAATTCGAGTCTGCAAACGGAGGTTGGTTATAAAAACAAGGATTCAGCATGAAAAACATCAAGATTTTCTGTATGCTGCTTGCGTCGCTCGTAGCCCTGAGCGGTTGCAGCAAGTCGGACAATAACGGAGGCAAGAACCCGGGCAAGGAGACGCTCGTCGGAGAGTGGCACATGGTATCGTGGACCGGCGCCACGGCCACGGCCGACATCTACATCTCGTTCACCGAGGAGGGGACCTTCGACCTGTACCAGCGCTACATCACCCCTGGATACGTGCACTACAGCGGCACCTACACGTACAGCAACGACAAACTCTCGGGTGTCTACAGCGACAACCAGCCGTGGGCCAGCGAATACGACGCCTTCTTCTCGACGGACGGACGCATGACGCTGACCAGCCTCTCGAGTACGGGGGACGTCTCCGTATACGAGAAGACCAGCATTCCGCAGGAGATTCTCTCGGGAGAGATGACCGCCTCGACGCAGAGCCGCGCCGGCGAGGAAGAGTCGCCCCGCTTCCTGTAGGGAGCGCGCAATCCGCACAGCACCGCATGCCGCACCCGCGGCATGCGGTTTTTTTGTCTCCGGGGAGGGAAACAGTCTGCCCGCCGCAGCTCCCAAGGGAGAATCGCACATGCAAAGGGAAAGAAAATGAGCGCATCCGGAAATTTTTTCGTACCTTTGCCGGCGAAAAGAACAACAACCGCTCATCATCAATAGCTATGGCAATTACAGCGTTTCTTCCCGGCATCCGCTACGTCGGCGTCAACGACCGCACGACCCACCTTTTCGAGGGCCTCTGGTCGCTTTCCCAGGGTGTTTCCTACAACGCCTATCTGGTCATCGGCGAAAAGATCGCACTGATCGACACGGTCGAGGAGGCCTTCGGCAGCCGGCTGTTCCAGCACATCCGCGAGGAGATCGGCGACCGCCGGATCGACTATCTCGTCGTCAACCACATGGAACCCGACCACTCGTCGTCGATCGCGGCCCTGCGGCAACTCTATCCCGACATAACGATCGTCGGCAACGCCAAGACCCTGCAAATGATTGCCGGCTACTACGGCATCTGCGACGGCACGCTCGAGGTCAAGGAGGGCGACACGCTCGATCTGGGCGGCAAGACGCTCACCTTCCAGTTGGTGCCGATGGTACACTGGCCCGAGACGATGGTCGCGTGGTGCGCCGAGGAGCAGACGCTCTTTTCGGGTGACGCCTTCGGTACGTTCGGCGCACTCGACGGCGGCATCACCGATTCGCAGGTCGACGTCGACCGCTACTGGAACGAGATGCGTCGCTACTACGCCTGCATCGTCGGCAAGTACGGCGCCCCGGTGCAGAAGGCCCTGCAAAAGGTCCGTACGCTGCCCGTTGCGACGATCTGCCCGACGCACGGACCCGTCTGGCAGCGCCACATCGCCGAGGTGATCGACCTCTACGACCGCATGAGCCGCTACGAGGGAGAAAAGGGGGTCGTCGTGGCCTACGCCTCGATGTACGGCAATACGGAACAGACGGCCGAACGCATCGCCCGCAGCCTTGTCGAGGAGGGGGTGGAGAAGATCGTTGTCTACAACCTCTCGGTAGCGGATCCGTCGGTTGTCCTGCGCGACGTCTTCCGCTACGACACGCTCGTTGTCGGTAGCCCGACCTACAACGGCGAGCTCTTCCCGCCCGTCGAGCAGCTGCTGCGCCGCATCGAGACCCGCTGCATCCCGCATCGCAACTTTGCCTGCTTCGGATCGTTCACCTGGGCCGGTGCCGCCGTGCGCCGCATGAAGGAGTTCAGCGAACGGATGAAGTGGGAGATGATCGGCACGCCCGTCGAGATGAAGCAGGGCTATTCGCAGGCGGTATGCGAACCGTGCCGCGCCCTTGCACACGACATCGTCGCCCGGATGCGCGAAACGAAATAGCGGGCACCAGCCCGAGACGACAACCCGAAGGCCGCACGGTCTTCGGGTTGTCTCTTTTCACCCCCACCGGAGCCTGCCTTTCCCTTGGCCAACACGCATCCGGACGCCAACACCCGGCAAGCACAGACGAAGGGAAAAAGCAGCACCTGCCGCTCCAGTCGACGCGTCCGCGGCCCCCTCACCAACCCGGCTCTCCGTGCAGGGACTCCACATGCGACACTCCCCTGCCGCGCAAAGAGCACTTCACCGCCCGCGTGCAACAAGATCGGGCGCAGCGCATGAGAAGCTTCCTTGCAGCACTCCCCTGCCCCACAAAGAGCACTTCCGCGCCCGCACCCCCAAAAACGAGGCCCCGGCGTGAAAGCCTCCGGAACCGTTCGCAAAACACTCCGGCCCGGCACACGCAGCCTGTTAGCTCCGCATGCGAGTGCCCGGCTCCGGTTTGCACGAGTGCAGTTCCGAAGATGAACTACACACGGCGGCATCGGACGAGACGAAAGCGGAATATGCGACGTATTTTTGCACCGGAAAAAAGAAAAGATGAACAACGAAAATTCCAAAGCCTTTCTTCTCGTCCTGCTGGGGCTGCTCACGGCATTCGGTCCCTTCGTCACGGACATGTATCTGCCGACGCTCCCCTCGATGACGGGCTATTTCGGCACCACGTCGTCGATGGTGCAGCTGGGCCTCACGTCGAGCATGATCGGCCTGGCCCTCGGGCAGCTCTTCTTCGGCCCGCTGAGTGACCGCTACGGACGCCGTCCGCCCCTGATTGCGGCCATGGCGCTCTTCATCGTCTCGACCATCCTCTGCATCTTCGCCTCGGACATCCGGCAGTTCATCCTGCTGCGCCTGCTGCAGGGCATCGCCGGGGCCGGCGGCATCGTCATCTCGCGTTCGGTCGCCGCCGACCGTTTCACGGGCGCGGAGCTCGCCCGCATGCTGGCCGTCATCGGCGCCATCAACGGCGTGGCACCTGTCACGGCCCCGATCGTCGGCGGCGCCCTGACCGACGTCATCGGCTGGCGCGGCATCTTCTGCATCCTGCTCGCGTTGGGCTGCGTGCTGCTCATCAGCTGCCTCCGCTTCCGCGAATCGCTGCCCGCGACGCGCCGCAGCAGCGCCGGATGGGGGCAGCTGCTTCATGGATTCGGCGCCGTACTGCACAACCGCCCCTTCGTCGGCTACATCCTCCAGCTGGGTTTCGCACAGGGCATCCTTTTCGGCAACATCGCCTCGTCGCCCTTCATCGTGCAGGAGCACTACGGCTTCTCGGCCTTCGGATTCAGCCTCTGTTTCGCGGCCAATTCGCTGGCGATCATGAGCGCCGCGGCGCTTGCCGTGCGTTTCCGCCGGCAGGAGCGCGCCACGCTCCTCGGTTGCCGCGGCATGCTGCTCTTCTCACTCGCCACGGCCGCAGCCCTCGCCTGCCACTGCGGATTCTGGCTCTACGAGGTGCTGGTCTTCGCCCTGCTCTTCTCGATGGGCATCACCTTCCCGGCCACAACCACGCTGGCCATGGACTGCACGCGCGAGCACGCCGGCACGGCCTCGGCGCTGCTGGGCGCCGTCTGCTTCGCCTTCGGCGGCCTCGTATCGCCGCTCGTCGGCATGGGCGACACGCTGCTCTCGACCGGCACGGTCTTCGTCGTCTGCGCCGTCGGATCGTGGCTTGCGTTCCGCAGCGCCCTGCACCACCGCAACCGGCTCGCCGTCGCCTGAAAAAGGCCCCTCGGGGCTGCCGCGCAACCCTGCCATGTCCGGCTCCGACCTACAGGCGCCCCGCCGAGCCCCCCGCCAATGCAGCAGCGGCTCCGTGCCCGTCCCGACACCACAAGACAAAAAAAGTCCCGAACCTTCGAGGTTCGGGATTTTTTCATACGCGGCACCTCTGCCGCCGGGCGGCTGAATGTCAGATGCGCACCTTGACGATGATCTTGCGCACGGTGCCCTCGCCTACCATCGGCGCGTGACCGTCCTCGGGGAAGAGGATCGTGAACTGGCCCGGACGCAGCGTGTAGTAGGTCTGCGGTTCGTCGTCGAAGAGCTGGATGTCCTTCTCCTTGTTGAACTCGCCCTGCGGCTGCCGCAGGTCCTTGCGCTCGCTCCAGCCGAAGCTCTCCTCCTTGCCCGAGACGAGCACCTGGATGTCGATGTATTCGTTGTGGACCTCGAGTTTGGCGTCGGCGCGCTTCTTGAGCTCGCGCTCCATCACGTTGACGTAGATGTCGCGTCCGTCGAGTTCATGGATACCCGGCTCCACCTTGGTCCAGTCGGTCGAGGCGATCAGCTCGAAGGCCTTCTTCATGCGCGGGTGCACCGAGGTGTAGAGCGCGCTGTTTTTCAGCGAATCAAAAATCATGGCTATGTGTATTTAGTTGTTTGAGGTTCTCTTCATCAGGCGCACGACGACGGGATGGTGGTCCGAGAACTCGACTGGCAGCACCTCGTAGGAGAGGGTCTCGAAGTCGTCGGAGCTCAACACGTAGTCGATGCGCAGCGTGTTGTAGAAGCCGCGGAAGGTGTGCGAATAGCCCGATCCGCACTCCGAGAAGGCGTCGTTCAGGCCGCGCGCCATCGTGCGGTAGACATACGACACGGGCGTATCGTTGAAGTCGCCGCAGACGATCCGCCGGCGCGGCGAGGCGGCAATCAGGTGCGCGATGCTGTCCACTTGTTCGGCCCGCAGCACGCTGTTTTCGCGGAAGCGGTCGACGATGCTGCGGATCTTCACCTCGCGGGCCGTATCCGAAAGGAAGCGGCGGCTGGTGATGTAGTCGTTGTCCGAGGCATTGATGGCCGTCGAGCGCAGGTGGTTGCTGATGACGCGCACCGTGTCGTCGCCGACGAGCAGGTCGGCCCAAACCGACGTCGAGGCGGTCAGTCCGACGCCCGAGCGCAGAATGCGGTACTTGCTCAATATCAGCATCGGGGCGCCGTAGAGCGAATCGGGGGCCTGCGTGCGGCCGAAGCGGGCGCTTTCGTAGGTTTCGTCGAGCAGCGCGAACTCCTCGGCGGCATCAGCCAGCCGGGCGTTGAACTCCTGCAGGCAGACGATGTCGGGGTCCTCCTCGCGGATGAGCTGCAGCACGTCGCCGACGCTGCTCTGGCCGTCCTCGCCGTAGAAGCAGCGGACGTTGTAGGTTATGACCTTGAAGGCGGCGCGGTCGTAGGACTCCTCGCCGTAGGTGCGGCGCAGCTCGGGCCGCCAGAAGAGCGAGACCTGGAAGAGCCCCGCCGCAACGACCGCCAACATGAAGCCCGCGCGCTTGAGGCGCCAGCGGATGATCCAGTAGAGGGCCAGCACGACGGCCGCGACGTAGACGCCCGGAGCGATGAGCCCCAACACGGGGAAGAACCACACGCGCGAGGGGTTGACGTAGGGCACGAAGTAGGTGACGATCATCGTCACGCCGACGACGAGCGACAGCAGGGTCATCACCGTATCGAGCAGCCACCGCACGACGCTGCGGCGCGGCTTCTTCGCCGCGCGCCCGTAACCCGGATTATAGAGCTCGTCGGCCATGCTTTAGAAGCGGATGATGCCGCGTTGTTTCCAGTAGTGCAGCAGCAGGAAGCCCCACAGCATGCCGCCGACATGGGCGAAGTGGGCGACGTTGCCCACGCCGCGCCAGCCCAGCAGCAGCTCGATGACGCCGTAGATGATGACGAACCACTTGGCCTTCATCGGGATGGGCGGGAAGAGGAGCATGATGACGGCATTGGGATGCAGCACGCCGAAGGCCAGCAGCAGCCCCATCACGGCGCCCGAAGCCCCGACGAGCAGCAGCGGCAGCTCGCCCAGCGCCAGAGCCGTGAGGTACTGAATCAGCGCAGCCCCCACGCCGCAGATCATGTAGTAGATCAGAAAGCGCCTCGAGCCGAGCTCGTACTCCAGCGTGCGGCCGAACATCCACAGCGCGAACATGTTGAAGAAGATATGTTCCAGATTGGCATGCAGGAACATGTAGGTAACGAACTGATAGGTATGGAAAAAGGGCGTACCGAGCGAGAGCGCGCAGTAGCCCGTGATCCAGTCGCCCACGGGCAGCAGCGAGGTGGCCATGTAGACCAGCACGTTGATGATGATGAGGTTCTTCACCACGGGGGGCGTCTGAAAATAGCTGTTCATAACGGAATTTTTTGCAAAAATAGGTTTTTGTGCCGAATTATCCCAACCTGCCGCGGAGTTCTTCGGTCGTGATTTCGATAAGAATGGCCTTTCCCGAGGGCGAAAAGCTGATGTTGCCGCCCGCGGCGAGCCGTGCCAGCAGCGCCGCGGCCTCCTCGCGCGAGAGCATCCGCTGCGGACCGCGCACGGCCGAGCGGGCCATGGCGGCAGCAATGCGCTCGCGCCGCACGTCGCCGAGCGACACGGGCGTCGCAAAGGCCTGCAACAGCTCGTAGAGCGTCGTGTCGACCGAATCGGCCGGCAGGTCGGCCGGCGTGCCCTTCACCTCGACCACCCCGCCGCCGCAGAGGTCGATATCGAAGCCCAGCGCCGCGAACTCCACGGCATGCTCCTCCACGAGGGCGTACTCCTCGCCAGAGAGTTCGAGCCGCTCGGGAAAAAGCAGCTGCTCGCTGACGGCCTCGCCGTGTCCCAGCACCCGCAGATACTCCTCGTAGAGCACCCGCTCGCGGGCCCGCCGCACATCCACGACGACGAAGCGCCCGCCGAGCAGCGCGGCGACATACCCGCCGCCAAGCGGCAGCGGCTCCGAGAACTCCGCATGCGGCTCCACGTCGAGGCGCTGCTGCTCGGCATCTGCCTCCGACGGGATGAAATCGAGCGTGCTCTCGCCGAACTCCGCGTCCACCATCCCGCCGTCCACACCGTCCGCTCCGTCCCTGCCGAAGGCAAAGGCTCCCGCTCCGGACGCCTCTGCGGAGGGATCGGGATCGCTCCCGGAGGCGATCTCCTCGAATTCCTCGTCGGCAGCGGCCGGGGGCACCGACGACGGAAGGTCAAATCCGCCGTCGGGCCGGATGCCGCACGGGAAGGGGCGCGGGGAAGCGCCCGCTCCGCCCCGCCGCGGCACGGCAGTGGCCGCATCCGACACGTGCTGCGCATCGTCGCTGTAGGGTACGTCGAAACCCGTGAAGTCGACATTCGGATCGGGTGCCGTCGGGTCGATATACTCCTCGCGGAAGGGGTTGTAGTCGCGGTTCGACATGGCCAGCGGCTCGCTGTAGACCGCGCCGCGCTGCATGACGGGGATCTCCACCGTGTTGTCGCGGTCGAAATCCATCATCGGCACGGCACCCGTCTTGGCCAGCGTCTCGCGCATCGCGGCGTGGACGATCTGCCATACGGCCTCCTCGTCGGCGAACTTCACCTCGGTCTTCTGCGGGTGGACGTTGACATCGATGCGCGAGGGGTCAATCGTCAGGTAGAGGAAATAGGCCGGCTGCGCCCCCTCGGGAATCAGCTTTTCGTAGGCCTTCATCACGGCACTCGTAAGGTACGGGCTCTTGAAGTAGCGTCCGTTGACGAAGAGGTACTGGTCGGCGTTGCGCCGCTTGGCGGCTGCCGGACGCCCGATGTATCCCGCCACGCGGGCGATCGAGGTGTCGGCATCGACCTCCAGCAGATTCTGCTTGATATGGCGTCCCACGACGTCGACGATCCGTCCGGCGAGCGAGGTCGCCGCCAGCGTGTAGACCGGGGCGTCGTTGGCGTAGAGTTCAAAGGCGATCTGCGGATTGCAGAGGGCCACGCGCTGGAATTCGCTGCGGATCTGCGACGCCGAGGTCGTGCTCTTCTCCAGGAAGCGGCGGCGCGCCGGCACGTTGTAGAAGAGGTTGCGCACGAAGAACTGCGAACCCGCGGGGCACATCACGGGCGACTGCGAGACGAACCGCCCGCCGTTGATCTCCGTGAGAGTGCCCATCTCGTCATCGGCCTGCCGCGTGCGCAGCTCGACCTGCGCCACCGCCGCGATCGAGGCGAGCGCCTCGCCGCGGAATCCGAACGTATGCAGGTCGTAGATGTCCTCCACGGAGCGGATCTTGCTCGTGGCGTGGCGGTCGAAGGCCATGCGGGCGTCGATGGGCGACATGCCGCAGCCGTCATCGACGATCTGGATGAGCTCCTTGCCGCCGTCGCGGAAGTTGACCTTCACGCACCGCGCACCGGCATCGATGGCGTTCTCCATCATCTCCTTGACGACCGAGGCGGGGCGGTTGACCACCTCGCCCGCCGCAATCTGGTTGGCGACAACCTCGGGTAAAAGTCTGATCCGGTCGGCCATCTACTCCTGCTCGACGTAATCGTTCGGGACGACGGTGATCGGCGCCGTGGGGTCGAAATCGCCGTACATGAGTTCCATGTCGCTCTTTCCGCCCTGCTTCGAGGCGCTCACGAAGAGCCCCACCAGCCGCGGGTAGAGCAGGTAGACGAAGACGATGATCAGCGCCGCAATGACAGCCATCTTCAGCAGCCGCATGTGGCCGTTGCCCGCCTCGCCGGCACGCCTCGCCTCGCGCGCTTCGCGCTGCGTGCGGATGTACTTGCCGGGGCGGTACTCCGAGTTGTCGTCCGACCGTTCGCCGCGCAACTCGGCACGGCGCTGCTCGCGGGCCTCCTTTTCAGGGTCGTAGTAGCGCGGGATGTAGTTGAACTTGTTGGCGTGTTTCTTGTACGGGCTGAATCCTAACATGGCTGTCACATCTGCTTATTAACGGAAAAATTCGTCACCTTCACAGCGTAAAGGTACGAATTTTTCACCGTGTTTCCATCACTTTTCCGTCTCACTAACGGAAGAAGCTCTTCATTCGCTCGAAGATATTCTGGTTCTTCACCGACTCGGCCCGCTGGAAATCGGGCTGTGCGGCCAGCTGCTCGACGAGGCGTTTCTCCTCGGCGGTGAGCTTCGACGGGATGGTGATGTCCACGACAACCAGTTCGTCGCCGCGGCCGTAGCCGTTGACCTCCGGCAGACCCTTGCCGCCGAGCCGCAGCACCTTGCCGGCGTGCGTTCCCGGTGCGATCTTGATCTTGGCGCGTCCGTCGACCGTCGGCACCTCGACCGTGCCGCCCAGCAGCGCCGTCGTCACCGTAATGTTCAGGTTGTGGATCAGGTCGTTGCCGTCACGCACGAGCTCGGCATCGGGCTCCTCCTCGATCATCACCTGCAGGTCGCCGTTCACGCCGCCCTGACGCGCGGCATTGCCCTTGCCCGAGACGGTGAGGACCATGCCCTCGCCCACGCCGGCCGGAATCTTGATCTCCACGATCTCCGATCCGCGCACCGTGCCTTCGCCGTGGCACTGGTCGCACGGCGCCGTGATGACCTTGCCCGTACCGCCGCACGTCGGGCAGACGCCCTGCGTCTGCATGCGGCCGAAGAAGGTGTTTTCCACCCGCGTGATGTAACCCGTGCCCTTGCAGGCCGAACAGGTCGAGTAGGAGTTGGCGTCCTTCGCACCTGTGCCGCCGCACTTGTCGCACGCCACGGTCTTGTTGATCCGCAGTTTCTTGGTTACGCCGTTGGCGATCTCCGAAAGAGTCAGCCGCACCTTGATGCGGATGTCCGACCCGCGGTTCGTGCGCCGCCCGCCCGACGAAGAGGTCGAGCGGAATCCGCCGCCGAAGTGGCCGCCGAAGATGTCGCCGAACTGCGAGAAGATATCCTCCATCGAGAAACCGCCGCTGCTGAAGCCGCCGAAACCGCCGGCTCCGCCGCCTGCCGCGCCGCTCATGCCGGCGTGTCCGTACTGGTCGTAGCGCGCCCGCTTCTCGGGGTTCGACAGCACGTCGTAAGCCTCGGCCGCCTCCTTGAACTTCTCCTCGGCCTCCTTGTCGCCCGGGTTCTTGTCCGGGTGGTACTTGATGGCCGCCTTGCGGTAGGCCTTCTTTATCTCGTCGGCGTTGGCATTGCGCGCAACGCCGAGCACCTCGTAATAATCCCTTTTCTCTGCCATGACCTTACTCTCCTACAACGACTTTTGCGAAGCGCAACATCCGCTCGCCGAGCTTGTAACCCGTCTGCACGACGTCGATGACCTTGCCCTTCTTCTCCTCGCCCGCGGCAAACCGCGCCACGGCCTCGCACAGATCGGCATCGAACTCCTTGCCCAGGCAGTCGATCTCGGTCACGCCCTTGCGGCGCAGCGCCTCGGTAAACTTCTGCGAAATGAGCCGCACGCCCGAGCGCAGGGCCTCGATGTCGTCGCTCTTCTCCATGGCGGCAACGGCCCGCTGCACGTCGTCGCGCACGGGCAGCATCTCCAGCAGCACGTCGCGGCCGCCCGTCTCGACGAGCTCCATCTTCTCACGGATCGTCCGCTTGCGGAAGTTGTCGAACTCGGCCTGCAGACGCAGGTACTTGTCCTGCCACTCGGCAACGAGCGCCGCGAAATCGGGGCCCTCCTGCGCTGCGGGCTCTGCCGCATCTGCCAAAGTGTCAGCCGCCGTCTCCGGCTTCTCTGCCACATTGTCACCTTCGGGCTGCTTTCCGGTCGGGGAAGCCTCGGCGGACGGATTCTTCTCATCCCCCGCAACCTGCTCGTTATAAACCTTTTCCTTTTTCATATCTCGTGTTTTTTCAGATTTCCGTAACCTCATCGTTCAAATTGTATACCAACCCTACCCGATGATGAAAATGGCCGGGCGCTTGTTCAGTTCGGGCAGCGGCGCACGGCGCCACTCCGCCACCGTGCGGGTTGTGACCTGCCCGCCGGGGGCCGTGAGGTCCACGGCGAGCGTCAGGCGCGTGTCGGGGGCAAGCACCTGCAACAGCTGCTCCAGGAGCTTCGCATTGCGGTAGGGCGCCTCGATGAAGAGCTGCGACTGCCCCTCGCTGCGGGCCCGGCGCTCGAAGCGGCGGATCGCCTGCGCCCGCTCGGCAGGCTTGACGGGCAGGTAGCCGTTGAAGGCGAACGACTGCCCGTTGAGACCCGAGGCCATGAGTGCCAGCAGGATCGACGAGGGGCCCACAAGCGGCACGACGCGGATGCCGCGGCGGTGGCACGCCTCGACGACCAGCGCCCCGGGATCGGCGACGCCCGGCACGCCCGCCTCGGAGATCACCCCGGCCGAACGGCCCGCGGCGATGGGGTCGACGAGCGCCTCGACGTCAGGTCCGGCGACCGTATGTTCGTTCAGCTCGCGGAACTCCAGCTCGGCGATGGGGCGCGCGATGCCGGCCTTCGAGAGGAAGCGCCGCGCCGTGCGCGTATTCTCGACGATGAAGTAGTCGAGCGAGTCCATCACGGCGCGGTTGGCCGCGGGCAGCACGTCCCACGGTGCCGTTTCGTCCGAGATCGGACAGGGAATCAGGTAGAGCGTTCCGTTCATGTTCGGTCCGTTGTTTCGCGGCGGCGCACGGGACGCTCTTCGGCCGTCCGCGGCGCACCGCCGTCCGTATTACTCTTTCAGGTAGATGCGCTTGACGCGCCCCGACACGGAGGTCATCACCTCGTAGGGGATCGTCCCCAGCACCTCGGCCATCGCCGCCGCGTCGTTGCCGGCGGCCGGCGAGAAGATCACCGCCTCGTCGCCCTCCTGCACGTCGGGAATGTCCGTGATGTCGATCATGCAGCTGTCCATGCAGATGCGCCCCACGATCGGAGCCGGGCGCCCCTTGACGAGCAGCGACCAGCGGCCGCAGCCGAGGTGGCGGTCCAGTCCGTCGGCATAGCCCACGGGGACGGTGGCCGTCACGCTGTCGCGCGTAAGCCGCCCGGCCCGTCCGTAACCGACGGTCTCGCCCGCCGCCAGGTGCTTGATCTGCACGATGCGCGTCTTGAGCGTCGAGACGGGCGTGAGCCCCTCCTCGCGGTGCCAGCCGAAGCCGTAGAGCCCCAGGCCGAGGCGGCACATGTCGTACTGCGCCTCGGGGAAGCGTTCGATGGCCGCCGAGTTGGCCGTATGGCGGAGGACCGGATAGTCAAGTGAGGCGGCCAGCGTCGAACTCATGCGGTCGTAGCGGGCAATCTGCGCCCGCGTGTAGGCATCCTCCTCGGGCATGTCGGCGCAGTTCAGGTGCGAGAAGATCGACGCCACGCGCACCTGTCCGCAGCCGCGCAGCCGCTCGCACAGGCGCGGCAGCTCCTCCTCGACGAAGCCCAGGCGGTGCATCCCCGTGTCGAGCTTCACATGGATCGGGAAGCGGCTCTCGCCCGCATGGGCCACCGCGGCGGCAAAGTCCTCGAGCGAGCGGAAGCTGTATATCTCGGGCTCCAGCCGGTTGGCGATCATCAGGTCGAAGCTGTCCGCATCGGCATTGAGCACGACGATCGGCATCGTAATGCCCCGCTCGCGCAGCAGCACCCCTTCGTCGGCGAAGGCCACGGCCAGGTAGTCGACCCCCTGGTGCTGGAGCATCTGCGCCACCTCGAAATCCCCGGCGCCGTAGGATGCGGCCTTGACCATCGCCACGAGCTTCACACCCGGGCGCAACTTCGCACGGAAGTAGTTGAGATTGTGAATCATCGCATCGAGATCGACCTCGAGCACCGTCGTGTGGCTCTTGCGCGAGAGGGCGTGGGCGAGCTTCTCGAAGCGGAAGTCGCGGGCCCCCTTGAGCAGCACGGCGCGCCCGGCCACGGCCTGCCGGCTCAGGCGGGCGATGCACTCGTCGGTCGAGGCGTAGAACTCCTTCGCGCAGTCGAACAGCGCGGCATGGCGCCGCAGGCGCGAGCCGATGCCGACCAGGCAGTCGACGCCCGCACGGGCGACCATGCCCGCGACGCGGCTGTAGAGCTCCTCGTCCGAAAGGCCGCTCTGCGCGATGTCCGAGAGGATGAGCGTGCAGCGGCGGCCGAGCGCCACGTTGTGCAGGTAGTCGAGCGCCAGCGCCAGCGAATTGAGGTCGAGGTTGTAGGCGTCGTTGATGAGCACCGAGTCGTTGATGCCGTCCTTGACCTCGAGGCGCATGGCGACGGCCGGCGCCGCGGCGAAGGCCGGGGCAGGATAGTGCATCGCCGCGCAGAAGGCCTCGACGATCTGGGCGTTGCGCCGCGAGGCGGCGTTGCCGATGACCGATTCGGCCGGCTCGGGGAACGTCGCGGCGTCGATGGGCCGGCGGTCGGCGAAGCGTGCCGCAACCAGGCGGCCCAGCGGCTCGTAGTAGCTGTGGTAGATGATCGTGGAGGCGCGGTGCGCGAGGATCATCTTCTCGTCGCACTTCTGTTCGAGGTTGACGAAATTCTCCTGATGGGCGTCGCCGATCGAGGTGAAGATCACCACGTCGGGGCGGATGATGCGCTCCAGACGCTCCATCTCGCCGGGTTTCGAGATGCCCGCCTCGAAGATCGCCAGCTGCTCGTCGCCCTCGATCATCAGCACCGAGAGCGGCACGCCCAGCTGCGAGTTGTAGCTCTTGGGCGAGCGGTAGTATTTCATTCCCCGGGGCAGCTCCTCGGCGATCCACTCCTTGATGACGGTCTTGCCGTTCGAGCCGGTGATGCCCACGACCGTGCCGCGGAACTGCGCCCGATGGTAGGCCGCCAGGCTCTGCAGCGCGCGAATGGCGTTGTCGACGCGCACGACGCCGCAGCCGGGCATCGGCTCGACCTCCCGTTCGACCAGAAAGGCCCTGACGCCGCGGCCGTACATCTCGGCGATGAAGGCGTGCGAATCGTGGTTCGCGCCGCGCATGGCCACGAACAGCGGCTCCGTGCCCAGTTCACACGTGAGCGAGCGGCTGTCGGTCACGACCGAGCGCACGCCGACGTCGCAGCCCGAAAAATGACCGCCGCAGATGGCGGCGATACGTGAAAGTCTGTAATTCATGGTATCCGTTTTTCGGATCGGCAGCCGATCCGTTGCACCTCATCCCGCAAAGGTACAAGAAAAGCGGCATTCTTCTCCGCTTCGGTCCCTTTTTCGTTCCCAAAAAACGGCAAAAAAAGGTGCGGCGGCCGCAGCCGTCGCACCCGTCTGTTCCGCGGCCGTGCCCGGCGCACGCAGCCGTGCTACGAGAGCGTCACGATCGTGATGCCCGCGCCGCCGCGGTCGGCGTGCTCGTCGACGGCCGAGACCACCTCGGGCACCGTGCGCAGATAGCGGCGGATCTCCTCCTTGAGGGCGCCGGTACCCTTGCCGTGGAGGATCGCCACCGTGCCAACCCCCACCATCAGGGCGTCGTCGATGAGGTCCTGCACCGCCTCGAGCGCCTCGGCGACACGCATACCCCGCACGTCGATGTGGTCCTTGAAGTTGAGCTTGCGCGACGAGATGTCGGCCGAAACGACCGTGCGGGCCGTCACCGGGCGCGTCGCCTCGCGGTATTCGCTGTTCGAGACGACCGCAAGCTGCGACTTGTCGACCGTCGTCAGAATCTGTCCGAAGGCCACCTGCGCCCGCTTGCCCTTGAGCGACTGCACGACGCCGACCATCTCCTGCCCCGCCATGCGGACCTTCGAGCCGACCTCGACCTCGCGCCGCACCGGAGCGGGCGCCTCCGCCGGCGCCTTGCCTTCCGCCGCCCCCTCGCGCTCGCGGCGCTCGGCGCGCCGCTGCCGCCGCCGCTCGATGCGCTCGATCTCGCGCGCCACGGCCGCATCGCGCTCCGCCGTATCGGTCTGCTCGACCGTCTCGCGGAAATCGTCCAGTTCGCGCCGCGCCAGCCGCGTGAGCTCCTTCTCGGCCTGCGCCTCGCGGATCGTGCGGATCGTGTTCTCGATCTGCCGATTGGCGTCGGCAATGAGCTGCTGCGCCTCCTGCTTGGCCCGGCGGAGAATCTCCTGCCGCTCGGCGCGGATCTTCGACAGCTGCTCGGAGTAGGTCTGCTCCAACTCCTCGACCTTGCGGTCCGTCAGGCGGATGCGGTCGCGCTTCTGCTCCCAGTAGTGCTTGTCGCGGGCGATCTCGCGCAGCTGCTTCTCCAGATTGATGTGGTCCGACCCGGCCTTCTCGCTCGCCGCGCGGATGATCTCCTCCGGCAAGCCGATCTTGCGGGCGATCTCGATGGCGAACGAGCTCCCCGGCTTGCCCATCTCCAGGCGGAAGAGTGGCCGGATCTGCTGCACGTCGAACATCATCGCGCCGTTGGCGATTCCCTCAGTCGACGAGGCGTAGTACTTGATGTTGGCATAGTGCGTCGTGATGACGCCGTAGCACCCCTTTGCGAGCAGCCGCTCGAGGATCGCCTCGGCGATCGCCCCGCCGATGTTGGGCTCCGTGCCCGATCCGAACTCGTCGATGAGCACCAGCGTGCGGTCCGACGCCCCGGCGAGCATGTGCTTCATGTTGAGCAGGTGCGACGAATAGGTCGACAGGTCGTTGTCGATCGACTGCTCGTCGCCGATGTCGATGTAGATCGAGCGGAAGACCGGCAGTTCGGAGATCTCCGACGCCGGCACGGGGAAGCCGCACTGGAACATGTACTGCACGATGCCCGTGGTCTTCAGGCAGACGGACTTGCCGCCGGCGTTGGGTCCCGAGATGACGAGGATGTGCTTGCGGCGGTCGAGCTGCAGGTCGAGGGGCACGATCTCGCGCCCCTGCGCGCGCAGGGTCTGCTGCAGGAGCGGATGGCGGGCGTTCTTGAGCACGAGGCGGTCGTCCGTCGAGAGGATCGGGCGCACGCAGCCGTTCTCGGAGGCCCAGCGTCCCTTGGCGCGCAGCATGTCGATCTGCGCCAGGCAGTCGCCCGAGGCGGCGATCAGCTCCGCGTCGGGACGGATCGACTCGGTGAACTCCGTGAGGATGCGGACGATCTCGCGCCGCTCGGCATACTCCAGTTCGCGCAGTTCGTTGTTGATCTCGACGACCTCGACCGGCTCGACATAGAAGGTGCGGCCCGTGGCCGACTCGTCGTGGATGAAGCCGTTGAGCTTGCGTTTGTTCGAGGCCGAGACGGGGATCACGGCGCGTCCGTCGCGGATCGAGATCTGTGCGTCGGCCTCGACGATGCCGGCCCCCTTGGCGGCCGAGAGGACCGCCTGCAGGCGCTTGGCTGCCTGACCCTCGCGTTCGCGGATGGCGCGCCGCACCTCGGCCAGCGCCGGGGAGGCCGTGTCGCGGACGTTGCCGAAGCGGTCGACGATCGCCTCGATGCGGCGCACGATCTCGGGGAAGGACTCGACGCCGTGCGTCAGGTCGTGCAGCGCCGGGTAGTGCTCCCCGCGCCGGCCGATAAACTCGACGACCGCCCCGATGAGCGCCAGCGCCCGCTGCAGGAGGACCACCTCGGCCACGTCGAGGAACGTGCCGGCGACGCGCAATTTGGCGACGACCTCGTCCGTATCGGGATACTCGCCGCCCGGGAAGTCGCGCTCCATGTCGAGCAGCAGGCGCATCTCGTCGGCCAGTGCCAGGCGCCGTTCGATCTCCTGCGGCGAGGTGGAAAAGGTTTCGGCCGCGAGCAGCTCGCGCGCGGCACGCATGGTACAACGGGCCGCGACCTGCTCACGCAAGCGGTCGAAGCCGATCTTCTGTTCAAAAGAAGCGGGATAAATCATTTCTCTCTTTGGGATAGCATCTCAATTACGCCGGACCGGAGCGGGTCCGCCCGGCAGGCCGTTACACGCAGCGGCAGGAGCGCAATCACACGCGCCCTCCAGCGCCCGTCGGGCCGCAGCCGCATTTTTCCGGCCGTCCGATCCTCCGGCTGCGGCCTCGTTCCGGCCGCAGCCCGTTCGTTCGGTCCGAATCTCGCTTGCCCGACCCGTTCATCCGGTCATGACCTCGCTTCGGTCGCAGCCCGGCCACCCGACCAAAACCTCACTTTACCTGCAACCGGATCATCCGACGACGGCCTCGCTTCGACCGCAACCCGGCCACCCGGCCAAAACCTCACTTTACCTGCGACCGGATCATCCGACGACGGCCTCGCTTCGGTTGCAGCCCGGCCAACGGCACTCGCCCCGGACAGGGATCACTCCGCCGCGGGCAGGGATCACTCCGCCGCGGACCTGCCGGACTTTTCGGCCTCTTTGGCCTTCTTCTCCTCAAGACGTGCCGCCTTGCGCTCGGCCCGGGCCTTCATCTTCTCCGGATCGCGCCCGAAGAGCGAGAAGTGCACATAGCGGCCCGGGTACTCCTTCAGGTCGGCCAGCAGGGCCGCCAGGTTGCTGCTGGCTACCGTGAGCGAGTCGTAGAGGGCCGGATCGTCCATCAGACGCCCCAGCGTCCCGTCGCCCCGCTCGATACGCGCCATCAGGGCATTCAACCCCTCGACCGACTCGGTCAGACGGCGGGCGAACTCCTCTTCGGTAAGCTGCGTCGTCAGGCGGTTCACGCTGCTGACGATGCTGTCGATGCGCGGGGCATTCTGCCCGAGCATCTCCGAGAAGGCGGCCAGGTTGTCGACCGCCGCCCGCAGGTTTCCCTTCTCCGAGGAGAAGAGCTCGGCCATGTCGCCCGTGATGCCGTCCAGGTGGGTCAGGGTACCCGAGATGCTGGACTCGTTGTTCTCGAGCAGCCGATTCAGGTTTTCGAGCGTGCGCGATAGGTCTCCGGTCACCTGGGCGATCTTCTGCTTGAAGAAATCGAGCTCCGAGCCGGCCATGTCCATCAGATCACGGTTGCGGCTCGAGCGGAGCGTGTCGCCGTCGGCCAGATAGGAGTCGGCCGCCCCGTAGATGATCTCGATGGCCTTGCTGCCCATCAGTCCGTCGCTGAAGATCTTGGCTTCGGAGTCGGTCGGAATGCGGTAGGTGCGCTTGACGGTCAGCTGCAGGACCACCTTGTCGCTGCGCGCGGGGTCGAACTCCACACCGGTCACCGTACCGATCTTCACCCCCTTCATCATGACGGGCGAGGCCGTCTGCACGCCGTTGATCTGATCGTAGGCGGCGTAGTATTCGGTATTGCGGCTGAAGATGTCCAGCCCCTGGAGGAAGCGGATGCCGATCCACGCCGCACAAATCATCGCCACGGCGAAGATGCCGATTTTGACTTCTCTTTTCATATCGGATTTTCTATTTTACAATTTCCGTACCCCGGCACCGCACGACGAAGGCATCGGGGAAGACCTTGCGGACCTGCCGCAGATGACGCTGCGCCGCCGCCTCGGTGTCGTATTCACCCACACAATATTTGTAGGGCAGCGCGCCGGAGGCCTTCAGCTGCCGCACCTTGCCGCGGTAGCTTTTGAACTCGGACGAGCGCAGCGACACGGGTTTGGCCGAGGCCAGCACCTGCACCGTGTAGCGCACCGGCTCCTGCTTGTCGGCCTGCGCCGCCCGGTCATCGCCGGATGCGGAGGGCTGCGCCGACGGGGTCTCCGCCCTCCCGCCGGACGGCGCCGCAGCCGCCACGGCCGCCTCGCCGTCGCCGCGCCGCGTCGTGAGCACGAAGTCCGAATAGTTGCGCACGGCGTCGTAGAGGTTGCGGGCGATCTCGTCCAGGCCCCGCTCGGACTTCATGTAGGCCATCTCCTGCGCATTGGACATGAAGCCGATCTCGGCGAGCACGCCCGGCATGTCCGTGGCGTAAAGCACGCGCAGCAGCTGCGGCTTGATCCGCCGCACGACGCGGCCCGCCTCGCGGAAGCTGCGCTCGATGCAGCGGGCAATGGCCATGCTGTACTCGCCGTAGGTGATCTGCAGGTTCTGGATGCGGGCCCGCACGATCGCCGCATTGGGCTCGGTCGCCAGGTCGATCAGGTCCTCGCGGTTGCTCTCGTAGAGCGCCTCGGTGTTGTAGCGCTGCTCCTTGGGCGTCTCGCCCATGATGAGCACCTCGACCCCCTTCGCCGCAGTGGCCGCCGCGGCATTGGCATGGATCGAGATGAAGAGGTCGCCCCCGGCCTCGTTGGCGATGTCGGCGCGCTTCTGCAGGTCCTCGGCCAGCGTTGCCCCGAGCATCTTGTCCGTCGTGCGCGTGTAGACCACCTTCACGCCCGGCATCCCCTTTTCGATGAGCTTGCCCAGCCGCAGCCCGACCTTCAGCACGAGGTCCTTTTCGTAGACACTGCCATAGTGCGCACCGGGCAGCCGGCCGCCGTGTCCCGGGTCGATCACCACCACGCTCACGCCGTGCGCAATATTTCCCGCCACCGCCGCGTTAGAGAGCAGGGCGGCGGAAACCAACAGCGACACGAAGAGCAGGCGCAGACGCATATTTCTTGGTGAGGACAAGGGTTTTCTGTAATTTTTTACCTATCTTTGTCGGGCCCGAAAAGCCGCGGGAAGCCCCTCCGGGGCATATCCGGGCGGTTTTGCCGACTTGTCGGCAAAGTTACGAAAAATTATTGGATTTTGAACGGATCAAGGGGAAAATATATCTTGTCGGCAACGGTGCTTCTGCTGTTCGCCCAGGCCGTGCTGGGCACGGCGGCGGGACGCGGAGTGCCGGGCATCCGGCCGGATGACACCCTGACGCGCCGGGCTTCCGCCCCGGTCGCAGCCTCCCCGCTCCGCTCTGACGTCGCAACCCCCTCCGACACCGAAGAGGCCGCACGCCCCGACAATCCCCGCCTGCGCCGCGCACAGGAACGGGCCGCCCGCCGGCAGGCCCGCCGCAATGCCGCAGCAGCCGACGCTCCGGCCGTCCCGCGCGACACGCTCGCCGCCGACACCCTCGCCGCCGACACGATGCAGCGCGACACGGCCCGCAAACCGCGCAAGGCCACGGGGTTCCTCGACGGCGCAATCGAGGGCAAGAGCACCGACTCGCTCGTCTACGACGTGCGCAACAAGCTGGTCTACGTCTACAACGAGGGCGACGTCACCTACCAGAACAGCAACCTCAAGGCCGATTTCATGCGCATCGACATGACCGACAAGACGGTCTTCGCCTACGGCAAGCCCGACTCGCTCGACGGCAAGGCGATCGTAACCAAGCCGGAGTTCTCAGACGGCTCGGCCTCCTACCAGATGGACACGATCACCTACAACTTCGCCACCGAGAAGGCCAAGATCAAGGGCGTGGCGACGCAGCAGGGCGACGGCTGGCTCGTGGGCGGCAGCGTGAAGAAGATGCCCGACAACACGATCAACATCCAGGACGGCATGTACACAACGTGCGACGAGACCGACCACCCGCACTTCTACCTGGCGATGACCAAGGCCAAGGTGCAGCCCGGCAAGAAGGTCATCACGGGCCCGGCCTACCTGGTCATGGAGGACGTGCCGATCTACTTCCTCGGCATCCCCTACGGCTTCTTCCCGATCAACATGGGCCCGAAGTCTGGTCTGCTGATGCCCTCCTACGGCGAGGACGGCACGCGCGGCTTCTTCCTGCGCGACCTGGGCTACTACATCACGCTGGGCGACTACGCCGACCTGGCCGTCCGCGGCGGCTTCTACACGCTCGGCTCGTGGGAGGCCTCGGCCGCCTCGCGCTACATCAAGCGCTACAAGTACAGCGGCAGCTTCAACATCCAGTACTCGAACATCAAGACCGGCGAGAAGGGCGAACCCGACTACCTCAAGCAGAGCAACTTCCGCGTGCAGTGGACCCACTCGCAGGATGCCAAGGCCAACCCCGGCTCGACCTTCTCCGCGTCGGTGAACTTCGCCACGAGCGGCTACAACCGCTACTCGGCCAACACGCTCAACGACATTCTCTCGACGCAGACCAACTCGTCGATCTCCTACTCGAAGAGCTGGACCGGCACCCCCTTCTCGCTGTCGGCCAACATGGCCATCTCGCAGAACTCCTCGAACCAGTCGATCTCGCTGACCCTCCCGACGGTGGTCTTCAACGTCTCGCGCATCTACCCCTTCAAGCGCAAGGAGAAGACGGGCAAGGACCGCTGGTACGAGAAGATCTCGATGCAGTACACGGGCAAGATGACCAACTCGGTGACCACGACCGAGAGCGAGATCTTCACCAAAAAGACCCTCGAGAACATGAAGAACGGCATCGAACACTCGATTCCGGTCTCGGCGTCGTTCAACGTCTTCAACTACATCAACCTCTCGCCGTCGTTCAACTACAACGAGAAGTGGTTCTTCAAGAAGGTCGAGTACGAATGGAACCCGATGACCAACAAGGTCGACACGATGGCCAACGAGTACGGCTTCTACCGGCTCTACAACTACAGCATGAGCGTCTCGGCCTCGACGACCGTCTACGGCATGTACGACTTCACGAAGAAGAAGCGCGACCGCAAGATCCAGGCCATCCGCCACGTGCTGACCCCCTCGATCGGCTTCTCCTACACGCCCGACTTCGGCGACTTCAAGTACGGCTACTACAAGTCGCTGCAGCGCGACTCGCTCGGCACGACGCAGACCTACTCGCCCTATGCGCAGAACGCCTACAGCGTGCCGTCGTCGGGCCGCAACATGTCGATGAACTTCTCGCTCTCGCAGAACCTCGAGATGAAGGTGCTCTCGAAGCGCGACACCTCGGGCGTGAAGAAGATCAAGCTCATCGACGAGCTGCGCATCAGCGGATCGTACAACTTCCTGGCCGACTCGATGCGGCTCTCGACGATCCCGATCTCGTTCCGCACGACGCTCTTCGGCAACTTCGGCATCAACCTCTCGGCGACGCTCGACCCCTACCGGCTGACACCCGACGGCAAGCGCATCAACAAGCTCTTCTTCCCGGGCCGCATCGTCTCGACGGGCTGGTCGTTCGGCTATACGTTCAAATCGCGCGACGACCGCTCGCAGACGGCCATCAACGACATCACGTCGATCCCGCCGGAGCACATGAACCCCTTCTACGACCCCTACGGCACGATGGACCCCGTGCTGCGGCGACAATACATGGCCCAAACCTACTACGACTTCTCGCTGCCGTGGAACTTCGGCTTCAACTATACGGTCAACTACTCGATCACGACGGGCAACTACCCGCCCAAGGGCTACAAGAAGAACGTCACGCAGACCGTCGGTTTCAACGGCTCGCTCAACCTCACGCCCAAGATGGGCATCACGTTCCAGGGCGGTTACGACATCAAGGCCAACCGCCTGACCACCTCGTCGGTCTCGATCACGCGCGACCTGCACTGCTGGCAGATGTCCTTCTCGTGGATTCCGTTCGGCACCTACCGCTCGTGGAGCTTCAACATCGGCGTCAAGGCCGCGTCGCTCTCCGACCTGAAGTACGACAAGTCGCAGTCCATGTACGAAAACATGTACTGACACGCCGCGAGCCTCTTCGCGCCCGTCCATCCCGCACACTCCCGTTTCCGAGCGCACACCCGTCTCGGCCTGCCCGTCTCGGCACGTCCGTTTCGCACGTCACCGTTTTCACTCGCCCCCGTTTCCGGGCGCCTGCCTCTTTCCGCTCGCTACCCATACCTATTTGTATATACGGACAACGATCGCCCGTCGCCCGGCTGCCTTAACAACCCGAACAACCCTAACGGCCTGCTCCCCCGGACACCAGCGTCTCCGCCTTGTCCGCAACCGTGCCGGTGCAGGCCCGACTTCCGACACTTCACGCAACGTACAGCCGACGCGCGCATGCCCGCTGCCTCCGCAACGTACATCCGCCCCACGCCGGCCCGGAAACAGCCCCCTCCCGCAACGTACAACCACCCTGCCCGGCCCCCGGAGAGAGCCGTCGCAGGCAACGTATTGACAGCCTCTTCTGCACGTTTGTACCGCTCCGCAACCCGTGCGGAACATCCCGTCGGACGAACAACGCATAACACGAGCCCGGAAACACACCCCCATTTTGTAAATGTCATACGAATTTATACGTTTTTTAATAGCGATATTGTACAAAATTTATTAGTTTTGTATATTCAAGATTTCAGCACGCACTGAAAAAACGGAACATACACCATCAAAAAAGTAAAATTATGAAAAAACCTATCCTCAACACGCGGGGGGGGGAATTTGACTATTCCGCCCCGACACTTGAAATCCTCTCCGTCACGGTGGAGCAGGGTTTCGCTGCAAGCCCGGTCGTAGAAGACTATAGCGACTATGGAGACCCGGGCAAGGACCTTTACGATTATGATTACGGAGAGTATTAACAACTAACACGGAACAGCCATGAAACAATTTTTCAAATCCTTGTGGACTGTTGCCGCGTTGGCAACAGTCTTCGCCGGTTGCTCGAAGGACGAGGCAGAATCGCCCGCGAACAAGCCGCGTGAAATCAGCATGAGCGTCATTGCAGGTTCGGAGCTCGAAAGTTCACCCGCATCACGCACGACGCTCAACGACGACAACAGCATCTCGTGGGAGACTTCGGGTGAGTTCCTCCGGGTTTTTGAAACCGCAGGAGAAACAACAAACAGTCGCAAATCCGAAGAAGCCCTTATCGATGATGCAGGCAAAGCTGTATTCAATGTTTCCTTTACGGAGAACACCTCTGCAACATCCTTTACCTACAATGCAGTCTATCCTGAATCGGCATGGGTCGACGGCAATACGGACGTCAACAATATGAGACTCATCACTCCGACGAATCAGTTGCCGACGGCAACCAGTTTTGACGGCGATGCCGACCTGCTGATTGCCTATCCGGAGCAGAGAGACGCACAGCCGACTGAATTGCAGGTACGGTTCAAACGAATCGTTGCCGTAGGCAAGATGACGATTAAAAACTTGAACACGACCGAATCCATCACTTCGGTCGAGTTCATCGCTCCCGAGAGCAAAAAAGTCACTGGACGTAGTTATGTCAACCTGAACGAAGGAACTGTTACGCAGTACGGGTATACGAACAATGCATATAACAACGTCGTCATGAACTATGACGCCTCGCTTGAGATGCAATCGGGCATGACGGCCTACTTCACCTGCTTCCCGTTCGAGATACTGGCAGGAGAGACATTCAAGGTAGTAGTCACTACGCCGTCCAAGATTTTCACCCGCGAGGTCACGATTCCTGACGAGCGTTCTTTGGCATTTACCGAAGGTCACGCCAGCGTGTTCAGTGTTGATATGTCCACTGCTACAGAAGAGGAGATCGCGTCATCGGAGATTGAAGATGGTGATTATGTAATTATGGCATATTATACCAAAGACAATATCGCAGGATACTACGCCTTATCATCAGTAGCAGATGGCTCAAGACTATCTGATGTGAATGTTTCTTACGACAACTCCGGCAGCATTAATTCTAATGATGATAACATTGTTTGGACAATTGCGCAAGACGTAGATAGTCACTATTATACTATAACGAATGGCCCCGAAAATTATTTAAAATATGCAAGTAAGGGTGCTTCCACGTCATCGTCTGTCAACTATTTCCTTGTAGAGAAACAAGAAGATGGAACTTACACAATAGACGCGAAAGATAATCCGGACTACGGTCTCAGATACAATGCAAATAGCGGATTCTTTGCATTCTACAATTCGGCACCTAATGTGTCAATGATTGGAAATTTCTATATTGTTCCAGTATCAAGCAAGACTGCTCTTGAAACGCCGACCGGCGTAGAGGCCGTTGCCGAAGGAAATGAGGTTCTCGTGGGTTGGAATGAAGTTAGCGGTGCAGCGTCCTACACCGTATCGTTCGAGCCTGCGACTATCGAGCCGCGGACAATCGAGAGTACCGGAGAGGCATCCTATGCCGAATCATTCACCCTCGACTACGCTACGGAGTACACGGTTTCGGTTGTAGCCAACCCGGCAGACACCGAGAACTACAAGGCTTCGGCTCCCGCCACGGCTACGTTCACTACGGGCGAGAATCCGAACTACCAGGTATATACTATGGTTGGCGACGATGCTAATCTCGGCGAGGGCCAATACATCTTTGCAGCACTTAATGGTGTTGAATATCAGGCTGCAAAAAGTTTATATGAGAACTACACTTATGGGCTCTTATATGTTGACGTCGTAGTAGTAGAATCTAACCAAATAGCATCGAATACGACCAATGATGCATATGCCTTTACATTGGAAGCAAGTGGTACTTCGGGACAGTATTACCTGAAAGACACATACGGGCGATACATGTACAGTACTACGGATTACGACAACTATAATGTCAGTGCAGCGAAGGAGGATAATAATGCCTATTTGTGGACTGTTGCTATCGAAAATGATGGTACTGTTAACCTGAAAAATGTAGATACAGGAAAATGGATGCAATTTGATTCAGAACATAATAGTTACGGAGCATATAACAAGGACACTGGCATCCGTCCTTATGCATTCAAATTGAATGATGGTTCGCTTGTACCGCCGACACCCAAGCCGATACTGGCCGTTTCATCGGAGAATGTTGCATTCGCCGCAGCAGGTGAAAGCAAGGAAGTAACCTACACGGCCAAGAATCTCGGATCAAATAAGGTATTTGCAGCTGTCTCGGGAGAAAACGCATCGCAGTTCTCGGCAACCGTTGGTAACGGGACTGTTACCGTAATAGCTCTTGAGAATACGGAGACGACGGCCAAGACGGCCACGCTGACGCTCTACATCGCAGCCAGCGAAGGCGGCGAGCACCTTGCCGAGGCAACCGTTGCACTGACGCAGGCTGCGAAACCGACAGGAGACGGTCCAGCAGTAGGGACCATTTTATGGCAAGATAACTTTTCGGTAGTATCAGGTACAACTCAGCTCAAAAATTTAAGTGGTTCTAATGACGGATTCACAGAAGATTATAGTAACCTTACTAACGTATATTCAATGACAGAATCCATTAGAGTAGGGACCGCATCAAAAGCAGGAAGTATCACTTTGCCCGTCTTAACAAACATTCCCGAAGGAAATGTTGCCAATATTCAGATTTCTTTCAAAGCAGAAGGATGGAATAAAAAAACAGCAAAGATAACATTGTCAACAAATACTGGAAATATTGATGGAGATAATACTCTTTCCATCACATCCTCTAGCACAATGGCTGGAACAACTCCAGCCTTAAGTGCCAATGCACCAGAGTACACATATCGAGTTACAGGAGTAAATAACCTTACAACATTAACACTCGACACAAATTATAGCATTGGCATTGACGATCTAAAAATTATTGTTATCGATTGAACTCCGGGCGGGGGTGGTGAGGTAACACCTCCCACCCCGGACCCTACCCCGGGATTCGATGCAGCGCCCTATGTGACCGTGCAGTCGGAAACGTCCGCAATGGTCTACTGCACCGGAACCGACTGGGAGTACGCCTCGGGAGGAATTGCGTTCCGATACGCATCCTCGGACGGCAGCGACACGGGCAGTGTCGCTGCTTCCGTCACCGGGACATACGCCCAGGCTACGCTGACGGGGCTGCGGCCCGCAACCGACTACACGGTGTGGGCCGTCGCCACCACGGCAACCGGTGCGACATACACTTCGGCTGAGAAATGGTTTACGACCCCGCAGCCCGCGACGAGCCACAGCGGCTGGCTGGAGCTTCCGGCCAAAAGCACCTCGTCCACGGCGCAGGAGTACACCCTTTGGGCCGGAGAGCGCAACTACACGATGTACTACGACCGCAACCTCTACACGGCGCTGTGGGTCGCCTACCCGCTGGCCGCGGGACACATGGGATCGCTTGACCGGCCGGGCAGCTGGTACGAGAACCCAGACATATCGACCAGCCAGCAGATCAACGTGTGGGACGGCAGCTACGGCGTAAGCTACGGCTCGACGTCCTACGCCCGCGGGCACCAGATTCCGAATGCGGACCGCAACGGCAACAGCACGATGCAGAAGCAGGTCTTCTACGCCACGAACTCGACACCGCAGATTCAGGACAAGTTCAACGGCGGCGTCTGGGAACACATGGAGACGGCCGTGCGCGGCGAGGTTCCGACGCGCGACTCGCTCTACATCGCCACGGGAGCCGTCTTCCGCACGGCGGGCGGCTCGGAGAGCATCACCTACATCCAGCCGGCCGAGGACTCGAAGCAGTGCCCCGTGCCGAACTACTACTTCAAGGTGGTGCTGAAGGTGAAGCGGTCGGGCAGCACGATCACGTCGGCAATGGCGGTCGGCGCCTGGTTCGAGCACCGGCAGTACTCGGACAGCTGGACGAACTACGTGGTTTCGGTCGACGAGATCGAACGGCTGACGGGCTTCGACTTCTTTGCGAACCTGCCCGACGACGTGGAGGCCACAGCGGAACAGAACCGCAGTTGGAGTGCCTTCTCCTCCTTCTGACGCAACAACAGCCGGCGGGACACCGCCGACTGCGAACAGACAGACTGAGACGGACAACGGGCCGAAGGGCCCACACGGCGGCGACATTCCGAAACGGGAGTGTCGCCGCTTCTTTTATATATATAAACCCCGACCCGCATCACCGTATCCACCCGGCGGGATCATCGCGCAAAGCCCGGCAGGCTAAAAAGCACGGGCTCCAATGCCACGCACGGGCATCCGATCGGGCAGGCATTGCGGTACACCCTGCAGGAGCACGGCATCGGTCGCAAGCACAGCCCGGGGCAGGTTCCGCCCCCCCCGGAAGGAGCATAATCTGCACCCGGAATCGGGTTCAACGGGCAAAAAACCGTCCAGAAGGCCCCTCTGCGGCACGCAGAACGATTTTCGCGGAGCGGACGATAAATTCTCCGGACAGCCCATCTGCGCCCCATATGGCCGCAAAAAAGCGGGCAGCGAAAAATCGCCGCCCGCCCATAGGAAATGAGGCCGGGGCCGAAAGCCCGCCGTCCCGGCCGGAAGCCTCACACGGGGTCTCCGACGGGAATCGGAAAGAATCAATGCTTTACGTTGCCAAGCGCCTCGGGGTTGTGCCTGTATTTGAAGACCAGTGCGAAGACCACGCCCACGACAAGGGCATAACCGGCAAAGATGAGCCACGTGGCGGACCAGCCTCCGGCCACACCTTCGCGGGCAACCAGGAAGCCGCCCTGCCAGTCGCAATAGTGCGAGACGATCTTGCCGGCGATCCAGGTGCCGACCGAGGCGCCGATGCCGTTGGTCATCAGCATGAAAAGACCCTGCGCACTGGCCTGCATGGGCTTTGCGGCCTCCTGCTCGACAAAGAGCGCTCCGGAGACGTTGAAGAAGTCAAACGCCACGCCGTAGACGATGCAGGAGAGGAAGAGCAGGACGATGCCCACGATGCTCTCCGTGGAGCCGATGCCGAAGAAGCCGAAGCGCAGCACCCAGGCGAACATGGCCATCAGCATGACGATCTTGATGCCGAACCGCTTGAGGCAAAACGGGATCAACAGGATGCACAACGCCTCGGAGACCTGCGAGACGGAGACCAGCAGGGTCGGGTTCTCGGCAAACCAGCTTTCGGACGTTGCGGCAAAGCTGTTGATATAAGGGGTTGCATATCCGTTCGTGATCTGCAGCGACACGCCCAACAACATCGAGAAGAGGAAGAAGAGGGCCATCTTGCGCTGCTTGAACAGCACGAAGGCATCCAGACCGAGGCGCTGGGCGAGGGATTTTTGCCCGGCAGCGGCCGAACGGTCGATGGGGCACGACGGAAGGCTGAAGGCATAGAGACCGAGCACCAGGCCGAGGACTCCGCAGACGATCAGCTGCATGTAGGTGAACTGCGAGGCCATGGGGACGAGTTCGAGCACCTGCACTCCGTCGCGGAGTTCAGTCTGAACGCCCGAACCGCCGAAACCGACGAAGTTGACGAGCCACATGGCGGCGATAAAGCCGACGGTGCCGAAGACACGGATCGGCGGGAAGTCCCGGACGGTGTCGAACCCGCGGTTCTTCAGGATCGAGAAGGCCACGGTATTCGAGAGGGCGATCGTCGGCATGTAGAAGGCCACGCTCAGGCAGTAGGCCGCAAAGATCGGGCCGATGGAGGTCGCCTCACCGGCGAGGGTCAGCTCCGTGGCCTGGAAACCGAACCAGGCGGCCACCAGCATGAAGACGGCGGCTGTCAGGTGTGAGATACCGAGCAGCCGCTGCGGTTCGATGAACTTGTCGGCAATGGCCCCGATGATCGCGGGCATGAAGATCGAGACAACCCCCTGCGCGACATAAAACCAGGAGATATACTCTCCCAGCCCCACGCGGCCGAGGAAATTGCCGATACAGACAAGATAGGATCCCCAAATGGCGAATTGGAGAAAGTTCATGATGATGAGACGCGATTTGATTCCCATAAATCCTTGTTTTAGTGTACGTTTCAGGTTCAGCAGGGTTCCCTTTCGGAACGATTAGAACAAATGTACGAAATTTTTTTTTGATTTTTCTTTGTAATTGCAAAATAAAGTTCTACATTTGCATCACCAAAACGTCATTGAGCTATGGTGTAATGGTAACACAACAGATTCTGGTCCTGTTATTCTTGGTTCGAATCCAGGTAGCTCAACACCGAAAACCCGCAGCTTTCCGACTGCGGGTTTTTCGTTTCCTGCCACTCATGCCGCCTCTTCCACACCCCTGCGCCGGGGCACCGGACCGCTGGAGCTCCCCGCGAGAAAGAGCCGCCGGGTCCCCTGCGCTAAAGAGCCACCCGGACCGGCACGTGTCCCCCGGACCGGCACACACACAAATCGAAAGACAGGCTACCCTCTCCCTTTACCCGATCCGACCGGACATCGGGCCGTCCCGTTCGGCGGACCGCTCCCCGGCGCCTCTTCCGATCGACAAATCCATGTCGGCTGAAACAGGACGGCGTACAGGCAAAAAAGAACAAAAAAACAGAGGTTTAGTCTATTTTGGTTCGCAAAATAAACAGATACGGTTAAAAATCCGCTCTTTTTGACAAAAAATCCGGGTCGGCGCATCAAAGAAAGAGTACCTTTGCAGCCGAATTTTATATAGGTTAAAAAAGTTACCATCATGCAAACCGCTACCAAACAGATGAACCTCCGCATGGGGGGGGGAGACCTTCTGCAGCGGATGCCGTATGAGGCGCCCGACATGCAGATTGTACACATTCAGATCGAAAAGGGTTTCGCTCAGAGCGGCATCGGCAGCAACGCCGGAACCGTTGAAGCCGACAACACGTGGGGAGACTACGACTGGAATGAATAACAAACCGTCAAAAAACCGCATGACCATGAAACAGCTTATATTTCTGCTTGGAGTTCTGACCGCCTTCTCGTGTGCCAAGAATCCGGACGTAACGCCCGAAGCTCCCGAACAGAAGGGTACGCCCATCACCGTAACGGCCCACAATGCGGGCTACGACACCTCCAGCCCGTCGAGCCGCGCCGAATTCAAGGGCGACAACTTCGGAGCACTTACATGGAAAGGAACGGAGCAGCTCGGCGTCTATTACCACCAGGCAACCGGCGACAACTGAGGCATTTTTGAATATGGCAGCACCACCGAGAGCGGAGGAGCCATCTTCGACACTCCAGAAGGCTTTGTCTGGAACGAGAGCGCCGAGACCCACGACTTCCGCGCCTACTATCCCTACAACGAGACGTCCCACACCATCCACCAGAGCAACAACTCGGAGGCGGTGACCTTCACGCTGCCGGTCAACCAGAACGAGACCTCCTACGCCGAAAGCCAGCTCTGCATCGCAGAGACGCCCGGAGTGGCCCTCAAAGACCAGGTTCACTTCCAGTTCAAGCCGGTGCTTGCCTACCTGCAGCTGAAGCTCTACACGACGGATCAGGTGGCCGAGGGCGAGAAGATCTACCTCTCGCAGCTGAAGATGTACACCGAGGATCAGGACGGTCCCATCGCAGGCAACTACACCGTCAACATGGGTACGGGAGCGATCATCGACGGCTCGTCGCACACGATCAACTTCCAGCTGGGCAGCAGCACTTCGAGCGGCCTCGACATCACCGGCTACACCTCGAAGGAGAACGCCTATAAGTTCTATGCCGTCATGCTGCCGGTCAATCTGAGCGACCGTCCGCTGCGTTTCCGCGGTCTGGTTACGCGTGAGAAGGACAACGGCGACGGGACCAAAAGCTACACCTCCTATTCGATGGTCGCACGTGCCAAGGCCGGTACGGCCTTCAAGTCCGGCAAGGGCTATGCCATGACCATCGAGGTCAAGTCCGATGATTTGATGGTATTCCCTGCCGACGCCGACTTCGCCGTCCGTCTGGGTGACCGCTGGGTCAATTTCGACACGATCTATACCAAAGACGCCGACGGGACCATCACGATCAACATGAGCGACGAGGATCTCATGAGCATGGGCAGCGACCTCTACTTCGCAGCCAACGCGACCAAGGACGTTCAGTTCGACCGGGACGGCGGACAGCTGGCCGTCATCGACGTCCTCGTTGAGAGAATGTACGCCGCACAGGGCGGCACGGACCCCATCGACGTCGATCTCTCGAACATCAGCCTCGACGGCGAGTTCGGTCTGGGAGGATTTTTCGAGGGCAACACCGCGCTGGGCAGCATCATCCTGCCCTCGGGCATGACGAAGATCAACAACCCGGGATTTGCCGGCTGCACGAATCTGGCATCGGTCACCCTGCCCGAAACGCTCGAGACCATTGGCGGCGATGCCTTCCTGGGCTGCTCGTTACTCAAGAGCATCATCATCCCGAACAGCGTCACCTCCATCTCCGGCAGCGCCTTTGAAAGCTGCATGGCCCTGACCTATGTGAAGCTCCCGGACGGCATTACAGAACTCTCCGAATCGACCTTCCGCTACTGCTCGACCCTGCCCTCCATCACGATACCCGCATCCGTGACGGCCATCGGCAAACATTGCTTCCTGGATTGCACGGCGCTGGCCGAGATCACGCTGCTCAACCCCGACGCGGTCGTTATAATCAACGGCGACGACACCCTGGAGAATGTCGGCACGTCCGCAGCCGAAGGCACGACGAAGAAGCTGCGCGTACCGGCCGCTCTCGAAGAGCAGTATCGAAGCGACTCGAACTGGAGCGAACTGCTCGATGCCGGCTTCGAACTGGAGACCTTCTGATCCGGGAGATCCGAATCCGCATACGAAAAAACCGTCTGCCTCCGCAGACGGTTTTTTCATGCACACGGCGAGTGCACCACCACCTTCTAAAACGGCAATCCAGAAGACACCGGCTGCCCTCACCAGAACCCGGCCGCATAAAACAAGGTTCCGCCAAAACCGACAGCAAGGTGGAGGGGGCTCGGCGCTCAAGAGGCGGAGGATGGCGAGAGGCGGTTCCCACGCCCAAGCGACAGTCCCAAAACAACCGGTTCACTGCACCGCCGTACCGCCGCACGAAAAAGAGGCTGCTCCCGACGGGGCAGCCTCTTTGACGGTGCAATCCGGGACCGTCCGATCCGTTACTTGCCAAGACCCATCTTCTCGATCAGGGCGCGCGTCTCGGGCTTGTGGCCGCGGAAGGCGACGTAGAGCTTCATCGGGTGCTCCGTACCGCCCTTCGAGAGGATGTTCTCACGGAACGAGTCGGCCACCTCGCGGTTGAAGATACCCTTCTCCTTGAAGAGCGAGAAGGCATCGGCCTCGAGCACCTCGGCCCACTTGTAGCCGTAGTAGCCCGCGGCATAGCCGCCCGAGAAGATGTGGCCGAAGGCCGGCGCCATGGCCGTGCCCGGCACGACGGGCAGCACCTGCGTCGGGGCCATCGAGGCGACCTCGAACTGCTCGACATCCCCCTCGAAGGGTTCGGTCAGCGTATGCCAGGCCATGTCGGTCATGCCGAACGAGAGCTGGCGCACGTTGGCATAGGCCGCCAGGTAGTTCTTCGCGGCAACGATCCGCTCGACGAGCTCGGCGGGAATCGGCTCGCCCGTCTCGTAATGGACGGCCCACAGGTCGAGGAACTCCTTTTCGGTAGCCCAGTTCTCCATGATCTGCGACGGCAGCTCCACGAAGTCGCGGTAGACGTTCGTTCCGTTCAGCGACTCATACTTGCCCTCGGCGAGCATGCCGTGCAGCGAGTGTCCGAACTCGTGGAGGAAGGTCTCCACCTCGTCGAAGGTCAGCAGCGAGGGGGTCTGCTCCGTGGGCTTCGTGAAGTTCATCACCAGCGACACGAGCGGGCGCGTCTCCACGCCGTCGACGGTCTTCGTGCCGCGGAACTCGGTCATCCACGCTCCGCCGCGCTTCGACTCGCGCGGGAAGAAGTCGAGGTAGAGCACCGCCATGAAGCGCCCCTTCTCGTCGGTCACCTCGTAGGCCGTCACGTCGGGATGGTAGACCTCGATCGCCGGATTGGGCGTGAAGTTCAGTCCGTAGAGCTTGTTCGCGAGCAGGAAGACCCCCTTGCGGACATTCTCCAGCTGGAAATAGGGCTTGACCGCCTCGTCGTTCAGGGCGTACTTCTCGTCCTTGTACTTCTCCGAATAGTAGGACCAGTCCCACGGCATGAGCTCGCCACGGAAGCCCTTGGAGGCGGCGTACTCGCTCACGGTGCGGTAGTCGGCATCGGCATACTCCTTCGTCGCATCGAGCAGCTCGTCGAGGAAGGCCGTCACCGTCGGGGTATTCTCGGCCATGCGCTCCTCGAGCACGTAGTCGGCATAACACTTGTAGCCGAGCAGGTTGGCGATCTTCAGCCGCGTGTTGGCAATCTGCTTGACGATCTCCGTATTGTCGAACTCACCGCCCAGCGCCCGCGCGTTGTAGGCCTTCCAGAGGCGCTCCTTCAGGGCTCGGTTCGACGAGTAGCGCAGGAAGGGGGCGTAGCTCGGCGCCTGGAGCGTCACCGTCCACCCCTTCTCGCCGCGGGCCCTGGCATCGGCGGCCATGCCCTCGCGCACGAAGGCCGGCAGCTCGGCCACGACCTTCGGATCGGTGATGTTGATCGTAAAGGCGTTCGTCGCCGAGAGGGCGTTCTGCCCGAATTGCAGCGTCAGCGCCGAGAGTTCGGTGGTGTACTTGCGGTAGAGCTCCTTGTCGGCATCCGACAGCGCCGCGCCGTTGCGGGCAAAGCTCTTGTAGGTATTCTCGAGCAGCTTCCGGTCCACGGCATCCAGACCGCGGCCCGGATGTTCGTAAACCTGCTTCACGCGGGCGAAGAGCTCGGGGTTGAGCATGATGTCGTTCGACAGCTCGGTGAGCTTGGGCTGCACGCGCAGGGCGATCTGCTGCATCTCGTCCGACGTGTCGGCCTCGAGCAGATTGAAGAAGAGGCCCGCAATGCGGTTCAGCAGCGCCCCGTGGCGCTCGAGCGCCACGATCGTGTTGCCGAACGTGGGTTTCGCGGGGTTGGTGACGATGGCCTCGATCTCGGCGCGCGAGCAGGCGATCGCCGCATCGAAGGCGGGTTCGTAGTCCGAGAGTTCGATCTCGGAGAAGGGAGGCGTCTCGTGGGGTGTGTTCCACGCCGCCAGCAGCGGATTCGTCATGTCCAGTTCGGGGAGCTGGGCCTTCGGGATCGAATTGTCGGCACAGCCGGCCGCAAGGGCGGAAAATGTCATGATTACAATTGCTTTTTTCATATCCGTTCGTTTGTGGGTTTCTTCTCGATGGGAGAACCGGCGGCAATCAGCGCGCCGCCTGCATGTTGTCGCCGGGGCGGGGCTCCGTCTCGTCGGCCGGTTCGGGATCGGGCTCGTTCCACAGGCCGCGCCCCTTGAGCATGGCCCGCTTGTCGGGGTCCTTGCCACGGAAGGCGCGGTAGAGGGTCATGCCGTCCTCCGAACCGCCGCGTGCGAGGAGCTTGTGGCGGAAGTCGTCGGCGATGCGCCGGTTGAACAGGTCGCCGCTCTCGCGGAAGGCCTCGAAGGCATCCTTGTCGAGCACCTCGGCCCACGTATAGAAGTAGTAGCCGGCCGAGTAGCCGCCGTCGAAGATGTGGCTGAAATAGGGATAGCGGTAGCGGGGTTCGATCTGCGGGATGAGTCCGCGCTTTTCGGTGAGCGCCTCCCGCTCGAAGGCCATCGGATCGAAGGGCGCGTACTCGGTCATCGAGTGGATGTCCATGTCCGAGAGCGCCGCGGCGATGAGCTCCGTGGTCATGAAGCCCTGGTTGAAGAGCTCGCTGCGGCGCAGCTTGTCGATCAGATACTGCGGAATCACCTCGTCCGAGCGGTAGTGCACGGCATACTGGCGCAGCATCTCCGGCTCGAAGGCCCAGTTCTCCATGATCTGCGAGGGCAGCTCGACGAAGTCACCCTCGACCTCCGTAAGGCCGCGGTACTTCACGTCGTGGAAGAGGAAGTGCAGCGCGTGGCCGAACTCGTGGAAAAGCGTCTCCGTTTCGTCGAGCGTCAGCAGTGCGGGGTCATTGCGCGTCGGGCGCGTGAAGTTGCAGACGATCGACACGACGGGCGCCACGCGCTTGCCGTCGCGGTAGGTCTGCTCGACATAGTTGCCGCACCAGGCACCCTGGCTCTTGCCGTCGCGCGGGAAGAAGTCGAAGTAGATCACCCCGAGGTGCGACTCGTCGACGTCGAGCACCTCGTAGGCCACGGCCTCGGGATGGTAGAGCGGCACGGCGACCGGACGGAACGTAATGCCGTAGAGGCGGTTGGCAAGGAAGAAGATGCCGTTCTGGACGTTCTGCAGCGAGAAGTAGGGGCGCAGCATCTCCTCGTCGAGGGCATACTGCTGCTTGCGGAGCTTCTCGGCATAGTACCACCAGTCCCACGAGGCGAACTCGCCGTCGGGGTAATCCTTGCGGAAGAGCACCTCCATCCCGGCAAGCTCCTTTTTGGCGCTCTCGAGCGCCGGCGTCCAGATCTCCTCCAGCAGGTTGTAGACGGCGCCGGTCGTCCCGGCCATCTCGTCGGCCACGACGTAAGCCGCGTAGGAGGGGTAGCCCAGCAGGTGGGCCTTCTCCGTGCGCAGGCGGATGAAGTCGTTGATGAGCTGCTTGTTGTCGTACTCGTCATCGTGGTTGCAGCGGTTCAGATAGGCCGTGTAGAGCTCCTCGCGCAGGCCGCGCTCGGAGGAGTAGGTCAAAAACGGCAGCATGCTCGGCTTGTGGAGCGTGAAGACGTACTTGCCGCTCTTGCCCATCGACTCGGCCTTCTCGCGCGCCAGGTCGCGAACCCCTGCGGGCAGCCCGTCCAACTGGTCGCCGTCGAGCACCAGCGCGTAGTTGTTGTTCTCGGCCAGGAGGTTGTTGCCGAACTTCACGGCCGTGAGCGCCAGCTCCTCGTTGATCTGCTTCAGGCGGGCCTTTCCGTCGGCGTCGAGCAGCGCTCCGGCGCGCACGAAACCGTCGTAGGTCTTCTCCGTCAGCCGCAGCTGCTCGGCATCCAGCCCGAGCGTTGCCCGGTTGTCATAGACCCCCTTCACCTTGTCGAAGAGCTGCTCGTTGAACCGGATCTTGTCGGCGTGGGCCGTCAGCAGGGGCATCACCTCCTCCTGCAAGGCCTGCATCTGCGGCGTGTTCTCCGCCGCGCAGAGCATGCCGAAGATCAGCGAGGTCTGCGCAAGCATCTGCCCCGAGTTGTCGTAGGCGAGGATGACGTTCTCGAAGGTCGGTTCGTCGTTGTTCGACGTGATGGCGTCGATCTCGGCGTCGTGCAGCGACATGCCCCGCTCGAAGGCCGGCATGAAGTGCTCGGGGCGGATCTTGTCGAAGGGCGGAACGCCGTAGGGCGTCTCCCACTCCGAGAAAAAGGGGTTCTCCCCCGTCTGTTTCGCGGAATCGCAGGATGCGAGTGTCATAAACGTCAAAAGTGTGAATAATCCGGTTATGCGTTTCATGGATCGTGTTATTTTGTTTACCTTTGCGGCAAAGTTAATAAAATTACGGTCAGAGCCGCACTTCCGCGCGTTTTTTTCTGGGCGGATGCGGACCCAACAAGGACAGCCATGCAACTCTTCTACGCCCCCGACATCCGTCCGCCGCAGTACACCCTCTCGGAGGAGGAGTCGAAACACTGCGTGCGCGTGCTGCGCCTTGCGTGCGGCGACACGGTGCACCTGACCGACGGACGGGGCACGCTCTACCGCTGCGAGATCACCGACGACAACCCGCGGCGGTGCGTCGTGCGCGTGGTCTCAGCCGAGGAGGAGTTCGAGCGGCTCCCCTACCGTCTGACGATGGCCGTGGCCCCGACCAAGAACGCCGACCGCTTCGAGTGGTTCCTCGAAAAGGCCACCGAGGTGGGCGTCACGCAGATCATCCCCCTCGAGACGGCCCGCAGCGAACGGCGGGTCTTCAAGCCCGAACGCGGCGAGAAGGTCATCACCGCGGCGATGAAGCAGTCGCTCAAGGCCTACCGGCCGCAGCTCGACGCCCTCACGCCGTTCCGCGACGCCGTGGCGGCGCCCTTTGCCGGGCGGCGGATGATCGCCCACTGCGACGCGGCCCGCACGCCGAAAGGCAAGGCCTACCTCGCCTCGACGCTCCGCGCGGGCGAGGCGGCACAGATCTTCATCGGTCCCGAAGGGGACTTTTCACCCGAAGAGATCGCCTTTGCGCTCGACAACGGATTCGAGGAGATCACCCTCGGGCCGCAGCGCCTGCGCACCGAGACCGCAGCCCTCGTGGCGGTGGTGATGACCGCCACGGTGAACGGACAGGCGGCGGCCGGAGAGCCCCACGAATCATGACCCGGAAAGACACGAAACAGATTTCGCCTATAGACCCGAATTTTACCTTCACGACATGTTCTTCCTCTACACCTTGTTCGCCCTGGCCGCAGTGGCGACGCTGATTTTCGCCGTGCCCCTGCGGGCCAAGGCGTGGGCGGCGACAGCCGTTGTGGGGCTCGGCGCCCTTGCGGCCTCGGCCGCAGCCGTCGGCGTGCTGGCCGGCAAGGCCGGGCTATCGCTCTGGTCGGTGCCCGGCACCCTCTTCGGCGGCGACAGCGGCTCGATGGACCGCCTCTCGGCCCTCTTCGTGCTGCTCGTCTCGATCGGCTCCATCGCCTCGGTGCTCTACGCCCGCGGCTACCTCGAACACACGCTGCGCGAAAAGTCCCCGGCCCACGTCTCGCTGCACTACACGGCGCTGACGGTCATGTCGCTGGCCATGCTGGGCGTCGTCACCTCCGACGGCGGCTACTCGTTCCTCTTCTTCTGGGAGCTGATGACCGTGGCGTCGTTCCTGCTGATCCTCTACGACGCCGAGCGGCGCGAGGTGCGGCGCGCGGCCCTCGCATACCTCATCATGATGCACGTGGGCTTCGTGCTGCTCGTCGTCGGCTTCGTCACACTGGACAGCACGTGCGGCGCCGCGACGTTCGGCGCCCTGGCCGAATATTTCCGCACGCAGCCGGCCCTGCCGCTGCTGCTCGTCTTCCTGGCGGGCTTCGGCATGAAGGCCGGCATGTTCCCGCTGCACGTCTGGCTCCCGGAGGCGCACCCGGCGGCCCCGTCGCACGTCTCGGCCCTCATGTCGGGCGTGATGATCAAGACGGGCGTCTACGGCATTCTGCGCGTCGTCGCGGCGCTGGGCGACCTGCCCGTGCTGCGCACGGCGGGCTACCTCCTGCTGGCCCTGGGCATCATTACGGGCGTGTGGGGCGTGATCCTCGCCGCGCTGCAGAACGACATCAAGCGGCTGCTGGCCTACTCCTCGATCGAGAACGTCGGCATCATCCTGCTCGGCGTGGGCATCGCGGCGCTGGGCAAGGCCTCGGGCAACCACTTCGTGGCGCTCTGCGGTCTGGCCGGGGCCCTGCTCCACACCTTCAACCACTCGCTCTTCAAGTCACTGCTCTTCTTCGGCGCGGGCAACGTCCTCTCGCAGACCCGCACCACGTCGCTCGATGCGCTGGGCGGCGTAGCGCACCACATGCCCCTGACGGCGATCCTCTTCCTGACAGCCACGGCCGCCATCTGCGCCCTGCCGCCCCTGAACGGCTTCGTCTCGGAGATGCTGCTCTACCTCGGGCTCTTCGACGGCATCGCCTCGGGCAGCGACGTGCTCTGCGCCGCGGCCGCCATCGCCGCGCTGGCACTCATCGGCGGGGTGGCCGTCATGGCCTTCACCAAACTCTACGGCACGGTCTTTCTCGGTGCGCCCCGCACGCACGAGGTGGCCGAAGCCTCCGAGGTCGACAACGGCCGCATCGCCGCCATGGCCCTGCCGCTCACGGGCATCCTCCTCGTGGGGCTCTTCCCGCAGCAGGCCGCGGCCGTCGTGACGCGCTCGGCGGAGTTCTTCCTGCACGTGCCGGCCGACGCCTCCGACTACCTGCTCGCAGCACCCCTCGCGGGCATCACCCGCACCGTCTGGCTGCTTGTCGCCGTGGTCGGCGGGCTGCTCTGGCTGCGCCGCCGCGCCCTGCGCGGACGCCGCGTCGTGCCCGGTGCGACGTGGGGCTGCGGATTCACCGCCCCGAACGTAAGGATGCAGTACACGGGCGAATCCTTCACCGAAGGGTTGCAGTCCATCGCCTCGACCCTCACGCAGGAGAGCGGCACGGGATCGTCCGTCGGCAAGGAGGAGACCTTCCCCTCGGCCCACGGCTTCGCCTCGCGCCACAACGACCGCATCGGACGTCTCTTCGGCGCCTGGTGGGTCGAGCTGCTGCGGCTCATCAACCAGCGCGTCATGCGCCTGCGCACGGGCAAGATCAACCACTACGTCCTCTTCGCGCTGGCTTTCCTTGCGCTCGTATTCCTGCTTTCGATCCTTAATCTGATCTGACGATGGCACTGCTCAACACCCTGCTGCTGCTTCTGGTGGCCGTGGCCATCCCGGGGCTCATCAACCGCACGCGCGCCCGGCTGGCCGGACGCCGCGGCATCCGCTTCACTCAACACCTGCGCGACATAAGGCTCCAACTGCGCAAGGGGGCCGTCTACTCGACGACCACCTCGGCGCTCTTCCGCGCCGCGCCGTCGGTCTACCTCGGCGCCACGCTCGTCGCCGCGCTGCTGATCCCCGTCGGCGACCTGCCCCCCGTGCTCTCGTTCGACGGCGATGTGGCGGCCTTCGCCTACCTGCTGGCGCTGGGCCGCATGGCGCTGATCCTCGCCGCAATGGATACGGGCAGTCCGTTCGAGGGTATGGGCGCCAGCCGCGAAGCCCTCTACGGCGCCCTCGCCGAGCCGGCGCTCCTGCTCACGGCCGGCACGCTGGCCCTCGTCTCGGGCTACACCTCCTTCGCCGCGATCTTCGCGGCCGACGCCGCTGCCGACGCGCAGGTGGCCATCATCCTGCTGCTGGCGGCCTACATCCTGCTGAAGCTGCTCTTCACCGAGAGCGGCCGCATCCCGGTCGACGATCCGCGCACGCACCTCGAGCTGACGATGATCCACGAGGTGATGTGCCTCGACTACTGCGGCGTGGACCTGGCGACGATCCGGATCGCCGGCTGGATCAAGAGCGCCTCGTTCGCCCTGCTGGCGGCCGATGCCGCCACGGCCCCCTTCTGCGCGCACTGGTGGGCAGCGGTCCCCGCGGCGATCCTGCTCGCGGGGTTGTCCGTCGGCATCGTCGAGTCGACGCAGGCCCGCAACAAGCTCGTGCGCAACACCACGTTCATACTCACCATCGCCGCACTGGCCGCCCTCGTGCTCTTCACGGGCTACCTGCTGCGCCTCAACATCGGACTCGCATGATACTCCCGCTGGTCATCCTCTACACCGTGACGCTCGTCTACCTGGCGATCACCGAACGCTTCCGCAACTTCGCCTCGATCATGGGCGTGCAGGGCTGGCTGCTCTTCGCCATCGCGCTGCTGCGCCTGCATGCCAACGCCCCCGCCGAGGTGATCTTCGTGGGGCTCGAGACGCTCCTCTTCAAGGGCATCCTGGTGCCGTGGCTCCTCTTCGCCGTAATCCGCCGCACGAAGACCAACCGCGTGCGCACCTCCGGATCGTCGCAGGCCGGGTCACTGCTGCTCTCGCTCGCCGCACTGGCCGTCAGCGCCTCGATCACCTACTACGTCGCCGACACGACGATCGACCTCGTCTTCTTCGGCGTGGCGCTCTACGCCCTGTTGAGCGGGCTGATCCTGATCGTCATGCGCCGCCGCATCTTCTCGCACATGGTCGGATTCCTGGTCATCGAGAACGGCGTCTTCCTCTTCTCAACGGCCATCGGCGTCGAGATGCCGCTGCTGATCAACTTCGCCATCCTGCTCGACATCCTCATCTCGGTGCTCATGCTCGGGATCTTCTTCACGAAGATCGACGGCAAGATCCACGCCGACGACGCCGACGCCCTGACCAACGTAAAAGACTGACGCCATGCTCTGTTACCTCGCATTCAGCATCCTTGCCGCGGCGGCGGCCTTCGCCTCGCGCAGCGACCGGCAGCTCTTCGCCGCCGGCATGCTCTTCTACGCCGTGCAGGCCGCCTTCGCCGTGTGGATCGTCGCCGCGGGCTACGGCACGACCTCGGCCGGGCTCTTCACCTTCGACGCCACGGGCACGCTCTTCTACGTGCTGCTCACCGTCGTCTCGTGCTTCGCCTTCATCCACTCCGAGCGCTACCTCAAGGGCGAGAACCCCGCACAGGTGCGCATCTACTCGGCGCTGCTCCTGCTGCTGACGACCGCCATTGCGGGCGTCTACTTCGCCAACAACCTCGCCGTGACGTGGATCTTCCTCGAGGCCACGACCCTCTGCTCGGCGGGCATCATCTACCACCGCCGCACGGCCGCCTCGCTCGAAGCGGCCTGGAAATACGTCTTCGTCTGCTCGACGGGCATCGCCATGGCCTACCTGGGCATCCTGCTGCTGGCCGCCGCCACCGAGTGCGAGACGCTCACCTACGACGCCGTGGCCGCGGCCGCTGCCCACGGCAAGCCGCTCTACCTGAAGACGGCCTTTCTGCTGATCCTCTGCGGCTACAGCTGCAAGGTCGAGCTCTTCCCGCTCTACACCGTGGGCGTCGACGCCAACTTCGCGGCTCCGGCCCCCGCCTCGGCGCTCATCTCCACGGGGCTGGTCAACGCCGGCTTCGTCGCCCTGCTGCGCATCTACCACACGCTCGCCCACACGGAGGTCTTCCCGTGGGTGCGCTCCGTGCTGCTGATCGTCGGCGTGCTGTCGCTCGTCATCGGCGCCCTCTTCCTGCGCCGCACGAACAACTACAAGCGCTTCCTCTCCTACTCCACGGTCGAGAACATGGGCATTGCCGCCATCGGCCTGGGCATCGGCGGCGCAGGCGTCTGGGCCGCGGTGTTCCACGTCGTCTGCCACACCTTCATCAAGAGCAGCCTCTTCCTGCAGATGGCCGTCGTGCGGCAGATCTACAACGGCTACCGCATCAACCGCATCGGCGACTACATCCGCATCAACCCCGTCGGGGCCGTGGGACTGCTCGCGGGCATGGTCGTGCTCGTGGCCTTCCCGCCCTCGCCGCTCTTCCTCTCGGAGCTGACGATCCTCGGCGAGGTCGTCACGGCGGGGAAATGGTGGCTCGTGGCGGGCATCACGCTGCTGCTCTGCATTGTCATCTACTCGTTCTGCTCGCGCATGATCCGCCTCTGCTACCAGCCCAACCAGGACGAACTCCACCCCTCGAAGGCGGACCGGGCCCTCTCGTGGTCGGCCCTCACGCTGCTCGTCGCCGCCATGGTGCTCGGGTTGTGGCAGCCCGACCTGCTGCGGCAGCTTCTCGATCAAATCGCATCGCTATGAATTACCGGATAACCGACAACCTCGCGGGGGCCGTCCGCCTCGACGAGATACCCGAAATCTCCTATGCGGAGTTCTACGACGACGTGACGGCGCGTCTGGCGGACGAACGCTGCCACGTGGCCCACTACTTCGCCCTGCCCGAGGGCGGGCGCCTGCGCTTCTACTGCCTGCTGCTCGACGACGCCGAGGGGCGCGTGCTCATCACCTCGCACGCCATGGAGTATTACGACGACACGGCGCTGCCGTCGCTCACGGCGCGCCATGCGCAGCTGCACCCCTTCGAGCGCGACATCATGGAGCGCTACGGCGTGCGCTTCGACGGCCTGCCGTGGCCCAAGCCGCTGCGCTTCCCCTTCGACCGGCGCGACCGCGGCAGCTCGATCGACAACTACCCCTTCTACACGATGGAGGGCCGGTCACTGCACGAGGTGAACGTCGGCCCGATCCACGCGGGCATCATCGAACCGGGCGCCTTCCGCTTCATCTGCAACGGCGAGCGGGTCCTGCACCTCGAAATCGCACTGGGATACCAGCACCGGGGCGTCGAGCACGCCTTCGAGACGACACACAACCGCCTGCGGCAGGTGTGCCTGGCCGAGGCGGTGGCCGGAGACAGCGCCGTGGCGCACGCCACGGCCTTCGTCGAGGCCGTCGAGAAGCTCTCGGGACGCGAACGCATGGCCGAGATGGAGCGCGAGCGGGCCGTGGCGCTCGAACTCGAACGCATGGCCATGGGCATCGCCGACACGGGCGCCCTCTCGACGGACGTGGGCTACCAGCTGGGGCAGGTGGCCTGCGAGGCGCTGCGCACGATGACGATCAACACGACGCAGGCATGGTGCGGCAACCGCTTCGCCAAGGGGCTCATCCGCCCGCACGGCACCGACCATCCGCTCACGGCCGAGAAGGCCGCGATGATCCGCCGCAACGTCGCCCAGATCGCGCGCCGCTACGACGAGGTGCGCCGCGACCTGAAATCCTCGCCCACGCTGCTGGCCCGCTTCGAGCAGTGCGGCGTCGTGCCGCGCGACGAGATGCGGCGCATCGGCGGTGTGGGACAGGCGGCCCGGGCCAGCGGCTTCGCGCGCGACATCCGCGCCTCGCACCCGTGGGGCGTCTACGCCAAGCAGCTGCGCCACGAGCCGATCCTCAAGCGCCACGGCGACGTCATGGCACGGTTGATGATCCGCTGCCGCGAGGTGCTCCAGTCGGCCTCCTACGTCGACCGCCTGCTCGCAAGCTACGAGCAGAAGTACGCCGCCGTCGGGAACCCCTGCCCGGCCCCCGACTACGAAGCGCCGCTGCAGGCCTCGTCACTCGCCTTCGGGCTGGTCGAGGGGTGGCGCGGCGAGACGTGCCACGTCGTGGTGACCGACGCGGCGGGCGAGATCGCCGCCTGCCGCATCAAGGACCCGAGTCTGCACAACTGGCTGGCGCTGGCGCTGGCCGTGCGCGGCGAGGGCATCTCGGACTTCC
>OLNO01000398.1_pt1 | contig 46277 bp, 51 predicted proteins | sample 1672861 | NCBI WGS metagenome assembly OLNO01 (sample SAMEA3136731, study PRJEB25190) | human gut metagenome | reverse complement strand
ACCTAGAACATTCCAGTTTTTTCTGTCTTCTTATTTTTTACTTTTTACATACGGTACAATCGCCAAATCAAAAAATTCCCGACCGAAAAACAAAATGTGTCATTGAAACACATCTTAACATAAAACAAAATGTGATTTTTGGTGCAAAATAAAAGCCTGTTTAATTGAGTTTAAACAGGCTTTAAATTTAATCAATGATCATGTAAACAGATAAATCAGGATTAGCAACAAGCGGAAGAACATCTTCGTCATCAAGAACGCTCATTGCATATCTATGAATACTCTTCTTTATCATTTCCAATGTTGGTTTCTCTAGGAATATTGAACTGGCAAATGTAACCAGTTCGTTTCCTTCACTATCAGTTCTACCGATTGATTGTATTGCATATCGAATTATCCATGTTCCGTCGGATTGTTGTTCGATAGGCTTAGCAGATTTCAGGGGTAAGATATTTCTTCGCATTGCCTTTTCTTATTTGTTTTTTTAGTTGTTTCTTAAAATTAAATTCGCTCTTTATTACAAAGACTTCCCAATGTCCTTCGACATATATATATTGCCACCATTCCGGATCAATAAGTTTCCCTATTTTGCGTCTTAGGTTGTACGTATTGAAATGTCTCATCAATCCATAGTAGCTGTTCATTGTAGCCACGAAAGTCTCAATATGGGCTTCGCAGAAGCCTTCCTTTGCGATCTTGTTATACTTGCTGACTGCATCATATATATTTCCCACGACACGATTTGAAATATAGATTCGATTGGGAAGTATGAATGCGCCTACGAACAGGACACCTTTTGAAAAATGTTGTATATATATCTTTTTAGGATGCAGTTCCAAAAGCAATTGTTCTTTCAGGTAGCTATTGAGCAAAGGGATATTCTTTAGGATATCCTCTTTAAAACGCATGACAAAGCCAAAGTCATCAACAAAACGTACATAGTGCTTTATTCCGCATATTACAGTTACATAATAGTCAAACACCGAGCCTATGAAATTCGCAAACTTTTGGGAAGGAAGGTTACCAATGGCAACACCACGTTCGGGGTCGTTGTAAAACAGACTTTTATCTTTCGGCAATTTATCCCACAGATGCAAGGGGGATTTCCTATGACATTTCTTTTGTGGCTGGTGAAATATGACAACCCGGAGCAGATACAGCAAACATTCGATGTCATCTCCCTTGTAATTGTCGCGAACGAATATATCAATCATTTCCCATAGCAGAGACTTTGACATGGACATAAAAAAGCTTTTTAAATCACCTTTAAAAATGTATGCGTTCTGTGTATAGTTCTCGCTGACTTCTTTGATCATTTCATCCATGCGCATGACAGCGGACAGGCATCCTTCACCTATACGGCAGTTCTTTGAAACGTTACCCTGTGCCTGAAAGCGTTTTTCCAAAATCGGGTCAAGGCGGAGGTCGATCCAGTGATGCACAATACGATCAATATAGGCGGCAGCAAATACTTCACGCAAAACAGGTTTCTTGCGCATAAAGCAATCGGAGAAGTCCGGTTCATAGTGACCGTATCTGATACTTTCCCATACAGCGACTAGTTCCGTATCATAATTGAAGGAAAACTCAATACAGCCATCAGTATTGCGCTTTTGCCTGCTGCAATCATCGTAAGCTTCAATAATTGAAGATAAGGGTATGTCATAGATCGGTTTATCTGTTGCGGAAACGGGACGAACCCTACCTGCGCTATTCTTGTTGTTCGTGTTCACGTTGCCGTTGTTCATGTTCACGTACCACGCGTTCGAGGATTCAGCATTCACTGTCTTAGTCTTTCCCGGTTCATCACCGGGGGAATGCCCAATAGATAAATTAGATTGCTCGCCCATAAACTCCGTGAAGATTATGGCTCTGGCTTTACGGAAGCTGTCTTCTCTTGGGAAGCGGTGAAATTACGCCACCCGATAATTTGCTTTTCAATCGACGTAACCATCTCTATGATGTCTGCTGTCGTCTGAATATTGATCAGTTTCCGGTCTCGACATACCCTTAATAAGAGTTTCAATGTATCAAACTTAACAAGGAATTCGTTCAGGTATTCCACACGACGTGGAAGATTAGAATTTGCGTAACGGATTAGTTCGCAACAACGAAGGGCGGACATCATAAGTTCCGTACCGAATTCGTATCTGTAATTCTTCGGAAACTTGTCCCTTGCATCAAGTATCAACATTAATAACCGATACATACACTGGTAGACTGGTCTGTCCTCTGCTCTCCCCATGTTAAATTTTGATATTTTTAAAATTTTTCTTTTGCTCCGCAAAGTTAATGATTGTCAAACTATTAACATTCATTTTTTCAAAATTTTAAAACTTAAAAAGCCCCTACCGGGGCTAATTAAACGTAACTATCTAAGAGATAAAGAGTTAAAGAGATAAAGAATCTATTGCGGAAACGGGACGAACCCTACCTGCGCTATACTTGTGGTGCGTGTACACGCTGCCGCTGCCCATGATCACGCACCACGCGGTCGAGGGGTCGTATTCGGTGCTGCTCCAGTACCAGTCAGTTGTAATTATATTTTGAGAACCAAACATGGAAGTTGCAAGCTCGTTGATTTCTTTCTTATACTTGGCTATGAGCATTAATTCACCCAATGCTGGCAGGTTCCACACGGTTATATCTTCGATACCGTCGTTTGCAAGCGTACAACCACGGTATGCGCGGGCGGCTTCAGCAGCTGGCGCACCGACAGTTCCTTGGCTATCCCTGACACCCGCAAGAGTCTCTATTATAACATCGGTGTTTTCCTTACCATCGAAAGTGTCATAAAGTCCCTGATTACCATTACCGTAGTTTTTAAGTCCGCGTATATCAGTGCCGTAACCACCCCATTTGAAGGTTTTCGCACCGCCTGCGTCAATACAGTCACTCTTAGCGATAATGAACTGGCGACATTCGGCACGTACACGGATGCCGACACGGATGTATTTAGAACGGTTATTCGCACTCATGGAGTTCCATTCAGAAGCGGTGAAAAAGACTTGTTTGCCGTCTTCGATTCGAAGCGTTGCCAAAGAAAGGTCAAGAAGAGTACCTGCCCATTTCATATACTTGGCGATATCGCTTGCCGATGTATTTTCATTAACAGTTGTAAAACCTATTGACTGCAAAGCTGAAATTTGATCTTGTTTATTCAAGCGCAAAAGCATTGCGCTGGCAATATTTTTATCCATTTTATTGTATAATATTAAGTTAATACTATTCTGATGCAATAGCTCTCACATGAAGAAGGACTGAATTTTTGTTTTGAACCGTAAAACGCCCGGTATTCAGTTCGAATGTCCATGCAGAGTTATTGTCCCAAATCGTTGACGACCAATAGTACTTATCGGTCATCAACATACTGTCACTGCTCCAAAATGTCCGCATCATCTCATTGATTTTATCGCGGTAGCGGTACATCAGAAGCATTTGACCGGATGACGGAAGGAACCAGTTGGATTCGTCATCGATACCGTCACTTTCAAGGGTATAAGCACGGTATGCACGGGCGGCTTCGGCAGCTGGCGCACCGATCACACCGCTATTATTCTGGTCTTTCAGGGTAGTGATAATCAGGTCGGTATCCTCCTCACCAGTGAAGCAGCCGTACATGGCGCCCAGTCCCTTTTGGTTCAGACCGTCTATGGCTTTGCCCTGACCGCCCCAATAGAAGGTAGTAGTCATGTCGGCATTATAGCATTCCTGGGCAGCAATCACAAAGGAACGTCCATAAGCGCGGATTCGAAGACCGCGTTTAATATACAGCTGTTTGTTGGCAGCGGTTAGGGAGTTCCATTCGGCAGCGGTAAAGTATGCCTTGGAGTTATCAGAGATGCGGTTACAGGCAAGACAGAGGTCAAGAAGCCCGGCAGCCCATTTGATGCGTTGAGGAAATTCGCTAGCACGGGAATCCTCAGTAATATCCGAGAATCCCACAGCGTTCAGTGCCGCCACTTGTGCCTGCTTGTTCAAGCGCAGCAGGGTTGCGCTTTGTTCTTTTGTGCTCATAATTTAATTGATGTTTATTAAGTCGTTAATATCCATGTTATCCTTGGCGAAGCGTTCGAGATATTCCTCGTAAGATTCGCCATTATAATAATCCATTATTTCACCCACATTATCCAATGTGACTTCGGGATAATAAGGTTCACCACCATAGGCTTCCGAATTGAACCAATCAATCATCTTGACATAGGCATCGATAATGGTGGAAACGGTCAAACCTTCAAACCCGTTCCGGATCGCTTCTATATCCGAGTTCTCGATTACTTCATCCAGCAGATAGTTTCCGGTAAGTACGGGCTTCTCTACCTGATTACCGTTTTCGTCCAGTCCCCCGATACCAAGACGCAGGATTTCCAGCACTTCCGATCCGTTCCCGACGAAATCACGGTTCGTGATACGGATATGGCGGAATACGACATTGCCCTCCTGCGAATCAATTATGTCGCGGATCATCTTTACAACATCGATAAGCGGGCAGTTTTCCACGCGCAGTGTGGTGATGTTCGGCATGGATTCAACAACGATGCCTGTGTCCGCATTCAGCCCCTTATAGCTCAACTTATCGAGGTTCATCAACTTGAACTGTGTCATGGTGGTCGGCAATTCCGCATATTGAACCGGACAGCCACCCACAAAGTTGACGATTTGCAGTGAGCTGCCGTATGCCAACAGGTGCAAAAGGCGTGTTGCCCCGGTCAGGTCAAGAGACACCAGCTTTTTGAAGTTCTCCACGTTCAGGAGTCTCATATACGGCTTCTCACCAAGCGGAAGGTCTGTGACGCTATTGTTGGCGAATCCTTCGCGCTTACTGCCGAACACCAGTTCTTCGACGCGGATCAGCGTAGTGAAGTCCTTTGCCTGTGTACCGTCGATATTGACAGTGCTCAAATCACCCAAAGACTTGATCTTCGATGCACCGATGATATAGATCGCACTCGATGAGTTTGAGCCGTCGAAATGGAATATCACCTTTGAACCGTCTTCTTCCGCCCATGCCCCCTGTTGTGCGGCTGGCGTATTGAAGCCCGCCCACAATTTCCATTGCTCGCTTGCAGTCACTTCGATATTAATGTCCTCACCGATGGCGCGGAACATGCACATATTATCCGCTTTCAGGATCGTGCTGACACCGAAATAAGCGTCAAGGAAATCATAACGGGCAGACACATAATAATGACGGTAAGGGATACCCATACCGGAAATCACGTTGAACGCCTGACCGCCCGGATTGGTGATATATTTTGCTACCGAGTCACGGCAGGCGACGATTGCGGGTATCATCAAATGGTCTTTTTCTTCCGATTCACGGAGCACGGCTTCGTAGGAGAATGCGGATTCACCACCCGGAAGGCGTGATGTACGGATTTTCTCCGCGGTCGCGGCAAGCCCGACCTGATCATAACGCCACATCCCTTGCCAAACAACGCTCATACGTCCGGCAAACACGTTTTCCCCTTCCATAACGCTGTCAAGCATCACGTTATACGGAAGTTTGAAGATACCGGAATTGTTCTTGCCGTTCGTACTGTCCGAATCGTAGTCATGGTTCATGAACCAGCGGTAAACACCGTCCGGGCAGAGATACAAAGCCCACATGCTATTCTTTGATAACTGGTCGACGCCTGAATGATACAGGATACGGACTAGGTATGCGCGGAAAGAAGCCACGCTGCAATACCTGTCCATTTCTTCAACCAGCTTCCGGTATCGGTTTTCAAGCGTGTCGCTGACCTGTACCCCGTTGATACTGATTTTGCCGCCTGCCATACGGTTCTTCGGGTTACAGGAATACACCCATTCGCAGAACTGCTTCCAGCGGTACGGTGTCTTCTTTCCGAGCGCATAGGCAAGATTCATGCCGTCATCGTCCGGTGTACGGAATTCAAAGAACATCGTCCATTTCGGAACAAGGCTTTCCGTTGACAGTTCACCACCGTACAAGCCTTTCACCCACTTGCTGTGCGTCGACTGCATGGTCATGAAGTTGTCGATGTCATCAAAAATGCACATTCCTTCATAATCAAGCATTTCAACACATTCAACCGGATTCAGGACACGCCCGGTAACGACCGTTTTCTTGCCGTTGAAAGAAATTGTCCCGGTGGTGTTCTTCCATGCCCCGTCGACGTATTCCATGAACTTGTACGAAGCGTCCGTCGATTTGGAAAGCATATATATTGTATCCTGATCATAGTCACCAGCATGGGACATGAAATAGGATTCCGTCACGTCCGGAAGGTCGGTGAAGTCGCCATAGCTCAAGCAGTCGGCATTATAGCCGGGAACGTCCTTGAAACCGAAAGTCGGCGGGTTGCCCTTGTCAATGTTCCAGTCACCGCGACACCAAAAGTACGCGTCATTGATATTTCCGGTATCCGACTTGAATACAAGCACGCTGTTACCGTCAATACTTGTACGCAAGTCCAGCGTATTGTTTTCGTCCGCATAGTACGCGTTCTGCGCTGGTGTCATGTAATCCTCGCCCAAAGCTTTCTGCATATCGTTATTGATACGTGAAATCGGTGTGTTCACCTTGTCGGGTGATGCATAATTAACCTTCAGACAGACCTTGTCGAATGGGATAGTCTTGCCACGCAGGATGATTTTCTTGTTTGCAATCGCATCGAGCAAAGCCTGCGGAGCCAGTTCCGGATACATTGCGCGGATAGTTGCCTTTTTCAGCTTGTATTTCCTATTCTTATAGGTCGGATAGAAGGCGGAGGTCGTTCCCTGATTGGTCGTTTCCACGTTCTCGATAATAAGGCTCATACCTTTGTCCTTGCAGAACAGGTACAGGTCTGTATATATCTTGGTGGATGTATCCGTTACGTTGTCAAGCGTTTCAAGTTTATAATCCCCGTGCGGCATTTCCACCAGACAGTCACACATTTCAAGTGCTTTGTTCAGGTCGATTTTATTATCGGTTAGGATATCGTTCTTTTTGTTCAAAGCGATCATTTCGTCCGTGTCAGATTTACCGATTACAAATTCATCGTTAATCTGTTCGTCCGCCATTTCCTTTTCCCAAGAGAGCAAGCGGTACATGTACAGTTCCCCGGCTGTTCCGGAGAAGCTGATTTGTTCGGACTGTTTAATTGCGCTTTGTCCTGCCGTATATTTGGATGCGCCAATCAGGTCACCGTCACAATATAGCTTGATATAGCCTTTGCCGTCCTCTTCCGCATTTGCCTTTTCAATGACGAAAGCAAACTCGTAGATGTCGCCCGGCTTGAAATACCGTTCAATCAGTTCAGTTCCGAGTGCTTTGAAGTACACACATTTTGAAGTGATACGCCACCCGATTTGGTTTGCTTCGTCCCAGCATGACACGACGTTCGCGTCAGGATCGGCAGCGTTCTGCGTTTTTATCTTGATGATGGTAGTTGATCCGGTCTGCTCAATATTGGTACGGTTATAGGGACGATAAGTACACAATGCGGTGGCATCATCCGAGACCTTAAACGCCTTCCCTTCGGTCTTGTCGGTGACAAAGGCATTCGTGGAATAGTTAAACCCGGTCTGCTTCATTTCATAAAGTCCGTACAGCCATGATTTGTCCTGATCCGAATTGTCCTTGTCTGCCGGATTGAAATAAACCGTATAGCCGGAATCACCGTTAATGTCAATGACGGAACTGTTAACGGAGTACTCAATCGTATTGCTTTCCCCAGCACCGCATTTCCCATAAATACCCAACGTATTCCGGATGTTGTCTGCAATCGTGAAGCCATCGACACGGGTGGACAGATTGAATGTACTGTTACGTCCTACTGATACGGTAGTCAGCACCGTGTCGGTTTCATTATTGTCCCCGGTAGATGTATTGGTAACCTTTGCGACCCTGTGTATTTCGACATGGGCATCGGTGGCGACATGGCTGGGATCATAACACGCCACCTCGATATTGAGGTTTGCATACTTCCTGACCGACCATGCCGTTTCCGTTTCTTCCGAATGCGCCAATGAAACGATGGGCATAAGGCTGGACGGGTTGACGATCATCACGTCAAAGAACTGGTAGTTCGACCACACACCCGATTCCACGTCCTGTGCGACGACTTTGACAGTATATGCACCGTGTGTCAATCCCAAAGACGAAACGTTGATTTGCAAGTCCTGTGAGCGTGTGGAAGCCACACTGGTCTGTGATATCAGTTTCCATTCTTCACCCACTTTGATATGTGCCGTGACCGTGGATTTATTGGCGGATGACAGTTTGAACACGTCCGTCATGGTGACAAGTCCGGAGCCTTGCTGCAATGTTTTATACAAAGCCCATACGCGCGATAGTTTCAGGTTTACAGCCGTGACGCTGATTGTCTTCTGTGCGGTGTTTCCCCCGTCATCGGTGGCAACGACTACGAACTTACGGTTCATCGCTTCGCTGAAATAGCTTTTTACCGGGATGGTGAAAGAGTAGTCCGTATCGGATGCGGAACTTTCCCGGTTCACGTTGAACGTTTCAAGCGTTTCCCCGGTCGATTTATCTTTTAGTTGCAGGGTTTCGATATTGTTGTATGAAACCATTTCGCCCGATCCGGTACGTGACAGGATTGCAAGCCTGATTGTCAGGTCGTCAGTTCCGAGTGCGGCATACAAAGAAGTCCTTTGCGGGTAGATATACACGATTGTCCCGGCAACGTCTCCACCGCCACCTGTTCCGACAGCAAAGGTGAACCCGTCTCCCAGTGGAAGCCCTTCCGCGTTCTTCATGTACACACGCACCGTTCCGTCTTCCGCCTGTTCACCGTCCACGTCGACGGGCATGGCATCATAGACTGCGCCACCCGCTACCGGGTTCACGCTGTCCTTGATGATTTCGGAGTCTGTTTCGACTGTCCCCCCGGCAGCAGAGCCGAAGTCGCTCCATGCCGCCAAGTCATTATAATCGGCACGGGACGCGCACAACTGTTTGGACTCGAATGTTTCCTTTCCGGTACGGTAGATAATGACCACACCGGGCTTGATGCATTCCGTTTCATTTGCTGTCTCGTAGGCTGTCAGGGCATTGATAGCCGTTTGAAGAATATAGTATCCGTTTGACAGTGGTGCAATTTCATCGACCAGCAACACTGCGCCTTTGCCCGTCATGTCGCCACCAGCACCACCGAAGTCTATCCAGTTCGCTTCTGTGGCAAAGCCCTCAAGGGATGATCCGGCAAATTGCTTGGATTCCCATTCACCTTCAGCAATTTTATAGGTCAAAACAATGCCCGGTTTACGGTAGATGGCGTTGTCCATATTTTCCCTTTCCGTAATTGCGGCAATAGCTGCAGGCAATGAATAAACAGAGCCGCCACAAATTCCGTTGACGTTAATAACGGACAAGGCTTTGTTAGCTAGTGACAATGCTGAAGACGCGGTAGTCTGTGCGTCTTCAGCCGATTTCTTTGCTGCTTTTGCCGCCAAGTCCGCAGACGCGGCTAACTGCATCACGTCGGAGTCGGCAGCAAGCAAGGTTCCGGCAAAGTAGATGTATGTCTTGTTTCCAAACAGGTATATTTTATTCTCATGCGGGGATGTCCGGTCAGCGTTCATGTAGTTATCAACACCTTTCCAACTTGGATAATATTTGTTATCAACGAAACAGGCAAATTTACCCAGGTTGGCGACATATACAATTTTACCGTCTTCAGTGGGCGCACTGGACTGCTCCAACACAATGGAAGGGTCAGTTGCTATTTCGTCAAATCGTTCTGTCGAGTGATGGACGAAATCCACCATTAAGGTAGATACGTCCTGCGATGTACTGGCGGCATCGTCGGAAAGACTTTTGAGTTCACCCCATACCGTTCCGTCCTCGCTTTCAGAAGTCTCTTCCGTACCGACATTATCGGATAGTTTTCCGATGTTCTCGTTCGCTTTTTGGGCGGATTCCGCGGCTTCATCGGCTTTCTTTTGTGCTGCATCAGCCGTATTCTTTGCCGTCTCTACATCTTCTTTTTTTGCATATACGGAAAGGTTGCCTGTTGTTGAGACAAGCTTCCAGCCCGGATTTTGAAAGGCATAAATATTGCCATTGTCGGCTGCATCGGGATTGCCGTCATCATATACTGTCACAATCTGACCGAATTTCAACGGTTTTCCGTCAGAGCCAGCCGGGGAAGTACTGTCTGCGTTCATCTTCGCGACGGTCGTATATGTATTGCGGATACCCAGTCCCACCTGATTCTTTTCCGCTTCATTGATGACATCCAGCGTCTCATCAATCAAACCGCCTACTTCGTCAGGTGATATGGATAGGGAATCTTTCTTTGCGGAAAGTTCCTGTGCCCGTCTTTTTAATTCGTATATTGTTGCCATTACCACTTATTTTTTGTTTTTTTATAAACGATCACCCGATGCGACGATAATGAACCGAGGTATAGCTTGCCACTACTCTTGTTTGCAACATAGAATTCACCTTTCGTCCTGCTGAAATTGACATATACCCATGCGATTGCATAATCATCTATTGTTTTGACCCATGCAACAGGTTTTGCACCACTGGTGATTGTTGTTGTGCTATTATCAATTAAAAACTTAAAAGATTCATTATTGGGAGTTGCTCCACCGACACTCGATGTGCTCTCCATTCCCACTGACAGTATAATTTCTACGATATCTCCCGGTTCAATCAGTGAGATATCAGCGGGATAAAGTCTCAGCACGGCATTTTGGGAGGACTCTGTCGTATCTTTTATTTCAAGAATTCGTATATTGGATGTCAATTCCTCTACAGTCTTCATGCCCTGTGCCGCCACATATATATCCGCTGCTTCCACCGTATCCGTCAACTCCACTTTCCGGTATTGATACACATTGTTTTCGGATGTGTTTTCATATATCTCTTTTTGACCTTCTGTACTGACTACTTTCCAGTAAAGGTTAGCATTTAATCCACCTTCAAAACTGCCTTCCTCTACTCTGTAAACTTCTCCGTTAATGGCTATATAACCTTCTTCCCAGTTATAAGTCGTCGGACGTCCGGCAATAGAGATAGGGGGTGGCACATTGCATCCGGAAAGAATGACATTACCGTATGTACTGACTATTCCTTTCACAGTATCTGCAAATGCGCTTTGCATAAAGTCCAAATCGTCCAAATAAAACGGCTGTCCGCCTTCTCTAAATAACAGTTTATTCATATTCGTATATTTTAAGGACGTAGGTTCGTCCGGCTGGTTTATAATAGTCAATCAAATTTTTAATTTCACCCTCATACGCTGACAGGAACGACGGTATGTTCACCATGTAATTTCCCGAATAGTTTCCTTCACCGCGCTGCTGGATGTATTTTATTTCAGCCCCTTCGCTCCGTTTATGCAGATAGGACGGTATTTGCTCTTCCCTACGGTGATACAGGTATGACTCCTTTCCCGCAATATCAGTGATGTATATTTCCCGGTTTTTCAGGAAAAACCTGTCGTTCAGAACTTTCTCGATATATATCACCTGACCGTTTATATTCAGCTTGTCAATAGCCTGCTTACGGTAACTTTTAAACAGGGTGTAAATGAAGATTAAAGGGAGAAGGAAGATGGATATGATTGCAAATATCTTCCTTTTCCTCAATGACGGACGAAGCACATACTGCGCGTATTTGATAATGTCAAAATCATACCACATAAGTCAGAGAAGTTTCAAGGCTGTTCAGGATGAAGCACCCGGCTACAGCCGTATAGTTATTGTTTTTAATTACATTGTATTCCGTAGCCGATGACGCTTTCGCGGCGCATTCCCCTAGTTCGATATCCAGCACTCCTTCAACCCTCTGTATCGCGTCAACAAGCTTTGTCTTGTTGAATTTACCGCCATACTCGATGCCTTTCAGATAATCGTTTATGGCGGCAAGTACTGGCTTGCTGCCATCCGTCAGACGGACACCGGAAGCATTGATAACCATCGGGTCGACTTCTATGGTGGCGTTGATACGGATGTCGTCCGCTTTCATTGATTGAATAGAGAGAATCACCCCGGCAATCTTAATCGAATTCATATAGCTTTTAAATGCCGTTAGAACGTCCCCGGTCAAAGGACATGGAAGCCCGCCTTCGTCTCCGGACACGAGTATCTGAATACTTCCCCCGCGATCTTTGACCGCCACATACTTGACAAGCTGTTTGGTTTCGTCGATAGCGGAATACCGGAACTGGTATTTCTCCGGATCATAGACTAGCGGATCACCATACTGGAAAGCCAATGCACTGCTATGATACCAGCGTACCGTCGGTATGATATTAGCGTCAATCCGTTCCTCCACGTCCGTTTTGAACTGGTCAAACATTTGCTCTATGACGTGCGCTGTTGCCGCAAAAATGTAGAACAGGGTGCTTTCTATTGACACGGGGGAAAACACCGAATCAAAGTCGGCATCACCTGTGATACCGTATATGTCCCGGATAATGCTGTTAGACATGTAGGCATCCGTCATTTCTTTCTTTATTTCCGCGATTGTTCTAGCCATTACTTAAATTGTTCGGTAAATTGTTCAGTGAAAATTCTCAATCGTATTGCATTCGATGCGGTTTCAGAAGTAGCTGGGCAAACGGAGTTCCGTCGGCAATAATCAGCCAGTTCGCTGTTATACACCTTCTCCGGTATTTCGATTTGCTGTCCGGCTTGAAGGGAGTCTGTTATGCCCATATCGTTTGCCTTTGCAAGCATAAACACCGCTTCGATTGTACCATATTCCTGCACGGCTATATCCAGCAGGGTTTGTCCGGCTTGTACTACTGTTTTCATCTTACATTTTTATAAATAAAAAATACAAATGCAATAAAGAAGGCTGCTATTACGGCTTTTGCCCACGGAGGAATGTACGCGACCTTTTCAACGACCTTTGTATCATTCTTCTCCTGTTTCTTTAGTTGTTCCTTCAGTGTCAGCAGGGTTTCCTGAATTTCTTGTATTTGCACCTGTAACTGTTCATTATATGTTTCTTTCTCCTGCTTGGTTGACGTTCCTGTCGCTGTCTCCGTTGAGGTCGGGTATTGTTTCCCTGTGCTATCCGGTGGCGAATAGTTCGTCTTCTGCCAGTTGAATTCCATTTGCTGCATCATCTCGAGCATTCGTTCAACGTTCTTGTTTACGTCGACCTGCGCTTTGTCTGTAGAAACTTCTTCCTGTTCCGTCTGCTTCTGTTCCGTGTTATCCTGATGGACGGTCGTGTCCGTTTTGGATGATCGGCAGGAACAGACGGACAGCAGCACGATTACGAGTAAAAAAACGAGTATCTTTTTCATTACGGTCGAACGATTACAGGTGGTAAAAATGAGGTGAATTCACTCTTTACGTCGAAGCAGGGACATTCTTTCATCCACTCGCATTTTTCGACGATGCCATCCCCGTTCTTGTCCGGACTGGTATCGCGATGTCCGAGGATATCAATAATGTCGTGGCGGTGGCAGATGTCCTGAACGAGCTCGCGCATCGCTTTCCTCTGTGCGTCCGTCCGGGTATCCTTTGCCTTGCCGTTCTTGTCCAGTCCCCCCTCATAGCAGATACCGATTGAACATCGGTTATAACTGGTATTCGTACCGGGAACGATAAAGTTGTCATGTGCTCCGATTTCGTTTTCCGCCCGCATGGGGATCACACGTCCGTCCTTCCGGATATAATAGTGGTATCCCCATTTACCGAAGCCGCGGGCTACGTGCGAATCATTGATTTGCTTCTCTGTGAAATCTTTGTCCCCGCGTGTTGCGGAACAATGGATGATAATGTATGTAGGCTTATTCATCTTTCTTTTCCTCCTTATTTTCTGTTTCGTCTTCTCTTTCAATGTATTTCTTATACTTGCATTTATACCTGTAATCAACCCCGAAGAGTGCGCCCGCGAATGTCGAGACTTCGCCATAGGCGACTAAAACAGAGTTGTCAATCTGTCCCGTAGGTACTACCCAAAATCCGCAAAACAGCAGGATCATTCCGGATACGGACAGGAAAACTGCGATCCATAACTGTACGTGTAGCCTTTTCATGATACATACGGGTTATAGAATCAGGCGGAAGACTATCCATACCAGTAATATGACTACATCCGCCAGCAATGCCCCGCGTACTGTCGCCCGGATGTCTGCCGTGTCCGGAACATCGTCTTTCGATTCCTTCCATTTACCAGCCAGCCATGCGGAGACAGTTCCCAAGCCCATGCCGCCCAATACGCTAAGGAAGCTCACTCCAAACAGGAAAACGGATGCTACCACGCACACGGCTAAAATGAGCATCCCAATCAGTCCGTGAATGATTTTGTCCACTCCGAACTTTTTAATCAAATCGTTACTTGCTTTCATTTTCGTTAATTTTAATCGTTGGTAATTTCAATATTTATTTTGTCCACCAGTTCCGAATAGTCAATGCCTGCGCGTTTCAGGTGGATTTTCATTTGTTTCTCAATGGCTGTTTTATCAGCCTTTGACCGTATATGCCGGATCAGGTTCGCGCCCAGCACCGGGTCTTCTTTCAACTCTCCCTGATTCAGTTCCAGCACGGTTGCCGCATTCTGAATCAGCGTGTCACCGACCACGAATCCGGTCAGCCCGTCTTTTCCCGTATGGGGAACAATCCGGATGTCACCGTCCTTGTCAAGTAATAGTCCCTTCATTGCTTCACCCTTTCGTTTTCAATATCCCCGACCTGTGTCTCTTTCAGTGACTCTGATGTGTAGGAGGACAATGCCGTTTTCAAAGCCGCTCCCCCGTCGTTCGGTACGGGTGTCCAGCCGGACAATTTCCGTTTCAGTGAATTGATGTCCTTTTCAATCAGGTTCAGCCGTTCCGTCAGCTCCCCGACTTTTACCAGTCCGCCCAACGTCCCGCCATTCAGCACTATTTCGTCCACTTCGTCAGCGGAAATCAAGAAGGCGTCAGTCTCCTGTCCCTCGATGATTCCGACCAGACAAGTCGTTCCCGGTTTCGGATAGATGCATAATGCCCCCATTCCCAACTGGACGTCATAATATTCAAGCTGGTCAATGACTCCGGTCACGTCCATTGTCCCGTTGTCCTTATCAACCGTGTCAACCGTTACCCAGCGCAGTTGTGCCTGTCTAACCCCTTCGCGCCATTTTTCAAGCGCATCACGTAACTGTTCGTCCGTTGTCATTCCGCGCGTCCTCCCAACTCTAATTTTTGCCTGTATGTAGCATCGTCACTGAAATCCTTTGTCACTTTCTCAACGTAATAGTATCCGCTCATTTCCGGTGTTATTTCACTTTTCAGGTCAACCGTCATACCATGACGGACGACAGGTATTCCGAACAGTTCGACACCCCCGCGGTACTTCTGTTTTTTAAGGCTTTCATAAAAGTCCTCTGCAAACTTCTTCAAGTCCTCAACCTTGATGGTTTTTCCTTTTTCATTGTAAGTAAGGTTATAAACCTCGCTTCCTTCCGTTCCGGCTTTTGCTTCCAGTTTCTTGCCGCCGGCACCGATGCTGACTACTTTGACCTGAAATTCACCGTTGGTTTCGTTCAAGTCCTGGCTGACAGCATTTCTTTCCAGCACGATCTTTACCTTTTCGGTATCGACCTTTTCGGAATACACATTTCCGCAATACAGGACTTTGCCGATGAAATAGCAGTGAAGGTTGGTTTTCTTCCGGATGTCGTTCAGAATTTCCGCGACTGTCTTGGACGAATACCGCACCGCACCCAGTTCCGCGTCATAGTTGGTTTTTACCTCATAGCCTTTGGCGACGTCTGCAAGCAGTTTCTTCAGTGTGACATTCTTTGCGGAATAGGACACCGTTTTTCTTTTCAAATTATACATTTCGTCTTCACACCGGATCGTTACGGGAACACCCCAGCCGATCAGCGATATATAACCTTCAAATTCCGTGTACAGGTCGGAATCATATCCGAGCTCAATCTTCACCTGATCCCCGGCAGACAGCAGTTCCTTCAGGTCTTTCCCTGCAAAGTATCTGATACGTCTCGGAAGGACTATTTCCGCGGAGTCCGTCAGCATCTTCCATGAACTTTCAATGTGAACCGATGAAACCGTATGGATGACCAGTTCCCCGCGCTTCATGTTTGCCGGGAATGTGATCCGGCTGCACATCATATAGCTCATAATGTCAATTCGTAAGGGTTGTCACTTGTCGCCTCTATCGTGAAGGGGACTACGCTGCTGTTTCCCTGAATCGGGTTGAACGAGATGTTATCGATAATGATGGAATAAATCTCCTTGTTATTAAAGATGCTTCCCGTTACTCCGATTGCTTCCGTCACTTTGCGGAACTTGCAGAGTGCGTTCACCTGTTCGGCTACCGTCTTGTAACCTTCCCGGCTTTTGTCCGCTATGCAGAATCCCCGGATGTTGATTTTCCAGTCATCAAGCCCGTAGACCTCCTTTACAGTCCCGTGAATGCCCAGGACTTTCGTTTTGGAACAGTTCATCGGGCGGGAAAAGTCCACGACCGTTGCATACGGCATCGGAAAGCTAGCCATGTTCATCGTGCCGCGTGACCCGTCCGGATTATAGGTGCTGTATTGCTTGTTACCGTCAAGGGTAAACGTCCCGATGACCGGAGTCCCCATCCAGCTGTACGCTTCGGCTTCGGCATCCGGAATCGTTGTCACCCCGGTGTATTTCCCCGGATCGTAATCCTGCAGGGTTCGTCCCCACGGAAGATAAATCGGGGATGAAATCCCGAAGACCTCCGTAAACAATGCACCAATATTTAACGCTGTATTTCCTGTCATAACTTTATCCTATTGCTGGTACTGTATCGGTTATTACCGCTAAAATTTCCCGTTTGACTTTATCTGCAATTTCCCGCATATCCGCACCGCCTGCAACCTTGAAATTATTGTTGAATGTCACGTTCATGGTGATGTTTCTCACGCTGTTTCCACCTTTCCCGCCAAGCCCGGTCTTCCCATCGGTTACCTTTGTTCCTCCGGTTGCCAGTTTGGTTTGCCCGTTAACCGGGGACAAGGGGGAATTCAGGTTAAAACTGCTATCTTCTTTTTTCTCCCCGTCTTTAGGGTGTGACTTTTCCCAGTCTGCCATGCCTTCTTTCCAACCGTCTGAAAATGCGCTGCCGACCTTTTTACCCCCTTCAAGTGCTTGCTGTGACAGCTTGTCCCAAACATCGCTGAAATGGAAATCATCATCAAACCAGTTTGCCGGGTTTATGACATCGATAATGGCTTTCATCACGTTGAAAATGAACTTATAGTATTCCGTGAAGATTACTTTTATAAAGTTCCACAAGGCATAGAAGAAGGCGCGGACTCCCGCAAACTTATTCCATAAAAAAGCGACCAGTGCTGTGATGGCAGTGATTGCAAGTGCTATCCATCCAATAATCGGAATACTGTAAATAGCGGTGGATATGAGAGCCGAAGACGTTACTGTTGATACGACCATTTTTGCCATGCCAGCCAGCCATGCAATTGATGATTTGATAGAGACAAGCGTCATGATCTGCCCGACAGACCACGCGACCGTTCCGAGTGTCACCAATGCCCCGACAAGGACTCCCAACACTTCAAGAACTGGCGCAATAGGCTCTACAAATTCAAAGAAGCTGATTTTCAAGTCATCAATAAACGCTTGCATGCGTTTCTGCTTTTCGGCATAGGTATCCATTTGTTTGCCTGCCATATCAACTGCCGAAGTAGAACCCTGTATCGCTTCCGTCCATGTATCGATTTGGTCTACACCGTCAATCAAAGCCATTGCCGAAGCAAGGTTTTCACCTCCGAACAAAGCGGACATGATTGTCGCGTCATGCATGACCGGAGTCAGGGCACGCAGGCGGTCAGTCAGTGAAAGGGACTGGTTTTGCATCGTTTCAATACTGACCCCGGCAGCTTTTAACTGCTTGATCGCATCCGTAGTCGGAGCTTGTAATTTGACTATCGTATTACGCAGGGCAATACCGCCTTCAGAACCTTTTTTTCCCGATTTATCAAGCAACTGGATTACAGCATTCGTTTCTGCGAAATCAACACCGAATGTTTTTGCAACACTTCCCGTTTGTTTCAGGGCTTCCGCGACTTCCTTGATTTCGGCGGAACCTTCGACAGTTCCAGCCGCCATGATGTTCATATAGTCCGTCATGGTTTGTGCGGCTTTCATCGGATCATCGAGCGAAACCTTATACTGGTTCATGGCGGTGGACATGGCGGCAGACGCTCCGGGAACATCATTCTGCATCGTCTTACTAAGCGTCATTACGTTATTCGACATGATTTCCAGCGCGTCCGGTGCTTTTTTCAGTTCCGGAGTTATCTTTGAAAGCAAGTCCTTGTAAACGCCCATAGCGTTTGCCGCATCGACACCGAATACTTTTGCCGTATTCCGGGCTTTGTCAGCAAGAGCGTCCAGTTCTTTGCCTTCCATATTGGTGATACCGGACATTTCAGCAACGGCAGTTTCAAAACGGATACCCGGCTCGATAGCATCGTTAAAGGAATCACGGATATTGTCGACACCTTCCTTCAGTTGGTTGAGAAAGAACATTCCTTTTCCCAGCCCTTCCAGTTTTCCGGCTGCTTTCCCCGATGTTTCTCCAAGACGGTCGACCACTTCCTCCGTGTCGTCGATGACCCGTGTAGCTTCTTCAGCTGCATCGGTCGCGGCATGTAACGGAGAGGTGATCCTGTCAACCAGTTCCAATATCCATTGAGTCACTTGCATTGTCTTTTGAGAATAATCGGTTTACTACTTTAGCAACTGCATTATGCACCACTATTTCAAATTCTTCCAACTCAGTTTTCCGCAACATGCGGTATTCGGCATAGAGCCTGAGCCATTCATCTTCGTCCAGTTTGCCCGGAACGTTGACGCCATATACTTTTTTCAGAATGGCGTCTATTCCCTCGACAAGACCGAACGCTGATGAATATTCCTCTATGCTTTGCTGATAAAAGCCGCCTGACCGGCAATCAGTTGTCCGATAGCGGTAAGGACGGAAGTATAGACAGCGGAATCTTCCAACGCCTCCATATTGCCTGCCGCCACGCAGTTCCGGATCAGGATGTCATTTGCTTCTTCAAGATCATCCTTTTTCTTTGCCATAGCCAGCAGGATATTTTTATTCGGACGGACAATCAGGTAGTCGTAGCGTTCATCCTCGTCCACTTGTACGGTGACATGCTTCAGGCGTTTTCCGTATTTCAGTTTCATTCCTGCATGTTCTTCTTCTGTGAAATCAACTATCAAAGCTTTTTCCTCCTTTGTCAGTTCCTCGTAAGGCTTTCCAGCCTTGATTTTCTTATCTTCTTCTTTCATTTTAAAAGTCTTTTAAACGGTTATTAAACTACATTGCCACGTTCCAGTCGATATGGCTGGGAAGAAGGGTGAATTGTGTGGCAATGCTTTTATCACCCTGTTTAACGTCTACGCCATTGTCCGTAAATTCGACGTTCCGGATTACGTCCTTCATGACAAGCCCTTTATACTCATACATGACCGGAATATCAAATGGTTCTATATCCGTAAGGCGCTTTCCCGGGCCGAGTGCCAGTTGCAAGGCGTTCACCTCTTCTTTCAGAAGGGTGATCGATGCTTCAGCCTTGTAATTCCCCTCACCGCGACCGACAGGATATTCACCGGCACCATAGATGTTTTCCTTCTCTTTGCTGTCCTTGTAGGAAAGGGCGGTGATACCCTCCACCTGACGACCGAGCATGACAACCTTGACACTGTTCCATCCGGCTATTTTTCCGAATTTGTTGATTAATGTTCCTAACAATCCCATATTTTCAGATTTTATTCGTGAAACCCAAGTCAATCTCAAACTCATGTACAATACCGTCTGCAACCAGTTTTACCTTGATATTGAAAGGCTTGTCGCTGACAGCCATTTGTTTTGGATTGATGTAAATGTCGAAGTCCGCGATATCCTCCGAATTGACCATGCTTTCCAACGCGGATTTGACAAGCGCGTCCCAACTGCTGATAGTGGTGTTGCTGATGTATCCGGTTGACGGGTCAGCCTTCACCTTGCCTCTTACACGTGGCAACAAGGTATTGCGGATGATTCGTGCAGCCTTGTTCCAAACAGCATTATATTCAATATATGCATAGTCGCTTTCCTTTTCAGTACAAGTACATGAATTGCTGAAAAAGAACCCGGCATACCCTTGAAAGCTGCCGACGAAGTTATATCCCTTATCGGTCAGTTTCTTCTGGTCGGATTCACCCAACTGGGAGAAGGGTTTCCCATTGCTCAAGGCAGCGTCCAGCCAAAGCCCGTACAGTTTGTCAGTCAACGGATAGTCTTTTGTCCCTTTTGCTGTCCGGGGATGGTTCTCAATATCGACACTGCCCATATTTTCATGTACATAGCGGACAGACAACATCCCGAGCGCGCTGCCTACGGCAGCGTGTGTCCGGTATGCTTCGTCCTTTGCCGCCCATGCCGGGTCTTGTGCAATCACGACAGAGACATTTTCGGCATCCAACTGCCGGAGATCGACAGCGTCGGCAATGGCATTGATATACTTGCCGACACCTTCCAATATCACCGCATCGATATACAGGTGGTCTTCCCTGAATTTATTGACCAACTTCTGTGTCTCTTGTACGGCTACGGTGATTGTTTCGTCCGCAGTCAGTGAACAGATACCGATGGTGTTTACTCCGTTGATGGTACGTACCGCATTGACGAAATCTTCTTTCGTCAGCAGGCTTGACACCTTTTCAGACTTCGGAACCAGCATAAGATACAGTGAACGTTCCGGAGACAGGCGGAAGACTTCGCTGGTATGGTAATGCACCAGTTCCTTGTTTTCAAGGTCGATGTCAGCGTCCCATCCCAACGCTTCCAAATCGGTGATATCGTTCAGGACTTCCGGCTTGTAATATTCAAGTTCTCCGATCTCCGAACCACCGACCACGAGCAGAATGACGCGGTCACTGGTATCGGTATCCCGTACCAGCCCGCCATTTGCTTTGTTAATGATTACTCCTGTAAAATTTCCCATAAGATAATTCGTTATACGGATTTGCCTGATAAGATAGCACCGACACCGAAGTCTTCGATACGGTCTACAATACCGTAGGTTTGGGTACGGTATTCACTCGTAGGACTCTTGCTGCGTGTATCGGTCGTTTCCGGACGATACAGGGATTTCACGGATTCGATGTGGTAATACGTATTCGGAGCATAGAAGAACGTGCTTGCCTGGAAGTCCGTTTCGGCAGACGGTTTTGTGCCTTCCGCCACCTTTATGGCTGTTTCCGCATTATAGAACGGGCAGTCGTTGTTCTCAAAGAACTTGATACCCATGAAGCCTTTCGGTTTTCCGGTTGCCGGATCAAGATAGAAAGTACGGTCATAGAAGTACTTGGACGCATCCTTATCCAGTAACAAATCACCCATGTGCAGTGGGGAAAGCACCATGTACAGGGCATCGGTAACGGGAAGGTTCCACGTTTTTGCGAGCGTCGCAAAATCGACCAGATCCTTATAAGACAGTCTCAAACGACCGTTAATATCTTTCTCGCCTGTTGTCCGGATAACAGGCATTTCTTCGTTTGAATCATCCTCCGGAGCCAGTTTGTGCAGCACATGGTTGCGGATACCGACCTGAAAGGCTTCATTGTGTTTCACACGGATAGCAGCGCGCTTGTCAAAAGCGAGATAACGGATTTCGTCATCCGTACAGGAACTGGGTTCCGTATCGTAGATTTCCCACGGTACGATATAATTCTTTCCGGTCATTTGCTTCGGCTCGAAATCTTCTGTGTTGTTTACGCGAAAACCGACATTGTTAATCAGTTTGTTTCTGCGTACACCGTCCGCAGCCAAAGCTCCGGCAGGAACAGAGCCTAAAACTTGCATGAAGTCCGCCCTGTAATTGCGACGTTCGATCAACAGTTGGGGATCGACGTACTTGTTCAAATAAAGACCGTCTACTGGTTGTGCCATATTCTTTTTTTTAAATGGTTAGTATTTTATTTTCCGTTACGCTTTATGTAGTCATTCAAAAGACGTTCGTATTCAGCCGGATTTTTCTCCATGATATTTTTCAAAGCCTCCGGATCGTTTTGAAGGTCTTCGAACTTTTTGTTTGTGGTATCCGTCAGACTGGGAGCATGAACTTCAGGCATTTCCACAGGCTTGATAGCGTCAAGCAGCTTCTTTGCCGTATCGAAGTTGCTGGTCAGGTTCGTTTTCCAGTCATCGCGTACGTCTGCGGTGATTCTTTTTTCTTTGATAGCCTTGTTCAGGACATTTTCGATCTCCTGTTCCTTGCGTTCCTCTTCCTGTCTTTCGAGCATGTCGACGCGGTCTGCCTTACGTTTCCACACGTCTACCTGCGCGATAAATTGTGCTTCCGTGGTACTTGCGTCCATCCCGAAGCGGGTAGTCAACATTGTTAAATCCATGTCATTTTTTGATTTTTCGTTATTAATAGAGTCAGTAATCTCAATTTCACCTGTGTAGCCGCAGTTGGTGATCATTTGTGCCGTAGCCTTATCAACCTTTGCCTTGCCCGTTACTTCTGTCACAAAGCCATTTTCCTTTGCTTCCTGTGCACTCATCCAATAGTCACCATTATCCCATGCGTCTTTGATTTTTTTCTTGTCGGTACACTTTGAAAGGAAAGCGTTCAGGTAGTGTTCATTCAGTTTGCGCATGACTTCCAAAGTGGATTCAATATCAGCGACTTTTCCGCATGCTCCCCCGCTGACTTGATGGATCATGAAAAGCCCGTTAGCAGGCATAGAAAATGATGTGCAGTTAATAGCGATGTATGTTGCCGCACTGGCTACCAGTGCACCGCCTTCGCCTGTGATTTTGCCGGGGAACCTTTTGATCACGTTCACGATTTCGTTAGCTTCGAAGCATTCACCACCCGGACTGTTGATATAGATGTGCACGTCCTTGACCCCTGATTTGATCAGTTCCTCAACTTTGGAAGTGAATTCAGCTTCCGTTTCCCTCCATTTTGATATTGTGCCTTTGAGTTCAATCCGGGCACGTCCGTTTTCCGCTGTTGCAGTCAGATTCATTTTCGCGATATTTAAAATTTCATGCTGCAAAATTGGAAAAGGAAAGGCGGGTACGGAAAAAGCGTTTTCATCTTGGAAAAAAAACAGTGTTAACAAGGACGTATTTTTTCCAACTTGGAAAGAATACGTTCCAACATGAAAAGCCGTTTTCCACAGGTGATGATGAAATATGACCTTTGCTGCGTAAACGAAAGGAAGCGATATGCCAAGTAAAGAATACTACCGTAAATTGAAGAAGGAAGCGCACGACCTTTATGTACGTGAAGGAATGACGTGCAAGGAGATTTCCACACGCATAAACGTGTCGGAAAGGTCTGTTTCAAGCTGGATTAATGAGAATGACGCACTTTGGAAAAAAGAGCGCCAGGCATCTGTTATTTCATCGCAAAAGCAGGGTGACAACCTGAAACAGATTATCAACATTCTTGCAGACCAAAAACTGGAGCTGCTGCGCATGATTGACGAAGCCATTGCGGAAGGTGACAGCGACAAGGTGCTCGAACTACGGAAACAGGCGGCTACACTTGACAACAGTGTGGCGCAATGGGGGAACCAGCTCAAAGAGGTGGATAAAAAGAACCGGATTACGCTGGCTATTTACATTGATGTCATGAGCCGGATATTCGATGCGATGAAGGTGTACAATGCAGACCTTTATTTTAAAACACTGGACTTTCAGGAGAACCACCTTTATGAAGCTGCAAAAATGTTGGGATAATGAAAGTCGAAGATAGCAAAGCCCTCAAAGAATATCAGGAGAAGTTAAAACGTGCGCGGTGCACGGGCAACCTGATTGATCCGGATGAATCGTTGACAGTTCGGATGAACCGCATACAACGTGCTAAAAGTGATGTCAAATACCTTGTTGAAACTTATCTTCCGCATTATGCGACAGCGGACTGTGCGGACTTTCAGATCGCTCATGCCAACAAGGTGATGAACGACCCGATTTACAAGGGATATGCCGAATGGGGACGCGGACTTGCAAAGTCGGTGTGGAACGATGTGATTATTCCCCTATGGTTATGGATCAACGGTGAGACGCATTATATGTGTATCGTGTCCGATACGTTTGACCGTGCGTGTGACCTGCTGGAAGATTTACGTGCGGAATTCGAGGCAAACGAACTTTTGAAACACGACTTTGGCGAGCAATATAATCCGGGATATTGGGAAAAGGGAAACTTCGTAACGATGAACGGCTTTATCTGCAAGGCGTTCGGTGCGAAGCAAAAGGTGCGCGGGCTTCGTAAAGGCGCACACCGTCCGGATTTGTGGGTGATCGACGACTTGGAAACACCGCAGACTATCAAAAACAACCGGATGCAGGATGATTATGCGGACTGGATAGAAGCGGACGTACTGGCAACCATGACGGGAAAGCGAAGACGTCTGATAGGTGCCAACAACCGTTTTGCATCCCGGATGGTTCAGACATTGTTAAAACAACGGCACCCTGATTGGGATTGGAACTTGGTGAAGGCTTATGATCCGGTAACGTATGAACCGGCGTGGAAATCGATGTATTCTGCCCAATTCTACCGTCAACAGGAAAAAGACATGGGCATTCTCGCGGCACATGCGGAGTATAACCACGTACCGCTTGTCAAGGGTAAAATATTCAAGCCCGAAATGGTGAAGTGGGGAAAGCTCCCTGACCTTCACACGATGAATGCAATCGTGGCACATTGGGACATTGCGTATGCCGGGACAGATACGAGTGACTTTAATGCCTGCAAGATTTGGGGACGACACAAGAATGATTTTTGGCTGATAGACGGATTCGTAAAGCAGTCAAAAATGAAACTCTGTGTACAGTGGATGTGTATGAAACAGGCTGAATTCAAGGCAAAGGACATTATTTGCTTTTGGCAGTATGAGTCCCAATTTTGGAACGATGAAGTTAAACGTATCATAGGGGAAGCAGAGGCGGAAACAGGCGTAGAGCTGAACCTAGTCCCGGTACAGACTCCCAAAACAACGAACAAGATACTTCGTATGATAAGCATGCATCCATATTATCAAAATTCCCGGATGCATGTGAATGAGGAACTGAAGTCAAATCCGGACGTCGCAGTCGGTTTGAAACAGTTGTACGCTGTTGAACCCGGAATGACGGAACACGATGACAGCCCGGACGCGGACGAACAGGCTGTGAAAAAGCTGGAGATATACACTGATCCTCCGCAATCAGAAGATGAACCTGCAACACGACCGTGGAAAGCAGGAAGGTATAAACGTAAATACACTTGGTAACTATGAAGTATATCAACATGGATGACCTGACAACCGTCATACAGAATCGGTTGCTGGTTGAAAGTATCGAAAAAGATGAAGAGGTTTTGAATAGAATTGAAGACCTTGTCATCAGTGAAGTTGCCGCTTACATAAGCGGTCGTTATGACGTGAAAAAGATATTTGGTGTTCCACCAATCCGGACGGGATTGTTAACCCGGGTTATATCATGTATTACCGCCTTTCGTGCAGTAAACCGGAATGCAGCCCGCAAAACGGGAAATAATCCGTTATCAGACATGAATGATTGGGCTGACCTTATGCTTACCAAGTTGCGCGACGGAATTATGTCGCTGCCTCCTGAAATACCTTTGATAACAGACGAGGAAGGCAATGTTGAATCTCCCATTCTGTTTGGTCACACACGGAACAATGGATGGTTTCTTTAAATAGTTTTTAAACCGCTTTTAAAAGGTATGTTATGTACAAAAAGTTAAGAGAAATATTCAACTGGTTTCAAATGAAGGCTATCCGACGAATGAATGTCAGGAACGTAATCAATGAATATTATTATCGGATGGATAGCAGTGGAACAACATTGTCGGGTGCTGCTTATAAAAGGCAGGCTGTTGTCTATCGGGAAAAGACCATTGATGACTGGATCATGTCAGTGACTTCGGCTACCGATCCGGATGATCCGCGACGTGGCTTGCTTTATAGGTTTTATCAATCGTTATATAACGATGAGCATCTACAAACGACAATCGACAATCGTGTGCTACCAGTACAACAGGCGGAATTCAACCTTGTCGATGACAATGATAATGAGGACGAGGAAGCGAAGAAGCTGCTGAATCGTCCGTGGTATCACCAATTAATCCGGATATGTTTCCTACACCAGCTACAAGGCGTATCGTTAGCCGACATTTCCCATCTTGACGATAATTTGGAAATCAGCCATGTGGAAGAAGTTCCCATGTCAAACTATATCCCGCAACAGATGATTATTGTCAAGGAAGAATCGGACAAAACCGGATGGTCATATAAAGATGGTGCACTTGAACCGTACTATGTACAATTCGGCTCACCGTGGGCATTGGGCATGTTGAATGAACTGGCTATCATCATTCTTGCAAAAAAGCTGGGAATGGGATCATGGATGAACCATATTGAGAAATACGGTATTCCTCCAGTATTTGTCACTTCGGACAGGCAAGATAAAAAGAGGTTGGACGAACTGTTTGAAATGATGCAGGATTTCCGGAACAATTTCTTTGCAGTACTCAGCGGAAATGAACATGTCGAATATGGCAAAGAATCCGGAGGAAACGCGGTAAATGCATACTTGCCATTAGAAGAACGGTGTGACAATCAAATAAGTAAACGCTTGCTTGGTCAGACGGGTACGACCGAGAATGGAGCATGGGAAGGAACGGCAGAAGTGCATGAACGTGTTGAAAAGTCCCGCCATGAATATGACAAGATGCTTTTCCAGTTCTATTTCAACTATATTATTATCCCTAAGCTAGTAAAGATAAGCCCGGTATATAAACCGCTTGAAAGGCTGAAATTAAAGTGGGACGATACGGAAAGTTTGTCTGTCACGGAATATATCGAAGCAATTAACAAACTGGCTTATACCTTTGAATTTGACCATGAAGAAGTCGCTAAAAAAACAGGTTTGCCAATAATAGGGCAAAAGGCGAATCCCGGAAGTGAACAACAAGGGGGAAATCAGCCGAATATCAAGAATCCCCCAAACGATGAAAGGAACGCTCAAAAAAAAAAGAGTAATCCGAACAAGGCAATGACTGCTTCCGGCATAGCAGACACGATAAATTCTCTCTATTATCAGGACGGGGAAACACCTACGGATAACGCAGGATTCTCACTGTCCGATAAGATACGTGACCGGATACTGGAACGTTTGCGCAGCAAAGGCTTTGATGTAGAAAAGGACATCGACCCCGATTTGTTTGCCCATACGTTCGACTCCATCAGCAAAGGAGTAGATAAGGGGTTTGGAAAAGTTGAGTACAACACTCCGGATGCTGCCTTTCTGAATGAACTACGGCATAACTGTATGGTATTTGCTGCATTCAAGACACACCGCCAGCAAAATGAGTTACATGCCCTGTTATTGGATGAAGACGGAAAGCGGAAGGGCTTTGACCAGTTCCGTAAGGACACGGAGAAAATACTGCAGGACTACAACGTAAACTGGCTACGGACAGAGTATGACACAGCCGTGAGGCGTGCACGCTTTGCTGCCGACTTCCGTGGATATGTGGCAAACAAAGACTTGTTTCCAAATCTTGAATGGCTACCCAGCGTTTCGGTGAATCCACGGGAAGCTCACAAAGTGTTTTATGGCACAATCCGACCAGTAGACGACCCGTTTTGGAACACAAACTTTCCGGGCAATCTATGGAACTGCAAATGTAGGGTTAAGAGTACGGATGCTCCGGTGAATGTGGGAAGGAAAGAAGAACCTGTACCTCCGACTCCGGGATTGGATAAGAATCCGGGTATTACGGAGGAAGTGTTCACGGGGTCGCATCCTTATATTAAGGATGCGGGTAAGGAGGCACAAGAGGCAGTGGAAAACTTCCTCAATAAAAACATACTGAATACGGTGGGGAATGAAAAAACGACCCGGAAAGTAACAGCCATTGAAAACGAAATTCGCATGAATAAAAACCATGAAACAGGGATAGTGGTAGACAAGAATGGAAAGGTAATAGTTGATAAAAGAGGCGAAGCCTTTCAGGTTCAATTTACAGACAGTGAATGCCTTTTGATGAAGGACAACATCATGACGCACAATCATCCGCGGGGGTGGGGACAGCCGGAAAAATCTCTGGGACGAATAGGTAACTCGTTCAGCATCGAAGACCTGACTCTAGCCGTAGGCAATGATGTGGCAGAGATTAGAGCCGTTACCCCTCATTATACATTTTCCATGAAAAGACCCAAATCAGGATGGGGAGTGACGGTAAAAGAACTCAAAATGGTGTATATGGCAAATAACTTAAAATTGAGAAACCAATTTATGAAGAGAATAAATAAAAACACACTGACTCCCAGCCAGGCGAATGCTACGCACTTTCACCTATTAGCGAGACAGATTGCCAAACAATATAATTGGACGTATGAAAAGAAGAAAACACGTTAATAGACATCTTCGAAGAGGGTGTCTCCCATCTGGTCGGGGCGTATTTTATCATGCGTGGCATCACCTTCTAGCAACTTGTCGGGAATGCCATCCGGATATGCCAAACAGAAATAGTCATCTTCCTTGAAATGTTTACAACGTGCGCACTGCGATCTGTAGACGTTTAATATCTCATGACGATCATCAAGGGACTTGCCTCTATCGCTTTCATCTTTATATAACCTTTTTACCATAACCTATTTTGCTTCTAATAATAGACACAAAGATAAACGTAATATTTTAATAATCAATCTATGGCAACAAAAAATATTCTCAAGGATGTAGAAAAGGGAGTAAGACGCTATGTCGAAAAAGACATTCCCCGCATTGCCGGAAAGATGGCAGTAGATGAGTTCCGCGAGAACTTCCACCGCCAAGGCTTCCGCAATAATGGTATCACCCCTTGGCGGGATGTAAAACGACGTGATTCGCAGTCACCTTGGTACGGCTTCCAGTACAAGGGGGAGAAACGAACTTCCGTTGCTGTGACCAAAGACAAAAAGACCGGACGAATGGTACGCAGCAAGAAGCAGCGGAAACTTAATTTCAGCCAAGCAGCTACAAAAAGGGGAATCTTAATAGGTTCGGGCAGTGACCTGATGAATAGTATCCGGGTGGCGGAAGCTTCTTCAAAACGAGTGGTTATTGGCAGCGACCTCCCTTATTCCAAAGTACACAACGAAGGCGGTTATATCCGTGTCTTCGGGAAAGCGAAAAAGAAATTACCCAAACGGCAGTTTATCGGTGAGAGCCGGGAACTGATGAACGAACTGGAGAAAAAAATAATGGGCGACATCGACCGGATAATAGACCAAAATTTCAATCCATGAAAAGTCTTTAATTCCATTTTAAAACCACTTTAAAAAAGTTTAAATTATGATTTGGTGTAATATTTATAAAGAACTATCAGCCCGCATCATGGATATGCGGAAGATGCTCGACAATATGGAAGACTTGTCTCCCGAACTGGCGGAGGAACTGGCGGCTGTTCCTGATGTGAGATACATTGACTTATGGCATGAACAGATAGACTATTTGGAAGAGGAACACTTATTTCCGACCCCTTCTGTGTTCATAGGCTTTAATACGCTTGAAATTTCGGATATCGGCATACTGGCGCAGGACATCGATCTGCAAATCGACCTGTACGTTTTTTGGGAAACCTTTTCTGATACTTATAATGACGCAGTTATGCAGGAAGATGCCCTGAACTACCTCAATTTATTGACCTTACTTGGAATGATGCTGCATGGGAAATCGGGGACGCATTTTGGCACGCTCAGGCGTACCCATGTCGGAAGGGTGGAGTCAGGGGGAGCAGGGAACTTATACCGAATCAGTTTTGAATGCAAAATCAGGGATTACACAACGATGGAACAGTCAAGCCAAGTTGATATGAAGAATAAAGAAATAATCGTATCAGCCGGAACTGTACCTGAAATTATAGATAACAACCCTCTATATGATGTATAGCGGCTAAAAAATAAGACTAAGTTGATTTGTATTGTCTTTTTTTGAATCAGGCTTTTTGCCTTCTTTTAATTGTTCGTAATATGATAAGTTTTCCGATATGTAAAAAATCCGCTTGTAAATGTAGTTTTGGTCAAGGAAGAACAGGTCATGACTCATACGCAAAAGAACATCCTCCAAGCGGATGCGCTTTTTATCATAGAGGAGGTAGAAAGTTTCTACCATCTTCCGGTCACGTATTTTGGTCATTTCAGGATTCCGCATAAACAGTCATTATTATAGCGCAAATATACGGATTTCCAGTGATTTGTCAAAATTGAATATAAGCCTATCGGGGGAAAGCTATAAAAAGCCCCCGGCTGTTAGTAAGCAATACCACTCACATACTAACAAAAATGCGCACAATCGCAGCAACCGGGGGCAAATATTGTCTCCGCTGTGATTGTGTGCATTCTTTATTTACTATACGCCAAACAGGCTCGTTTGTACTAAAGTTCCTTTCTCTGTTTCTATTTCACCAAGACATTCATGACGAAATCTTTTTTCCTGTGATTTGAAATATTCCACATCTATCTCGGTAGCATAGAAGTCAAATCCCATTTTAAATGCAACAATCCGGTTACTGCCACTTCCCAAATGAGTATCGAGTATTTTATCTTTCGGATTGACATATTTCTTGTAAATCCAGTGATACAAGGCTTTAGGCTTTTGTGTCGGATGGATTTTTACTTCTTTGTTGGAACCGCCAGTATTGGATAACCGAATCATTGCTGCAGGTTTATCGAAGGATGTCCATGCCAGTTCAAACTGGGAAAAATTTTCCCACGGTTGCATTTTGTCCCAAAAAATAATTCCACGGGTCGGGGGTAACCGGAAATAATTTCCACCCCATATAATCTGATTTTTGCTTACCCTGAACAATTCCTGAAAGTATTCATCAGTAGGCGGGGTGAAATCCCAATCACATGACATTGTATTCAATGCCCTGTTTTTCAACTTTCCCGCACCTTGGTTTAATCTTCCCTTCTTCAACCGTTGTGCTATGCTTTCGCCATTATACCCACCATGTTTACGGTTCATGTTGCTTCCCATTGTCATATTGGGAGCGTTAATCCCATAAGGCGGGTCAACAATAGCCAAATTAAAGAATTTGTCAGGAATACGTTTCATGTACTCCATACAGTCCATATTATAAACTTCGCTTATTGGCATTATTTAATTCTTATCTATTTTGTTATACGTTAAACTCTATTTTCTGTTGCAGCACTTCGTCTGCATAATATTGATTGAAACTTTTATTGCTTATCCACCAATTAAACCCAAATTCGGCATCGGTGAAGTTACGATTGAGATATCCCGCATTAATCAGTTTTTGAATTGTTTGTATCCACTTTCGCTTCACATGAGGAAAACTCTGGCAGTCTTTTAGCTTCTGTTTGTAGTTAGACATCGGGCAAAGAATACATCCAATACGCTTATAGCCTTCATCGTATAATTTGCAGTGCGGTATATTATTTGAGTTAAGAAACTGCCAAACTTCACGTTCAGTCCAGTAAAGAATAGGCGAGACAAGAATCTTATCTTTTCCATTGACGCATGTAACCATATTTTCTTTATGCTCGGAAAATTGGTCGAAATTCCCGCTGAATTTATGGCTGCTAATCTCAATTTCTTCACGTTTAGAGCGCAGCACACTTTCAGCTTTACGAATGCCGATCAAGGTGACTTTACCTGCACCGGACATTTCTTTAAATTCAGCACAGCACCAGCGCATCGTTCGTGTAGGAATAATATGCTTTTTTAGAGCCATGTCATAAATAGACATTTTAGGCTTTATCAGTTCCACGTCTGGGTAATTCCTCTTCACAAATCGAATAACGTCCGGAGGGTCAATGCTCGTAAGGTTCATGTGAGCCTTGAATTTCACTCCTGCCATTACCGCAAGATGATAGAGGACTTGACTATCCTTGCCACCAGAGAAAGCTAAATAAAAGCCGTTATCCGGGTCGTAGTCAAGTGCCATCTGTTCACATTTGCGAAGCAATGATACGGAGTAATCTATCTTAGTTTGGAGGTTCATTTGATTCCTTTCTTTATTGTTATGACGGTTTATACTTTCTGATAATTTCATCTTTTACCGATTCGTACATACGACTAATCCAATCACTAATTCTATCAAATATATAAGTGATAAAAATAATTGGAAGTGCGGGAATCGTACAGATACAGTACAAAGACCATAGTATTCGATATTTATATATTTTCTTCATTACTATTCTGTTTTACTCTATTTGTTCTATTTCTTCAATCGCTTTGAAAATTTCAAGAATCACCTGTGGAACTATAGCGTTTCCGTATCCTTTAATTGATTCCTGTCTCCATTTTGTGAAAGGAATGGTAAGGTTGTCCACATTAAAGGGAACCCCATCATTTCCTCGACAAACAGGGGATTGAGTTGGGAAGTTCTGCCACCATTCTGTAAGCAATGTTCCCCTAACATTACTGGAAGATTGCAGAGGCTGTCCGTTCTCATCTTTCCATCCTTCCGCTTCAGTGTTTGAGGGGAGACGGAGGGCTGATAATCTCGGCGTACCGGAGTAGGCAACATCCCATTCACTGCCATTGCGGTCAAAGCTGTTCCCATCTGACTGTTTGGATTGTATTTTTTGCTGTATTTGTCCGCTTCCCGAGCATTGGGAGTCGGAAGCATCCCGTGAAAATCCATGAAGTCCATTAGACCATTCGGGCGATTGCTTCCGTTTTTCCGACTCGCCATCGTTTCTGCACCTGCATCTTTCTGATTCCTCACACGTTCTGGATGATAAATATCCGTAGCCATTGGTGTTGGGAGCAATTCCATCGGATAGAACCTTGTCTTCCCGTTCTCGTCGCACATCTTCAGTCCTTGAGTCTGTACGGTGAGCAACAAACCACACCCTGTCTCTTCTGTGGGGCGCTCCGACGGCACAAGCCGGAATAAGCAACGGTTGGACGGAATATCCTTCTCGCTCAAGGTCTTTACAGATGGTTTCGACAACATACGCTTGTCGTAGCAATATTCTTTTTCGGTTATCTTCTCCGAAAAGAGAGGTTTGGCTTCCCATTTTAATCTCCTCGCAGGGCTGAACCATCGTGAGGATTCCAGCAACGTTTTCACCAATAACCCAAGCGGGTCGGATTTCCCGTATAGCACGGAGCATGTGCGGCCAGAGGTAACGGTTATCATCCGCTCCCTTTCTTTGACCTGCAACGGAGAAAGGCTGGCAAGGAAATCCCCCTGTAAGGATGTCAATTCTTCCTCTCCATTGTCTAAAGTCTGTTTTTGTAATGTCTTCATAATGTTCTGAATCAGGAAACCAATATTTTAGTATCTCGTTGCAAAAAGGGGTTATCTCACAGTGAAAGGCATTTTTCCAGCCCATCCATGAAGCTGCAACACTGGGGGCATCAAAACCACTGAATAAACTGCCATGGACTAATTTCATTTTTATTCTGGTTATGAAGGTTATTTACTGGGGAAATACTTCCCACATTTATTACACATATCGTTATCTGCGTCAAACATGATAACCTTTGTAGAGCCACAATAAGGGCATCTTACTTTAAGATTTTCATCTTTTGGATATAGTAAATCAATAGATTTACGCAATACAGCCTCTATATGGTCTTTCTCCAGTCCAGCAGGGCATTCTTTATTAAGCCAATCCAAATCCTCTTTGACTAGCTTCGTGTATGCACATTTCGTTATCTTTATGCTCATTACTAAATTAATTAGATTTAAACTTGATTCTGGCATAACGATAGAATCGTATATAACCAAACAGGTAGGAAGGATGCTCCGTATTATCCGATATGGTGATTTGTACATTATAACCTTTTATCCGTAAAAAACGGGCGGCAATTTCCTCAATAGTGTATGTTTTTGCATATATGTCCCAATCACTAACAGTCAATATCGTTTTCGCATTCCCACTTTTCAGAATCTTTTTAAAATTTCTGATAGTGCGTATTATCTCCTTCTTTTTGTTCATACTTTAGTTTTATCCTCTTTTAAAATAGTTTTATAGGCTTCTTCCATCCGTTCAATCTCTTTCATACATACCAGCCATCCGGGAAAGCCCCCGATGTTTTTGTCATCAATATAGCAATGGGCATATATCTTTTTCCCGCCTTCCCCATATTTGGCAACATTTTCAGGATCATGGTCGTTTACACGGTCGAATGGTATTTTGCGTTCCAACAGCCAATTGATGGCATCCAATAACTGATCACCAGTACGGCACGTCCAAATAATGATTTTATGTCCTTCATCATGTAATTTCCGGAGCGATTCGCCAGCGTATGGTTGCTCCCCGTCAATAGCCGGGAATTTTCCCCGGCTAATGGTTCCGTCAAAGTCAACTGCTATAATCATAATCTACAGAATGAAGGTTCAATACGACGCCATACTCCGTTCTCGTCACGCTTATGGAAATAGTAATTAGTTGCGGTTTTATACACGACATTGCTTTCTTTGAACAACTGCATGATAGCCGCATATTCTTCATCAAAACGTGACTCCAGTTCATACAACTTGCTTATAGACTTATAGTCCAAATCCCCCTGTCGGTTACGTTCGAGAAGCGTCATCGCCATTTGATACATCGGATCATCGACTCCTTTTTCTGAATGGGCTATATAATTCTTCAGGTAGTCAATCAGCCTTTCGGCAGCGAGATCGGCACGTTCATCAAAACTTTTCACCTTATTGCTTTTTACCTCCAGTTTGAAGTTCCCGTCTACTACTGAAAATGTGGCGGTTTCTTCACCCTGACGCATACGGAGCTGACCGTATTCCCGCATCACGTTACGGAAAGCCTTGCTTTCACCCACAATCCAATCATAAAAGCCCTGAACGTCATTCACCACTGGCATGAGTTTACTTTCCACATCGAACATGAATTGATGTCTCAATGCTTCGTAGGTTTCTTTCCGCTGGATGGACTCTGTTTTTTCTTCTTCTTTAAGTTTACGCAACAGTTCAGCCTTTTCTTCTTTTGACAATTTACTAATATCCATACTATTAATTTTTTAAATGATTAATTACAATTTGATTTTATATACTTCTTTCAGTTCCCGCTCCTTGTTTTCCGCTTCGATATAAAGCGATGACCTTTGGTCTACCAACTTCGCAAATTCATTACGATCCATATTCCCGGCATACAATTTCTCGTGTATGGCATCCAATTCACCGGGAATCTTGTCAAGCCGATCCAATAATTCATTAATCCGGTTAATCCGGTGTTGTTCCGCACTAATATCCGCCATCTTCTTTCTTTTTTAATATTGACTCCAGTTTCGGTATCAACAGGAGAAGTTCTTCCCCGTCCAGTTCGCGAAACTTCTTTCCAGCTATCCGGCTATCAAGGCAAAACGCATTCACCGCCCCCCAGTCCGTTGTGTCGATTCCGATCCGCTGCATTCTCTTCAGGACAGCCGACCTGCGCCTCCTTATTTCCCGTTCGGTCATGGTCAAATCCCGGTTTTCTTTTTTCGCACCGTTCAGATACCCGCAGAGATACATTGCTTCGCTATATGTCAACTCTTTTGTGGTATTTGTCCGTCCGTCTGTCAGGTCTAGCAGGATAGCCCGCTTTTGTTCGTCATCAATGCCTTGCGCGTTGTATATTGTATGCAAACGCTTGATAAGGCTTTTACTGATAGGTTTCTTCATTTTCTGCTCCATCATTATCACTTTTAATATTTTCAACCCAATGTTTTTGATACCCTTCTGCCCATACTATGTAATAGCCGCGTGAACCTCCTTTGCCACGTCCGATAAATGTTGCCTTGAAATGTTCCACGTAGATTCTTTTAAAGCTGTCACGTTTCACCTCATAGGCTGTTTTTCCTTCCACCTCGCGTCCGTCCACATGCGAGATAAAAACAAATATCTTTCGTGGATACTTCTTGCGCAGGCGGATTATTTCGGGGGCTTTCGCTCCCCCTTGCTGCTCGAAGTATTGTATGGAGTCTATCATTATCACGTCCGGGCTGCGTTGCTTTGACAGGTATTCGTCCAGTTCTTTGATGGTGGCTTCATCCGAATAGATTATATTATTCGTTTTACTATGAATGCCGACACTAAGAACGGAATTCACGAAGTCGTCGCACGCACCCATTTCCAGTGTTAAAAAAAGAACCCGAAGCCCCATTTCATCAAATTTGCGTGCCAGTTGTAGAGCGAAAGAACTTTTTCCTTGTCCCGACTTTCCGTAAATGATCCAGCAACCGGACTTTTCCGGACGACCGAATGCCAGATACCATTCACCGTCAAAATCAATATATTCATGTCGGATGTCTTCCAGGTTCTTCTGACTCCAAACTTTCATGCCAGTTCTCCACGCTCGATTTGTTGTTTGATTATACGGTCTTCGATCATGCCGGACAGTTCGCGCAAATCATCGGTAAACCAAACAAATTTTCCCGGAACAGGCTCTTTTTTCTCTTTGTTCAACTTGCCCCAAATGACATCCTGTTCCTCCGCATCATTAATCCCGTTTGCCGCGCAAATGGCTTTGACATCCTTCTTTGTGGCTCCCAGCAGTGTGATATAGTTGCGGCAAAATCTGCCGTCTATTTCGTCGTATCCTTCTACACGACCGACATAACGCTTTATATTGCGTTCCAGCGTCTCCGTTCCGGCTACGACAGCCCCCATACGGTGTAAAGTGTCATCATATAGAGGAATAAGTGTACAGAGGGCACTGTGCGCCAGTTTCCCGGCATCGTCAAGGATTAACAAGGGGGATTTTCCAGCCATACGGTTAATGTGTGAAACAATCAAGTCCATAAGGTCATCGTTATCCATATAGCGCGTCACCGTTTCCCCCATGCATGTGGCTAATTTGGTCAGGAATTTACGTGCCGTCCACTTCCGGCATTTCAGATATATGACTGAATTATCGGCACTCATGTTATAAAGGTCTATGAGGGATTGGGTCTTTCCACTGCCGGATCGGGAAGATATGCACATCCATTTGTGATTCCGTTTGGCTGCCACGAACGCGGTGCGTACCTGCTGGTAACTGGTGACGCTTTCCACTACATTCCAGGCGTTCTCGTAATAATTAAGACCGGAAGCAATCTTTTCTGCAATGGAGTCTTCATTCGCTCCATACTTGCCGCTTCTGAATTGGGACATGGCGGTGTCCGATATTCCACACTTCCGTGCCAACTCCGTGGCAGATGATCCACGATTGATTAACTTCTCTATGTACGTTTTTAATGCTTGATTATCCATGTTGTATATCTTTTAAATTGTTTTTAAATCATCTTGAAAAATTCATATCCAGCGGGTTGTAGTCGTAATCTTCATCGTCTGTTCCGGTAGAAGCCATTGCTACACTTTGCCGGGTGATATGTTGGGTCACTTCCATGAAGTCCGCGTCCGTGGCGTCATCCCTCATTTTCGACCGGACATCCTTGTGCTGTCCTAAGCTGTCAGTTATCAGGTAACGGTCAAGAACTGTCCCTGCGGCTATTTCGGGGATACGCTGACAAATAGTGGTGATTCGCTTGTCTACGTCTTTCACTTTCTTCTTCACGGTTTCCACCATTTCTTTGTTGAACTTGTCAACACGTGCCCGGTATTCAAAATGTTCCGGTTTCTGATCAACCAAAGCCATCGGAACTTTGATATCGCGTTGCAGTACGTATTGCAATGTCCCAATCTCTTTGTCTACACGACCGGATTTCAGGCGTTTTGCATTCGATACAAGCACCTGACTCATATCGTCCGGGTCAAAGCGTACTATCCAGTCTTCGTTGTAATGGTCGCGGAGAGAAAGGTCGAAACTGTCGAAGCAGATTCGTTCACCCATGAACTCGATAAACAGCCCCGAACCAGTAATCTTATTTGTACGTCCGGTGGTTTCTCCCATGAGCATCAGATATTCCTCAATCCCGAAAGGCATTTTGCGGGCTTCTTCGGTACGTTCCCATGCAGCGCGGTAAGCATCTATCTTCTTTGCCCGTTCCTGCGCTATGATAGCCTCTAATTGTGCAATAACGGTGGCTTCATCCGGGATGAACTTGTGATTTTGGTTTAATACTTCCAAATTAGGCTGGTTATCTTTGTCGGCAGTGATACCGAAGCCCGACCAGTTCGCCTGTTTTTGGCAGTATTCCACATTCAGGTGTTTGAAATAGGGTTCTACTATTTTGGACTTTGCATTTCCCAAAGCGGCTGGTGTATAATATTTGGTCATGGCTTCATAGAAGGGAACCATCACCTTCTTTTGATAATTGTCGCTTTGTAGTTGTAAAGGCTTATAGCGTTCGCCAAATAGTTCTTTGGTATGTTGTATTGCGTTTCGTAATGCTTCACGGATAAGCGCGGGAGACTCATGATCACCAATGGCGTACCCGACCGGATATTTTTCACAGGCATCAAGTACGGCTACCATCGTTTTCCGGTTGGTATAAGTGGTGTACATATATCTCTTTTCCTCACCGTTTTTCTTTACCGTTTTGGGAGTCTTTTTCTGATAGAACAGTTCTACATCCCATCCGTCCAGCGTCCAGTAGGTAAGTGCTTGTGTCGGGGCTTCGCGATGTATCTGTTTCATGCGTGTGTTCTTCAGGGCTTTGCTTCCCTTGTTCCCCGCCATTGTTGTGAGAGCAAATTTTTGTCTCCAGTTCTCAACAGTGGTAGGACTGTCAATCGGTTTCCAATGCATCAGGGAAGCCACTTTGTTGTATTCTTCCATGATTTGAACATTATTCAGATTGTTATGCATACTGATTAATTTATGCATCACCGCCTTTGCGTCCTCGTTCAGTACGACTGCCGCGTATTTGTTGCCATAGGATTTATGAATGACACTGCGATAGCCTTCTTCCTCGCTGATCCGTCGTGCCGCTTCATATTGCTCGCATTTACGTTTCAAAGCCTTCCAGTTCTTCGGCAGGTTATGAGGAAAAATATCACGCCCGTTCGGGTCTTTCAGCGTTAGTAGGTCATTGCTCAACTTGCAGAGCTTTTCCCAAACGTTGATGCGCGTACCGCCACCGCCTATCGAGTTGGCTTTACGACCATCGCGAAGGGATAGGAGCGCGTTCATGATGCGCACATTAAGGGTATATTCGTCAATCTTCGCGGGGGGAAGCTTCTTGTCACCGTCATAGCGGTATTTTACACTGAAAAACTCGTAGGCGGCATTGCTGTAGACAATCGCATCTTCCAGTATGGATTTCTGTGTTTTAGCGGCAATTTCCGCACGGGGATCACCATATATTTGAATATACCTTTTTTTAACGTCTTGTCTCATTGTCTCAAAATCTACTAATGCAGAGGAACCGGGTACACTACGTCGAAGAACTATAATATGTCTGTTTGCTTTCATCTTGTCATAATTAGAACGACTCACAAAACCGCTTTTGCACCCTACTTTTCGTTGAGAATCAAAAGCAATCAGTTCATTCGCAAACACGCAAACCCGATTATTAAATATCTCAGCCATAATAATTATACTATTAACTTTAGCGCAAGTCCCGGCACTGCCCCAGGATTGTAGCTGCTTCCCCTCTTTTCACCTGTTCCCATTGAAAACCTGTCCTAACACCATTAAATAATACCATGACAAATTCAATCTGAAACCATGAGTCTGTGTTATCCCGAAATACGGGGAAGTTCCTTGCTTGCATACTTGTTTTACTCTTCGTCCTTTTCCGAACGGAATTCCCTTTCAAGAATGGTCACTATCGTGAAACAGGCAATGACAAAAGCCGCCTGCATATTAGAGGCAGACACCTCAATCCCGTCAACCAATGAAACGGTAGTTATTATCCCGACCGCTATCAACACATTCTGAATCACTCTAAATGTTTTCATATATTATATCGTTTTTCTTGTTCTACATTCATTTTTCTAAAAAGGCTATTCCTATTCATCACGAACCGGAATAGTTTTGCTACATTTGTAGCCAATATGGAAAATATTTAATTCAAATAAACCGTTATGATGTTTTTCGATGATTTGGAATCTAAACTTGCATCAGACCAAACAATATGCAAGAGTATACTCCGAGATGTAAAATGTCCTGTTCATAAGCTAAAGGCACGTATCATCTATGATTACGACAATGACTTCACTTATGCCCATATTACGAAATGCTGTTGTCCTCAACTTGCCCAAATAGTGGCGAATACGATCCGTAAAACAGAGACTATTGATGTAGTAGTAATTGACGACTGTGAATATACTCGCTGAATTGGACAACTTTCTCACTGAAACCCGGCACGTGTCACCAACCATGAATAGTTTCTTCTTGAATCTGGCATGGTTGCCGAGGCGTAGCACATCATCTGCTGTTAAGTTATCACCCATGACAATGGCTTGAAAAATAATGCGATCTATACGTTTCAAAATCTTATTCTTTTGCATTGCAGATTTTTATTTATTGCTTATTACTCTTGTTACATTTCCGTGAGAATCCAAAACCTTCACTTTTGATGGTTCATTACCTTCAGTATATTTAATTCCACCATTTTCTTGTGCCATTCTACGAATAGCTTCTGCATTCTTTCCATTCCGTTTGAAACGGAGTATTTGACTAAGGTTTGCGAGAGATATTCCAAATGTTTCTGCAATCATCTTTCGTTTTTCGGTGTCTCTTAATTCAATTATTTGTTTCATACCTTTTTATTTTAGAGTAATTATTCATACATTTGAGCGCTGTTAATCTGTAACACGCTGCAATATTACAAACTTATTTGAATTTAAACAAGTAATAGTAGGCTAAAATTTCAAACATATATGTATTTTAACGTTTATGAATAACGATATTGTATCTCGTATTAAAGAATTTATGGATTATAAATCTATGAATAGCTTAACATTAGCTAATAAATTAGGTTACAAAAGTTCTGAAAAGCTGTCTAGGCTTTTTAGGGGGGGCAACGCTAAACCTTCTTATGATATCATATACGATATTTCAAATATGTTTGATATCAATACTGACTGGCTTATAACTGGGCGTGGGTCTATGTTTGGCTCTACACTTGATATGAATGAAATGCCGACTATTAACCAAGAATATAAAGGAGCGCCATATTATAACGTGGATTTTATAGGAGGATTTGATTTAACGCCTAATGATCAAACACAATGCCCTGATTATTATATTAATTATTACCCATATAATAAGAGTGGTGTGGTGTGGTGCAATGTAACTGGACATTCTATGGAACCCAAAATAAATCATGGAGATGTAATAGCTTTAAAGGATTGTACATTAAATGATGTACAATATGGCGAAATTTATGCTGTTGTATTGGATACTATTCGTACTGTTAAGATACTTCGTAAATCACAAGACCCAAACAAGCTACGTTTTGTCCCTATTAACACCAAAGATTACGATGAGCAAGAGTTTGATAAAAGTCGTGTTATTAAATTATATGAAGTATTGGGGAGTATAAGTAAGTTCTTTTAAAATCTGGGTTAAACAGTGATCAGGGTGAAAACCACTCTATCATCTTGAGCCATCTTTATTGCCCAATTTGCTCTTAAATACACTTTTTAAATACCTCTTTTCTGGTAAAAACACGTATAAAAAACAGTAAACAATTGTTTATTAGTAATTTATATAAAATAAATATAAGTCAAAAGTGTATTTTAGGGCTCAACTCAATAAAGAAATATATAATATAGGGTAAAACTCAAATTAAATAATAGACTAAAAAGTAGGTCTGTTATGGGTCTGTTATTCACATTTTGTTTTATTTAAAGTAGGTTTGTTGTAGGTCTGTTAGTATGAAAACATCTGTTTTTAATAATAAATTAACAATCTTCAAAAGTCCGTATTTTTCATGAAAAAACATCAAGATAACACCTTATTTTCTTTGTTTATTTCGTATATTTGCAATTAGAAAAACTTCCATATAGTAACTATATAGAAGTTTTAGTATTACAAATATCTAAAAGTAAAGTCATGGCTAAAGAGACTAAGGTTATACATGTTCATCTCATTTTCAAAAAAACAAGCCGTTTTTTTGGTTCTATATCAGCAATCTATTCTGAATTTACTGCTGAAGAAATAGGTATTACGGAAGAAACCCTACGTCACAAAGGGTTGTCCGATGGTGTTTCCTTCGCTACTAAAAAAGCGATCATACAACAAGGAGTGCTTATTCGAAGCGCACGAAAATAGCATTTTAAGCCGCTGTAATGTATTTCTATATCTAAATTAATAAGGCTATACACCTATCTAAATGGAGCGTATAGCCTTTATTTTAAGCCTAAAAACAGAAGCAACATACAGTCTTTCCTTCGCCTTTTCAATCTGTTTCTCATTGTTTCCCCTATTTACAGCATAGTCCACCGGAATGAATATAGAAGCAACGGAAGCAAAATAGAAGGAACGGAACTTTTTGTTTTCTTCCCAAATATATCGCGCGACATTCGTCAATCACCGATGTACAGGCGGTTTCACGTATTTCGCTCTACATTTCATTCATGCCACATTTTGTATTGAGCCCCGTAACGGTTCTGCATATTGAGTCGGCAGTGCTCTCGATATGTCTTTGAAACATTTAGTAAAACTAGTATACAATACACCTTCCTATTCTTTATTATAGCTTTATTCGAACGGAACTGCCAAGTACTAGAATATGAATTGAAAACGTCCCTGTACTACACTAAAGTTTGTGCTTTCGATCTCTTTGATATGCGAGCCGGGGATGAAGTAGCTATAATTCAATTTGACAGCAATGTGTTTATTGATATAGTAATTCAATCCGAAGGAGAGGTCTTTCTGTGTTCCGCCTTTTATTCCGGCATCATTCAGAGAGAGATAATTGAAACGGGCACATAGTTCGAGTGCTTTTCCTTCCGGTCTTCCGGGACAGGCTACTTCTTCGTCATATAGATAATTCTGTCCTAACAATAGCCAGGAACATTGCAGATAAGCTCCTTGTGCCGTATAGTTCTCAAAACCCTTTTCCCGTTTTACATGGGCGCGGATGCATTCACCCTCAAGAAAGAATTTATGATAGTAAATTAGCAGTTCGGTTCCTATTTTAAATTGGGATGCTGCATGATCTACATCTGCTTGTATTAATGTAAGATTATCAATCGTGCTCACGCCCGGAGATTTATAAGTAAACGTATTCCTGTTCTCATCTTCGGGAAGCGTGCCGTCCGGTGTACGATGGATAGCTGCTAATCCTATATGTATCAGTTTCGCTTGCTCATAAAGTGGACGGTAAACCAAACGTCCGTCAATGGCATATCCTTGCGATGCGTTTTTCAGGTTGCTCAAATCATTATCGGTAAAGAATCCGCCACACAGATAGTAATATTGGGTACGATAGGAATAGGCTACTCCCATACGTCGGCTATTTGTCAATGCCAGCACAGCTCCCGGAGATTGGTTGAAGCGAAGATCAAATGTACTACAAATCATATCGAGACTGAATGGCTCATAGAATTGTCCTATCTGAATGGAACTATTCTTATAGGAATAGGTGGCAAAAGCATCTTTGATGGCTACTTTGTTTCCGGCATATCCCATTTCCAGTTTCATTCCCCAGTTCTGATAGGTAGCTTTTACACCGATGCGAAGGTCATTAAATTCCGTGCCGTTGCCAAAGTTATTCGGATTCTTCAGATACACTCCTCCATCCATTAATAGACGCCCGGTGATTTTATATTGTATGCCATCGGGCAGATTCTGTGCCGTTATCCGGGAAGTCGTTAGTATTAGAGATAGAAGGAAGGAGAATTTCAAATATAGTCCTATTATTTTCATCGTCCACCTTTTATCAAATTTGTGAAAAAGTAGTTGGCTCCATACCTTCTCCCGTAAATTTTATCCCGTTGCTCATTTCGGCTTCTTTCGCTTTCTTCAGTTGTTTCTCTTTTTTATAGCGCTGTATCAGGTAAATCATGGAGCAGGTGAAAGCAACCGTACAGATCAGTCCTACGTAACCGGATAATATATTATAAAATTCCAACCAGTTTATGTCTGCATGGGCAAATTCTTTGAACATCAAGACAAGTACAGTTCCCGTATATCCGATAAAATCAATGGTCACAATGAAGAAACCGACATTTCCTTTTATCTTGAAACAAGCAATGAAGCGGTCGAAAAAAATGCTTTGAAAACAGAGGTAGGCAATATACAGACAGAGACTTTGGACAAACAGCCAGGTGATTGCATCCAATTGCAGAGAATCATAATTGAAAGATATAAAACTCATGGTGGCTGTCCCAAGTACGACCAATCCCAGCAGGGCAACCAAAACTTTTATGTTACTTTTCACAAAGACCATCGCTCCGAATAACGCCAGAATTATTAATGTAACGACTGTATCTACCTGCGCAAACATCCATGAGGACTGTCCGTTCATATCAATAATCTTCACCAGGAAATCTTCCTTAATATCTCTAAGCACTACCAACATTAGGTTAGCTACAAACAATAATACAAGAAATGGCATAAAGTCGATGAACAGTTCTTTCCGTTGCTTGCCATTCAGAGTTACACGACTACTCTTTTGTTCTATATCTTGTGCCGTAGGTTGTGGCAAACGGGTTAAGCTATATCCCAAAAGAGCCAATAAAGGAAGTGCAAAAGCACCGATAAGTGCCGGCATCCAAAATTCGCTGACGTTCAATGTATTCATAACGAACAATCCGATGGATTTTGCCGTTCCCGAACTGATAACAATACTGATTCCTAAAAGACTGGCCAAAATATCCGTAGTGCGGCGACCTTCGATAAAACTGAAAATAACTCCCCACATACAGCCCAATGACAATCCATTGAAGAACATGGCAAACATATTATAAGGAGTGGGAAGTGCTCCGAACGCAACCAATGACAATTCCGCTACGGCAATGGAAACGAGTATAAACTTCAGGCGATTCTCTCTCTTCAATTCGGAAATCAACTTGATACCTATAAACTTGGCTATCAGATAACCTGCTATCTGAATGATAGTAACCAGTACTTTATAATCAAAGCCGAATGCTTCTATCCCGTCAAAAGTAGCAGCTGTGAAAGGTTTGCGCAATGTATAAACCAGTGAGTAAGAAAGAAGGGCTGCTCCACCTGCCCATAGAATAAAGAGGAAATCGGCTAATCTTCTGTTTGAACTTAGTTTCGATATTGCTTCAGTAATCGTTTTCATACGTTTTCGTTTTAATTTCTGGAGCAAAAGTAGAGGAGAATAGCAAGGGAGAAAATGAATTCTAAAGATTCATTTTATTCATTATCAGGTAGAAATGGAAGTAATATTAATGTAACGTTTATGTAACCGTAATTTCTTGGAAATGGAATACAAAAAGGGTTGCACAATCACTAATCCGGTATTGCGCAACCCTTTTTATTCGATTTCTTATTTTTCTTCTTATTGGAAAGTAGGCATCTTGAATCTGTACAATAATCCACCTACCATGGAAGCTACGCGGTCAGGTCTTCCCTGTTCGGAGCCATCGTATGTATCGGTACGGATACCGACTTTAGGTTCGGCATACAGATACAAAGAAGAAGCCACTTTCAGCTTTACCTGCACACCGGCATCCAGTCCCGGCACTGCTCGGAACTTACCGTAACGGCGTACCAGTCCGGCCGTAACTCCCACAAAAGGAACAACATCTATCACATGATCGGGGCTGTATCCTTTTGCCAATGTGGCCAGACTCATCATATAATCCATACCCAAACCGGCATAATGAAGATTCATCTTCGACGACGTTTTGGCCTTGTACATAATTGTTCCATTTACCCGCCATGCAGATAACGGAGTGTACCATTTACCTATGCTTCCTTTTGCTTCTACACCTGCATTCTTCACCAAATCTTTGTTGGCTACGAGCAAGCTACCCAATCCAAGTGCACCGGAGATGAAGTAACGCTTGTCATCCTGACCAAACACGCTACGATTGGCTGCTTTTGAATAAGGAACAAAGCGATAGTGGAAACCTGCATTGACTCCTACCATTACGTCTTTCTGCATAAAGCCCAGATTACCTTCAATGAATTTATCTCCATACAAGCGAATCTGCGGTTCAATGTACAAACCGAGAAAATCATTCACATGCCATAATCCCTGTATGCCTGCATTAACACCCGGTTGGAATTTATGGTCTGATTTGGAAGTATAAGCAAGGTTGACACCTACCGAACCTATTAAATCAAAGATACGATCGGGATTATATCCACTCATGGTAGACGTTATGTTCCACAAGTAATCAAGACCGCCACTGACACTGACATGTCTAAGTTTGCCCGCTTTAACACTTCCCGGAACTACATAGTTCGTAAAGAATCCACCCGTACCCACCAGGCGCAAACCGGAATAAGGGCTCAACCACTTACCGATAGAGACAGAAGCCTGCG
>OLNO01000384.1_pt1 | contig 47871 bp, 57 predicted proteins | sample 1672861 | NCBI WGS metagenome assembly OLNO01 (sample SAMEA3136731, study PRJEB25190) | human gut metagenome | reverse complement strand
CCAGCCGCCCACCGGCACCACCGAGCAGGAAATCATTGAACGGTTTCCTGCTTTTTCTATTCTGAACTTCTCTTCCTGCTGTTGCTCTTTGTGGGCCTCCTACGTATGAAATAAGTATCAGAGCTGCATGAAGTCCTGCGGAAAATAAATTTATGAAAATATCAAAATTTGTCCACCCCGTTAAAAAGCAGCCCTATTGTTCTTATGAAATGAAAAATACAGGAGGAAATCATTATGACAAAGAAAAAAGGTACATTACAGTATGATCGGGAATCTGACAGGTTCGACATCCATTTTGACGATGGGAAATATTATGGAGGACTGCACTGCGGAGAGTGCCTGGACGTCAGGCTGAATGAGGTCTGGGTGCCGACACGGATTGAAATGTCTGAGGACTGGTATCTGGTAGGACTGCCGGAGTTGCGGCTGGAAGGTCTGACAGTTCAGATCGGATGTTACAGCTAAAAAGTAAGCGGGGTGGATGAAGATGAAAAAGGAATGGGTGAAACCGGAGATCCGGTTTACGACAGATCCGGATATTATCCTGGGATGTCTCTATGAGGTGTATGGACAGGAACAGAAGTCTGTATTGGCTGGGAAGAATATCCGGCATACGATGATCTTCCCTTTTCTCCGGATGCTGGCAAATAACACACAGGGAGATGTCAGGGATCTGGAGGCTCTGCATCAGCGGCTCTGGAAGATCTATGAAAAAGAACCGGAAAAGCAGGTGTTTGTACAGCAGGGAGAGAAAATCCTGGAAGCTGTCAGGAAAGGAGAAGACGGAGGATGATTTCCTATGAAAAAGCAAAAATGGGGAAGCAGCTGATGAAACAATTCATTGCGGAAGGGGAACTGGAAAAAGCAGCGTTTATCGGGCTGATGTACCAGATGCCGATTCGGACAGGGGATGCGGTAACGCTGCAGAAAAGTGACCTTGACGGGAGGATCGTTCTGAAGGCATCCAGCAAATACGGAAAACTCTATACGAACCGGCCTGGCAATCCTTATCGGATCACAAGACAGCTGCAGAGCCTTCTGAACTCCATTAACGGTGACTCTGATATGATCTTCACACGGAGACGGGAGTATTATATGCGTTTCTTCCACAGATATCGTGAGAGCTTTCATCTTCATGACTTCCGGAGGGAACGTTTGATGAACGAAGAACTGCTTGAGTGCCAGAGACGGAAGAAACAGTCCAAACCAGCCCAGCGCTTCACCGTTGAGGTAAAAGACGGGAAGCGGATTTTCAAAAGGGCGAGCAGCCCCCTGTAATCATCCAGATCGGACAGCGGAAAAAATCTGCTGTCCTTTTTGCGTTTTTAGGCTGTGAAACGTATGGATTATATATAGGAAGCGTGTCAGAACCGTGCCATTTCCTGAACGCAACATAATAGCAATTATGTTGTGTTGGAGGCATGAAAGACAGAAGAAATCCTATCTGGACGCAACATAATTACGCAAATCTCACGGAGAAGTGAGCGCAACATAATCGCAGAGAGGAAGGAAAACCGTGGCATTACTGGATGATTATAAAAAGTTCCTGAGAGGACAGGGCAAGTCAGAGAATACCATTAAGACCTATAGCGGTCATGTAAATGAATATTACCGGTGGTATATGGATACCTTCGGGGAGGCGCCGACGCTGCTTTACCATACCAACATTTTGGATTTTCGGTCATACCTGCAGAACATTAAGAAACTGAAGTTTAAAAGCATTGATACGAAACTGTCCTCTCTGACCAGCTTTAATGAGTTCCTGGTGCAGATTGGAGTTCAGAAAGATCTGGTCATCACGGCAGAGGACCGGCTGAAATTCCAGCAGGAAATTGCAAGCCCGGCGGAAATAGAAAAGAAAGATGTGGAGGCGTTTCTCCAGAAGGTACTTGTGGATACTGGAAAGAGAAACTATGCGATTGCGGTGATCCTTGCATATGCCGGCCTGCGTGTCAGCGAGTGTATCAGTATTGGCCTGACAGATATTGATTTTCAGGCAAGGGAACTGTTGGTGACTGGAAAAGGCAATAAGCAGCGGATCGTATTTATCAATGACAAGATTATCCATGCAGTTCGTGAGTACCAGAAGGTAAGGAACTCCCAGTCTGAGTATCTGTTTGTCAGCCGGAATGGTGGGAAGCTCCACCGCAGCAGTGTGAACCGGTTTTTCAATCAGTGTTCAGATAAGATCACACCGCACAAGCTCCGGCACTATTTCTGCTCTCATGCCCTGGAGATGGGATATACGATTGCGGAAGTCGCAAATCAGGCTGGCCATGCAAGCGAGCGGACAACGTTGATTTATACCAATACGAGCCGTGAACAGATGAAGGAGAAATCAAACCTGTTGTAAGTAACTATAAGAATAAAATTGTCTTTGTATAAAAGGACAATAAGTTGATTATAATAAAAGTATGAGGTATAATAATGACAAAACTAACGAAGGACGTGGAATGTATGGAGATGATAAGACGAAATTTATATTTGAATAAGATACGTCCATTCATTGACCAGGATCTGATCAAGGTATTGATTGGCCTTAGAAGAAGTGGAAAGACGATCCTGCTTTCGCAGATCCGGGATCTTCTTTTAGAGCGTGGAGTGCCAAAGGAAAATATCATAGAGATTAATTTCGAGTCCCGGCGTTTTAAAAAGCTGGAGGATGCAGACAATTTCTATCAGTACGTCACAGAACGGGCAGAGCAGGCGGATGGAAAAGTATATCTCTTTTTTGACGAAATCCAGCATGTGAAAGAGTGGCACTCAGTCATCCCTTCCTTCCGGATTGATTTTGACTGCGATATCTATGTGACAGGCTCCAACAGCAAACTGCTGTCCGGTGAACTGGCAACAAATATGGCAGGCAGATATGTTTCTTTTCATGTGTATCCTTTTGTACTGTCCGAGATACAGGAATTTTATGAGGTCAATGGACTCCCATACACCAGGGAACAGCTTTTTACGGATTATCTGAAATATGGCGGTCTGCCGATGCGCCTGGTGCTGCCGGATGAACATTCCGTCCGCACATATCTGGAGGATGTCTATGATTCTGTCGTGATGAAAGATATTCTCTCCAGGTATGCGATCCGGAATGAAAATCTTCTGAGGAAACTTCTGGAATTTCTGCTGGACAATATCGGAAATCCGTTCTCTGCACGCTCGATTAGCCGTTCCCTGATATCAGCCGGCCAATCGACCACAGTGGATACAGTGCTGAATTATATTGATAAGCTGCAGGCAGGTATGATTCTTTCAAAAGCGGAAAGATATGATATTAAAGGGAAAAACATCCTGGCTTCAACAGAAAAGTATTATGCGGGTGACATCGGGCTTCGTAATGTGAGCAAAGCCAGCGAGCAGATCGACACAAGTAAACTGTTGGAGAATGTGGTATATCTGGAGATGTTAAGCCGGGGCTATGAGGTGAAGGTGGGAAAACTGGATACCCAGGAAATTGACTTCGTATGTTACAAAGGACAGAAGAAACTCTATATCCAGGTGGCCTATGTATTGTCAGAGGACTGCATTGCAAGAGAATTTGGCAATCTGGAGAAGATAGATGACAATTATCCGAAATATGTGATCAGCAGCGATATCGTAGATCTAAGCAGGAATGGAATTGTCCATTATAATATCATTGACTTTCTGCTGGATGAGAAGGATATATAAATCAGCGAAAAAGGAGCCGTCCGTGAGGGCGGCTCCAATTAATATCCCATTTGTTTATACATATAATTAATCTTTGACTATTTTGCTTCATTATTTCAGAGGCATAGTCAAATAAAATGTGGCCCCGCCACCAGCAGTATCTTCAAATCCTATTTTGCCTCCAAGTATTCTTGAGAGTTCTTTTGCAATACTTAATCCCAGACCAAAATGAGATTTATCTGTTCGAGATTTATCTGCACAGTAAAAACGGTTAAATATAAAAGGTTTGTCTTCTTCAGCCACTCCGCATCCATGATCAACAACATAAAAGGTCAATTCTTTAGAAGTCTGTTTTGTTCGTATCTCAATGGTGCTGTTTTCTGGTGAATAGTAGACTGCGTTATCAAGATAGATACTTAAGATCTGAAACAGTCGTTCCCGGTCTGTATAGAGTACAGGGTAGCTTTCTTCACTAATATCAAGTTTTAAGAAGATGGATTTACGGATACATACTGGCTCAAACGCCTCATACAGTGTAATCAATAATGTATCAATATTTACATCATTCTTCTGGATGGTCCATTTATCAGCATCAGAAGACGCAAGGAGAAGCATATCTCTTACGAGCTTAGACATTCTGCTACATTCTGAGTCAATCGTTTTCAAGCAGCTTTGTGCCTGGGGGTCTTGTATTTCTGTATTATGGACTGCTTCAACATTTGCCATGATAACAGCCAGCGGTGATTTTAATTCGTGTGAAGCAGCGGCAACAAAATTTTTCTGGCTCTGCAGGATCTGCTCAGTTGGCTCGAAGGCTTTTCGCAGGAGAAACCTGCTGATAAAGAGGATGCTGATCAGGGAAACGATCCAAATAGATAAATATTTTGGAGCTTCCCGTAACAGCAGGTCTACAATAGATGTCCGCTCATAGAATAAAGCTAATGTATAAACAGTTCCCGCTTTCGTGCTGACTGTAGCCGGGATAGCATAATAGTGGTCATGATCTGCTCCATTAATTTCTATAAATCCGCCCTGTTCCGTTACCGTCTGAAATTTCTGACTGTCCGCTGCGCTTTCCGTGGAAATGCTGTTACTCATTTTTTTGAAGAGATTGGCAAAGTCAGTAGCGGTATCAGGAATACTTTGATATAGCACCTTTCCTTCAGAATTTTCTAAAATGCTGTAAACATTTGTCCCGCTTTCATAATTTGAGAGAACCGCTTGCGGGCTAGAAGTATCGTCCTCCAATTGATAGATGATCAGGGAAGTCATACGTTGAATATAGGATATATCAGCAAGCTGCTGTGACTGATACATATTCCAGAGGGAAAAACACAGGATCAAAGTAATGATGACCATTAGGATTCCTGCTAAAAACAGATGTAGTCGGTTGGATAATTGTTTAAGCATGAGTGTTCTCCAATCTGTAGCCTGTAGCATATACCGTTTTAATGATACAGGAGCTTTTAAGCTCTTTCAGCCTTTTTCTTAGAAAGGAAATATAATTATCAATATTTCCAGGAGTGATATCCGAGTCAGTTCCCCAGACCTTTAAAACAAGCTGTTCTTTTGTAAAAAGGGTTTCCGGCTGTTTCATAAATGTATACAGAAGCTCCGCCTCTTTTCCTGTCAGGTCTAATTTTTGCTCATGGCAGGTCAATTCCCTTATTTCTCTGTCAAACTGCAGATCCCCGTAAGTTAATATTACATCGTCATGGATCTCTTTGGAGCGCCTGGTTAATGCCCTTATCCGGGCAAGTAACTCCCGGATATGAAACGGCTTAACCAGATAATCGTCCGCTCCGCCGTCCAGACCATCGATCCGGTCATCGAGGGCAGACATACCGGTAATAATAATAACCGGAATCTGTATGTCCTTTCTTCGCATCGCCTTGATTATTGTCAGTCCATCTATAATGGGGAGCATCCGGTCAACAAGGGCAAGGTCATAGCCATAATCTTTATTGAGTGCGTAAAGCATGGCTGTTTCCCCGTCATTACAGCAGTCTACGGTATGCCCGCTTTTGGACAATTCTTTCTGTATCAGATCGCATAGATCCAGGTCATCCTCCAGAAGCAATATTTTCATAATCCATTCATCCTTTTTTAGTTCATATCATCAGTATAACAAGTATAGCAAAGAAATCCTCTAAAAGTTCTCTAAAAACTGAGGTCGATTTCTTTATTTCTTAGATGAGTTTTACAGAAGTTTTTTTGTATGATAGGCCCATAAAACAGAAAGGAGATATGTCAAATGAAACATATGAAATTAGTAATGGTAACTGGAGTCTTGATTTTTGCACTCTCACTGGCAGGCTGTGGAAATTCCAAAGGGGAACAGGCCGCAGATAGTGGGACATCTGTGAACAGTCAGAGTGAGAATCAAGCTGGTGACACAGGAGCATCGGACGATGGCGGCGAAAACTCAACAAATCTGGACAATTTGATAGAGACAGCTAGTTTAAGAGGCAGCGTAGCTGATTTTCAGGATGGAAGTTTTCAGGTCGTTCCCGATCAGGATGATGGGCAGATAGCAAAATCAGCGGCAGAGGGAATGGAAAGCGGCATGGAAAGCACTACGGTTTCTTATGGAGAAGATTGTACCTTCCAGATTGCCAACATCAACAGTTCCACCGGCGCAGTGGAATTAGAAGCGGCTACGGCTTCCGATGTAAAAAAATCTACGTCTGTTTATGTTTATGGAGAAACACAGGATGATGGGGAAATCCATGCTACAAAAGTGCTGATTACCCGGTTTAATTAACAGGAGGGATAGATCGATGCCTTTTTATAAGAGAGGCTTCCTTTATCTGATGCGGAAACGCGGAAAGTCGGTGCTGCTGCTGTTGATTTTCCTTTTTGTCAACAGCATGATCCTCAGTACAAACATGATTTTACACGCAACAGAAAGCACAGAGGCTGCCATGCAGGAAAAAGCAGGAGCAAAAGTGGTATGTGAAATTTCAGACACCGCCAATCCGATTACAGACAAAGAAGCCGAAATGATTAAAAATTTAGCGGAGGTAACGTCCATCAATCGAATGGGGCAGCAATCCGCATATTTAACAGATCTTGCGCCTGTGACCGCAAGCGCTTCCACAGAACCGGACAACTTGAAAGTCAGCCTGCTATCCTTTGATGATATGGATACAGACAGTCCCTTTGCGGATCAGTCTTATCGGCTGACAGACGGTGAACTGGTCAAGCCGGAAACCAAATATGGCGCCGTCATTAATGCGGGATTTGCAGAATACAATGGTTTGCAGATTGGCGATACACTTTCTTTTGAAACAGAAAACGGAAAAGCTGTTACCGTGGAAGTGATTGGTGAATATCTTACTGGCAATGAAAGCCAGCAGGAAAACAATACACTTGCCGTCTATCGGATGGAGAATCAGATTTATATAGATAATACGGCATATTTAGAATTATTTGACGGCAGCGGATTTTATAAAGTATCGGCATATACCGGTCAGCCGGAGCTTTTAGATCCATTGGCAGAGAGCATACAGGGCATTTTGCAGGATAAAGCGGACATTACCACGTCGGATGCCCTGTATCAGCAGATGAAAGCTCCATTAACACAAATAACAAGGGTGGTATCACTGATGCGTTTGCTTACCTTTTTCGCCGGCACGGTGATTGTCTCCCTACTGCTTTGTATGTGGATGCGGAGCAGACAAAAGGAAATGGCTGTATTTATCAGCTTGGGCGAACAGAAAGCCACTATCTTTTTGCAGGCTCTTTTGGAAGCGGCAGCCGTGTTTCTCATTGCCCTGCTTTGCTCCTGCGGTCTAGGTTCGCTGGCTGCAGGAAGCCTTACAGAACTGTTGCTGTCTTCTGTGGAAACAGGCGTTTCTCTGCAGGTTTCCTTACAATTTACCGATATCGCATTGCTATTGGGGATTGGCAGCGGAGTGGTTGTAATTGCTGTATTGCTGTCTTTGCTGCCAGTAATCCGTGCAAATCCGAAAGATATTCTGTCACGAATGGAGGGATAATACGATGAACTTATTGCAACGGGCAATTCGTTCCTGTTTTAGAAAGCCGGTTAAAAGTCTGCTGCTTCTGCTTGTAGTTTGTATCATCAGTCTGCTTTTCCTGTCTGGTATGGCAAGCCGTTCTGCAAACATTGCTACGAAAGACAGTACACGGCAGGCCATCGGCGCAGGATTTTTACTGGAATATAATCCAGAGAGCAGAAGCCAACGATTGGAAGAAGCCAGTCAAAAAATATTAGAACGCAATCCGGACGGTCAGGGAAGTTATGGTGGAGTCCATTGGAAAAACGTGACTGTCATGGGTTCCGAAAACCTGATGGTAACGACGGATCATTCCTTTGAGTCATTAAAAGCTGATGATATTGAAAAGATTGCTGCTGTGGAGGGAATCGCCGACTATAATATAACCACGGTTCCTACTGCGGTAAAACAGGCAAATTTTGAACGGATTGAGGATGCCGATGCAGACCAGACCAATGATTTTCAGGGTGTAGCCTTGATTGGTAATCGGGATATGTCAATGGACGCCAATGTCCTCAGCGGCAATGTTACCATCCTGGAGGGACGGATGACGACAAAGGATGATACAAATGTTTGTGTCATTTCCGAAGAACTGGCAGAAAAAAACCAGCTAAAGGTCGGCGACCATCTGCAATTTCATTCAGTAAAAGCGGAGGAACCCGTGCAAGAGGCAACGATTGTAGGAATCTATCAGGTAAAAGAACAGATGAAACCTTATATGTCCGGTGATACTTACCGCTCTGAAAATGTTATTTTCACGGATTTACATTTTCCTGAGAAGGTGGAGCAGGATGATCCGCTGTATGAAAAGGCTTATTTTAAAGTGGCAAATGTGGATGATTACGATGCGGTAAAGGAGGCCATCAAGAAAACGGATATTAACTGGCAATGGTATGATTTGATCGACAACAACGGAAATCTTGACACAATGGCTTCCAACTTCAATGATTTGGAAAAAATCAGTAACACGCTGCTTCTGGTCGTGACCGGAGCAAGCTTTGTGATCCTGTTTTTGATTTTTATTTTCTGGATCAGGAACAGAACAAATGAGATTGGCATACTTCTGTCCATTGGAATTGCAAAGGGAAAAATATTTTTGCAGATTTTAACCGAAGCTGTTCTGATCGGCGTTTTGGCGCTTGCACTTTCGTTCCTGATTGCTCCGGCAGTTTCCAATGCCGCTGCTGATTATCTGGTGGGTCAGCAGGCACAACAGGCCGAATTGCAGGATGAAATGGATACGGGCAAAGTTGCCACCGATTATCAGGCGCCGGAACTTACCGTCACGGATGTAGAAACAGAGATTACCTCTACTATGCTGCTTGCAGATAGTCTTAGCGTAGGTGTCTTGATTGTTTTATCTACAGGTGCGGCAAGCGTTCTGATTTTCCGCAAGAACCCGAAAGATATTTTAAGCGAAATGAGTTAGGAGGAATGGAAATGATTTTAGAGGCGAAAAATGTCTTATATTCTTATAAATCGAAGCGGGATAAAATAATTCTAAAAAATGTATCTGCCACTTTTGAGGAAGCTACGTTCTATGCGATTGTCGGTTCCAGTGGTTCAGGAAAAACCACATTTCTTTCCCTTTTAGCGGGCTTGGATAACCCGGTATCAGGAACCATTCTTTATAATGGAGAGAATATTCGTAAAAAGGGGCTGAATTATCACCGGAGGCACGATATCTCTCTTGTTTTTCAGAACTACAACCTGATCGATTATTTGACAACGGAAGAAAATGTGAAGCTAGGTGGAAAGAAAGATGCAGAGAAGCTATTACAGGAAGTCAGTATTCCAAGGGAAGACTGGAAGCGGAATGTGCTGCAGCTTTCCGGTGGCCAGCAGCAGCGTGTGGCGATTGCCCGTGCTTTGGCAAGTGAAGCCAAGGTGCTCTTAGCGGATGAACCCACTGGAAATTTGGACGAGGATACGGCAGGGGAAATTATTGAATTGCTAAAGAAAACTGCACACGAATTGGGAAAAAGTGTAATTGTGGTAACTCATAGTAAACTACTTGCAGAAGAGGCAGATAAAATTTATGAAATAAAGAATGGCAAATTGTGTACAGAGTAAGGGCTGCAATCTATATGAACCCGTTAGAAAAAGTTATTTGATTGGAGATGGGAATATAGGATATATTTTACTCGCAGAATTTGATGATACAGAAAAGGCTATTTTAAATGAAATTATGGCTGTATTAAAAAGATATTCTGCTAAGTATAAATGTGAGGAAGAGAACATAAGAAAGATCGTTTTTCGTGGGCTTGTTATTTATCCAGATCAGCGGAGGATATTAGCAGCGGAGAATGAAGTATTTCTATCACATTATGAGTTTGATATCTTACTGCTTCTTGTAAATCATCCAGGCTGGGTATTTACCAAAGAACAGATCTATGAAGCAGTCTGGGATGACATCCCTGTAAGTGTGGATGCCAAGGTTGAGTGTATGATTTACAGCATCCGGAAGAAGTTTCGGGAGTATACTGACAGGCAATACATTCGGACTGTCTGGGGTGTAGGCTACAAATTCGATCCGGAAACATAGAAAGGAGCCGTCCGTGAGGGCGGCTCCAAGTCATTTGTTATTTGCTTTTCTTCTTCGGACACCATGCCGGAGAGGTCTTTAGCGGAACCTCATCGGACCAGGCCTTTCCATAATCCAGGAATCCTGGATCTTTCGACATTCTATGTTCCTGAAAATAATCAAAAATATAATGCTGATCCGGATGCTTACAGCGAAAAGATGCCCGGCTGTTACCGTAGGGACGAAAGGAATTGCAAAATTCACATTCACTGCATTTTATCTTTTCTTTCATATTCGATTACCTCATTATTCTATTCGGATTGCCTGAGTACATAAGAGCTTGCGCCACGCTGATCTGAAATGTCTCTTCAAACCAGTGCCAGATTTCTTCCCGGTGTGTTCCAGCTGAAAATCCGTGCCAGGCTTGCTCAATACATTCTGTTTCCGGGTTCATAGGGATGTCTCCAAATTCCGTCCAGAGACGCCGGATGCTGTCCGGCAGGTACAGGATGGTAAGGGTAAAGCAAGACTCGGAAAACAGGGGCATAAGGATACGGCTGTAGACTGTCTCCCAGTCGCCACCTGCAAGCCCGCATCCCAGATAACCGGGAATGGCAACCTGCGACAATTCCCGCTGTGCTGCCAGGAACATCATGGCAGTCAGGCTCTGTCTCAGTGCTGCATAATCGGTATCTAATCCTCTGCCTGTGGGAATATTCTCGGCAAACAGATGTGCCACATACTGAGTGGCGCCGGTATCCATCCGCAGCATCAAAGAGCAGGATCCTAGAAGTTCCTCTTTATTCTTCCTGCAAATCTGCTGGTATGTCCGATACTGTTCTGCTGTCAAAATACGATGCCGGATCTGCCTGGCTACGCCTGCCCCCATGATACCCAGGCAGTTGACCTGGTGGGCGATAATGGCAGCATCAGAACGAAGCAGATTCCCTTTCCTTTCTTTGATCATAGATTTTCCTCCATTTGTTCTTAAAGATATTCATAGGTTACGTTTTGGCTCTGGCACCATTCTTCCACCAGATTCAGGTTTAGCGGGCTGTGTATTGGGTGCTTGGAGATCCAAACCGAAGGTTTAGGGCTGTGATACCATAAATCTTCCGGAGCCGGCCCTTGCGTATCCTCGAACAGAAGGACAGCAGGACGCTCCAGAAATTCTTTCTGCCGTGCGGATAACCCTTCCTTCTCCCGGTAACGGAGCCGGTAGCCGAGCTGGCACTGACTGTATTTGCAGCGTTGGAGCTGGACCTGGATACAGGGATGAATAGAAATTCCCCCGTTATCCATATAGGCCAGATAACCGGGCTTGGACCGATTGACCTGCTCAAAAGGGATATTGTCATGGTTCTGAACTGGCAGCATGGCGTTTTCCTTCTGAAATGCTATTTGAGAAAAACCAAATGTATCACAGAAATAGAAACGGCTTTCTCCCGGTGAGTGCTGTATTTCCAGAATGTCAGAGACTGACATGGAATGTCCGGTGAAACCGATCTTTTCCAGATAGCGGGCATCCGCTTCATCTTTGCGGTTGAATGTCCGGTAGATTTCTTCCAGTGTGGCGACTTCCGTTTCTCCGCAGAATACGGATTCATAAATTTCTGCAGGCGGTGATGGATACCCGGCTTTTTGAAAATAGGAAAGGGGCATAAACATCAGCCTGTCCTGATCCAATTCCGGGATGATCTGATAGATCGTTATTTTCATAAGACATCGTCCTCCTTTGCCAAAGAAGGACCTCCCTGGTTGGAAGATCCTTCGTAATCATTATGGTTATTCGTTACACAATTCTTTTTCATAGTTCAGGAGCTGCTCCCAGGTCAGCCATTCCGGTTTCCCGTCAGCAGGAAACTCCTTCCACAATTCTTTCATACGGTCAATATGATGCTGCGGATCACTTTCGGATAAGATGGTAACGCTCCGGTTCCCGTAGCCGAGAAAATATTCGCAGTCACGCTGCATCCGGCTTAACATCATATACTGGAACTCATACGGGGATCTTCGGAACGGTTCTGACTCAAAGGTATATTCCTGCTGGATGTGGGATACTGGCTCCCCATCCAGGTCATTCCTCGTAGTAGAATACAAGTCCGGGGTTTCGGATTTCCCCAGGTTAAGGTCTTTCCAAAACCGTCCGTACTGATCCTCATAAGTTGGACAAGAAAAATCATCTATGCCGATGAATTTCAGCGTCAAGACCGTCTGTTTCTTTTCTTCCATAGTTCATTCACCTCGTTATGCAATCTCATTTTCCATTTCCATGCTCCATTTCAGCTTTTCACGCACGTCCATCAAGATAAGCCCTAACTGGTTTTCCCCGTGGCCGTTGACTTTGCCCCAGAAGTAATCGCCCCAGGTATTGCCTTCCACAAGAAGGCTGTTTCCTGTGGCAAGCAGGGCATCCCGCAGCTTTGGGTTCTGCATGAATTTGCACATACAGATTTCGTACATCAGGGAAATCTTTACCTTATCCCAGTCCGGGCGCAGCGTGAGTTTCTTTCCACGCTTTTTGGCTTCTGCCGGGTTATGCAGGCGGAAAATAGAGAATTGCTGCTGCTCTTTCGCACAGCTGGTCTTCTGCGCCTGGAAAGCGGCTTCATTATTGGCATAGATCTGCCCCATGTAGGTGACAGGAGCCGGATAAAAATTGCTGAGAAATGTGTATTTCCCTGTAAAAGAGGAGATAACATTCCTGTGAGTTTGTTTATGGATAGTTTCTTTCGGTTGATAATTAGATTTCATGCACATTCCTTTCCGCACAAAAAAAGGAACCGCCTATCCTATAGGTAGTTCTCTTCTTAAACATAGTGCTTCAATATTCAGTTTGTCTGTAATTCTTTTTGTTCCTGTTCTTCATAGAACCGGTCTGCAATATAGCCCGCTGACTCCGCCCAAAGCGTATTCTCGGTATTCTGCAAAGCCTGATACGTCTGGGAATGGTAAAAGGCTCCGGCAGCATCCTGGAAAGAAAGATGGCTCCTTTCCTTGATGATGTCGATCACGTCCCGGATCTGGATACACAGGTTCATCGTGATATCTTTGTTATTGAAAAAATATTTTCCATCCATAGCTTACGAAACCTCCCTTCGGGATTCCAGTGTCAGATGTTCCAGGGCAAGGGGGCGTATGGAAAATCGGATTGAATACTCATACTCATCATTGCCTCCATTTGCCTCTATTATACCCAAAGGAAACGGGATGTTCAACGCAAAAAAACAAGCGTATCTGCCCTTTCCATACTGCCAGACAGGTAATTTTTGGAGAAGCTGCTTGTCAGGCAGCTTCCCCAAGTGGATCATGTACAATCTTATGCAATCATTGCTAAAAACTCTGCTTCTGACAGGATCGTGACGCCAAGAGCCTGGGCTTTGGCCAGCTTACTGCCAGCTTTTTCCCCGCAGATCAGGTAGTCGGTCTTTTTGGATACCGAGCTGCCCGGCTTTGCGCCAAGCGCCAGGATCTGGTCGTTGATCTCTGAGCGGGTAAAGTTTTCCAGCTTTCCGGTTGCTACGATAGTCTTTCCTGCAAATTCAGTATTTTTTGCCATAGTGGTTTCTTCCTTTCTTTCTTCAAATATAAATTCTTTCTGTAACGTGTCCCAGAGCATCAGATTTTCTTCATCCGCAAACCAGTCATGGATGTTCCGGTTCAGGGTGGCGCCAAAATCCTCTAACTGCGTGAAATCATACCCATCCACAGCAGCCGCTTTGAAAGTGTCCAGATTGCCGGAAAATACGGTATCCAGCACCCGGCTTTTTGTGCGGCCCACCATGGGAATATCCATGCTGACAAGATAACGGACAAAAGAGGTGTGCCGGCTGGCTTCTATGGAGTTCCAGAGCCGGTCAAAGGACTTCTCCCCGAATCCATCCAGATGGATGATTTCCTCCCGATGTGTATCCAGATGGTAGATATCCTGGAAGGTCTGAAGATATCCCAGAGCCAGGAACTTCTCCAGCGTAGCTTCCTTTAACCCTTCAATATTCATCGCTTTTTTGTTGACGAAATGGACAAATTTTTTTAACTGCTGGCTTTCACAGGCCGGATTACTGCAGTGTACGGTTTCAATAATCCGTCCTTTTTCTGCAATCTTCCGATGAACTTCTGTAGAAGCGCCGCAGCACGGGCAGGTAGCAGGTGCTGCATTCAGATAGTCTCCACGGTCCAGGTTCTCCTCTACATGGGGAATGATCATGTTCCGTTTGGATACTAGGATACGGCATCCCGGCACCAGCTCCAGTTCCCGGATAAAGGTGAGGTTATGAAGCGTGGCCCTGGATACGGAGCAACCGTCAATCTCCACTGTGTCAAAGACTGCCACAGGCGCCAGTTCCCCGAAGCGGGAAGGCGTCCATTCGATACTCCGGAGGATAGTCTCGTAGGTTTCATCCTCGAATTTGTAGGCAAGCCCGTCCTTGTAGTGATGCCCGGTCCTTCCGCAGCTTGCGGAATATGCCAGGTCATCGAAAATCAGTACCATCCCGTCAATGGGAAGATCCAGTGCTTCTGCTTTCTCCTTCAGATCTTGGATCCGCAGCTGCAGATATTCCGGGGAAATCTGGCCCGGATTCAGGGGAATGTAGGGGCAGGAGCCAAACCCCAGTTTGGATAACTGGTACAGGCGTTCCTCCCGGCTGTTGCTGTTTTCTCCTTCATCCAGTCCTTCCAATACGTTGAACGGGAGGAAGGTAACGCAGCGGCCCTTGCAGTTTTCCGGGTCCAGGCTCCGCACGGATCCGGCTGCCAGGTTCCGGGTATTCTTATAAGGTTCCCCGTTGCGATCCCGCAGAGTTTCATTCAGCCGTTCAAAATCCTTCCGCCGGATGAAGGCTTCTCCGGTGACAACCAGCCGCTCTTTATAAGCAATCGTGAGCGGTACATTCTCAAAAGCGGGAATGTTATGAGTGATCTCTTCACCGGTCTCACCGTCTCCTCTGGTGGCTGCCTCTTTGAGCCTGCCGTTTTCATAAGTGAGTTTTACGGTCAGCCCGTCCAGTTTCAGCATGAGCAAAGCTGCGTGACTGCCGCAGAAACGGCACAGATCCGTTACCTGCTTTGTCTTGTCCAGAGATAAAAGCGGATGTGGGTGCGTCACCTTTTTCAGCTCACTGACCGGCGGGTAGCCGACTGTCTGGGTAGGGGAATTTGAGTAGATGATCCCTGTTTCCGCCTCCAGCTTTTTCAGTTGGTCATACATCCGGTCATACTCGACATCGGAAATCTCCGGTACGTTCAGGTTATAGTAAGCGTGCCGGTGATGATTGAGTGTCTGGACCAGTTCTTTGATTTTGGTTCCTTCATTCATGGTTCTGCTTCTCCTTTCTGTTACCATGTCCATCCGGATTGCTGAAAAACAACCCTCCTTTCCCATGTTCAGGCATAAAAAAAGAGAATGACGCAAAATGTTCATTCTCTGACAGCGTGCAGTTCTCTACAAAATAAAAAAAGCCAGAAGGTACTGCCTGATGGCAGAGTATCCCTCTGACTGATTACAAACCTAAACAGCGTGTGATTATCCTTTCCGGATAGACACAAAATATATGGTACAGATTGAGTATAACACTATATATTGTGTAGGTCAAATAAAAAATAGCTTTACACACCTATATATAGCATAACAAATAAGCAGCACCCCTTTCTGCGTCAGGTTTTAACAGAAAAATCCTCTTGACGAAAGAACGTATGTTCGCCATAATAAGAGAAAAAGGAGGCGAACATGAGTTTGGAAAGAAGAAACGTTATTTTTCATATTGATGTAAATTCCGCATTTCTGAGCTGGGAAGCTGTTTACCGCCTCCACCATTTAGGCGGGAAGGAGGATTTGCGGGAAAAGGTGTCTGCTGTTGGCGGCGATATGGCAATGCGGCACGGAATTATATTGGCGAAATCCATTCCGGCTAAGAAATATCATATCAAAACCGGGGAAACTATTATTGAAGCCAGGCAGAAGTGTCCTGGTCTGATCCTGGTTCCACCCAATTATAACCTGTATGAGAAATGCTCGAAGGCATTTATGGATATCCTGCGCCAGTATTCTCCGGCCGTAGAGCAGTATTCCGTGGATGAAGCCTTTGTGGATATGACTGGTACGGAAGGACTCTGGGGCGATCCGGTGACGGCGGCTTACAGAATAAAAGATCAGATCCGCGATATATTGGGATTTACCGTCAATATCGGGATCTCGGAGAACAAGCTGTTGGCCAAGATGGCATCAGATTTCCAGAAGCCAGACCGGGTGCATACGCTGTGGCATAATGAGATTGAAGATAAAATGTGGCCGCTTCCGGTGAGTGATCTGTTTTTTGTCGGGCGGGCGACTGCAAAAAAGCTGTTTAACCTGGGGATCCATACCATAGGGGAACTGGCCCATGCGGACCCGCATCTGCTGAAAGTCCATCTGAAAAAGCACGGGGAGGTCATCTGGGCGTTTGCCAATGGGATGGATGTATCCGTGGTGCAGTCTGAAGCCCCGGCTAATAAAGGATACGGGAACTCCACCACCATTGCCTTTGATGTAACGGATGCGTCCACTGCGAAGCTGGTGTTGTTGGCGTTGGCGGAGACGGTGGGAACCAGACTGCGGGCAGCCAAGGTGCGGGCGGAAGTGATTGCTGTGGGAATCAAATCTCATGACCTGCGTTATGCCAGCCACCAGATGACGCTGCGGAACACTACGAACATTACCATTGAGATCCATCGCTGTGCCTGCCAGCTTTTTGACCAATTATGGGATGGGACAGCCATCCGGCATCTGGGGATCCACACCAGCCGGGTAAAGGACGGTTTTAATATGCGCCAGCTTGATATGTTTGACACGACAGATTATGAAAAGCTGGAGAAAATAGATGCTGCGGTGGACCGGATCCGTGGACGGTATGGGATTGACTCGGTGAAGCGGGCGGCATTTGTAGGGAGTCCTATTGACCACATGAGCGGAGGAATTTCAAGAGAAAAAAGGACTGTTGATTATAAGAAAGTCAGGGTAAACTAGAGGTGAAGAAGTATGAGTATGGGAATAGGTACAAATACACAAAATCCCGATGAAGGGGAGTTGAAAAGAGATTTAGAAAAGATTGCCTGCGGTGTCTGGTTTACAAGCACCGGATCTGTCATGCCAAAATTGGTCAAGTACCAGGATGATGAAGGTCTGCTTCATACGATCAGTCAGATCCATGTACTGACACAGGAAAAGAAATACTATTGCGGCATCCCCATCCAGGAATACCGGTGCAGTGCAGTTCTGGGAAATCAAGAGTATCTATTCCGGCTGTATTACTATCTGGAAGAAAATTACTGGAAGATCAGCTGGGAAGGAATATAAGCCAGCAGGCGAAAGGAGAAAAAACCGATGTGTGGACGTTATTATGTAGATGATGAGACTGCCAGGGAAATTGAGAAGCTGGTACGGGATCTGGACAGGAAACTGCAGATAGAGCGCACCGGAGATGTAGTCCCTTCGCAAAATGCTATGATCCTAAAGGGGGAGGGAAACCATCTGGCTGCAGAACAGATGAGATGGGGCTTTCCAGGGTTTGAGAAAGGAAAACTGCTGATCAATGCAAGGGCAGAGAGTGCCACGGAGCGAAAGACGTTTCGAGACAGCGTGCGGCACAGGCGCTGCATTATTCCGGCACGGGGTTTTTACGAATGGAATAAAAGCAAGGAGAAATTTTCATATGAGCGGAAGGACGCACCGATACTTTTTATGGCAGGATGCTATAACTGGTATGAGGATCAGGAAAGGTTCGTCGTCCTGACAACGGAAGCCAACCCTTCCGTTGCGCCGGTCCATAACCGGATGCCTCTGATCTTGGAGCCGGAGGAGCTGAAAGACTGGGTGTTGGATGACAGGGCGACAGAACATTTGTTGCATAAGACGCCGGTTCTGTTAAAGGCTCATGCTGAGTATGAACAGATGCGGTTATTTGAATGAGGTTGACGTGGTGTTAATGGAAAGAATTTGGTATAATTGAGATAGCAATAAATTGGAATTTGAAGGGATAAATAAATGGAAAAAGGAAGAATTATTATAATCACCGGAGCGCCGGGAACAGGAAAAAGCACAGTATCAGAAATTGTTGCTAAAGAATCTGATATGGAAAAATCAGTATATATGCATACCGACGATTTTTATCATTATCTTAGTAAGGGAGCAATCCCTCCTCATTTACCGGAATCAAACGAACAAAATTTGATTGTGATAGAGGCTTTTTTAGAATCAGCAAAGCGTTTTGCCCGTGGTGGATACGATGTAATTGTAGACGGTATTATCGGCCCGTGGTTTTTAAAGCCGTGGTTAAAAATTGTGCAAGAGGGTTATGAAGTACACTATATCGTTTTGAGAGCTAATAAAGAAGAGACCATGAGAAGAGCGATTAACCGCTCAAAATTAGACAGGAAGACTAACATTGAATTAGTTGAGGTAATGTGGGAGCAATTCCATGATCTTGAAACATACGAAGTGAATGTTATAGACACAACAAACCTGTCCGTTAAAGATACAGTTTTGAAAGTAAAAGAAAGAATTACAACCAGAACCGCATTACTTCATTAGATTTTTTCAAAGAAGGCATACAAATCCTAAGTTGTAGAGCAGATAATTGGAATTTCTCGGAGAAGTAATATATGGATAAGAAACGGTTGAAACGAGCAGTGGGAGTTGCAATCCCGCTTGCTGTCCTTATAATCGGTATAAGCTATAACAGCTATATTAAGATGCACACTTTCACCCTTTCAGGTGACGAGAGAGTGAAAAGCGAACAGATACAGCCTGTTAACGGAAGTGTAAAAGTTACTGGTACTGCTGATACCGATGTCGTATTTACGGATATTGAAAGCGGAGAAACTTATGTAATAGGTTACATTACTTCTGGGACAGGTGGCACAATTAAACTTGAACGAGGAAAATGGTACAGGGTTGAAGGTGTTGGAGAACTTACAGTGAGACCAGTTAATGTTCGTATAGAATAACAACTCCTAATCCGTTTTTGACCGCCATATTTATTACATAAATTTAATCAAACGTAAAAAGAGCCGTCCATAAGACGGCTCGATGTCATTTAGTCCAGTTAGGCTTATCAGTTGGAACTGATAGAAATCTCAAACAGAGGGAGTCGGCTGTTCTTCGGGAACCTTCAGCTCCAGTTCCGCAATCTGCCATTCCATCCAGTCTCCATGTACAACAGCAGTAGCAGACCAGCCTTCCAGAAAGCTGTATTCCCGGTCAGAATCTTCTTGCTCTACCCCGTCCAGGGCGTTTTCATAGGCGGCTTTCATTGCTGCGTACACTTCCTCATAGTCGGTACTGACGATTGGATCTGTCAGACCGTCCGTATACCCGTGTAAAACATAAATCTTCATTGGTATGTATCCTTTCTGAGAGATTATTGGTAGGGATTGATGAACGAGTGGATATATACCTCCTGTTCGTCCAATGTCTTGGTCAGTGTTTCCAGTGTGTCGGCCTTGTAGCCGAGATCCCGGAAATGCTGAAGGAGTACATTTTCAGAAGAAAAGGTATCTCCATATTCTAATTTTTCCCAGAGAACCAAACCGCTGGGCGTAACAACAGATGTATCGCCGGTCACGCAGTATCGGTCAGAAAATGCAATCCCGTCATCATCGGTATTAAAAAAGATCCCGTAGCCTGGTTCTATACTTTCCATGACAAATTGGATCCCGTAGGCTGCCGTAAGTGCTGTATAGGCGTCATGAAGCGGTCTCCATGCGGTATCCAAGGAAAGCTGGACCGCATGATCCGTCCGTTCCATGGCGACAACAGTTCCTCTCAGGTTGATCCCCTCCGTAGAAAGTCCCGCATGGAGAAACAACCGTTCTATCTGTCCCAGATCATCTTTATAACCAGGAGTAATGGAGGCCTGCAGATCTTTCCAGAGAGCCTCAATTCCCTCTGTATTGTCATCTGAAAAAAAGTACACATCGTCACAGCAGATATTTGCCATCAGTCATCCTCCTTTCAGGCGGCCTCCTTTTCACGTCCGGGCCAGGTAATATGGCACTCACATTCGGTCAGCTCAGGATTGTGCGCTAAGGCTTCGTACACGGCCTCCCGCTCTTCAGCGAAATCATATTCCTTGTCCAGTTTAATGACTTCTGCCTGAATAAAGGGAGCGTTTGTATACGAGGCGGTAACAATGCCGCCCTCCATGACCAGCACCACACGGGGCGCCGGTTCTGGATGCGGGCGCAGTTCGCCGTTTAGAATCTGTTTCTCGATTGCATCGATCACGTTCTCCATCGTAACACGATAGGAAACATTGCTGTCCTCCAGTTTCTCATACAGTTCATAGGCTGTACACAGGATATCTGTCTCATGTTCAAGTGTCTGATAGGGAAGGTTACAAAGTCCGATCCTGTCCTGTCGCCGGTCTTCGCATTGCCCGATAAAATCCTGGAAAAAGCAGTGCTTTTTGTAGATTTCATGCGCTTCCCGTATTTGCGGAAAAGTTAGTGCAAAAGCGAGTTCTTCTGGTGTTTCATTTCTTTCTATTATCATAGTTTTTGTTCTCCTTTCTGAAGGAGGGCTGCGCCGGGCAGCACAGCATCCTCCTGTTTCCTGTAAATCAGTAATGTTCCCCGCAGATCCAGCGGCTGGTCTATCCATCCCCCGTCCTGGTAGATCTGTCTGGTCAGGGTATTATAGATGACCGGCGTTTTTTCGATATCCGCAAGGTCAGCCACCAGACAGGTTTCCCGGTCAATATAGGGCCAGAGTGCCGCTTCGATCTCTTCCCGCAGCTTCAGTGCCATCCGGTGGATCTTCGACACGTCATAGTCTCTGGTCAGGCTTTTTCCAATCTCCTTTGGAATCCGGGAGCGGTCAATGGCAGCCTGTACCACAGCTGTCTGTTCATCCAGAGAAAAATTCGGATTGATCAGAAGGTGGTGGCAGGCGACCAGAAGGACAAATTCCTGGACACTTTCCCGGATCCGTGCCTTCAGCTCTTCATAAGGTATACGGTATACGCTCTTTAAAGTTTCCAGAGGAACCCGTTCCCGGTTGAGCTTCAGGATGGAGAGCAGCTTTTGCAGGCTGCTCCCCCGTTCATAAATATCAGTCAAGCGCACATCACCTCAATCTCTGCCGGACGGCGTGCATAGGTCAAATGGTAAATGGTGTTTTCTGTTTCAAATACGACGCCGTCCTGCGATACCTCCAGGATCTGCTGGACCAGGGAAGTAGACAGGGACCGGGAGCCTGCTAGGATCCAGGCCCGCTCATGCAGACGCAGGGGCAGGCTGAGAGTGGCGGTCAGATGGATCTGTGTCTTTTTTACTGGCATAGCCGTGATTTTTTCATTCGTCATAAAAGAGTCACACCTCCATTCCATCCAGACTCCGTACTTTTCTGCGGAGGCGGTAGAACCGGCTGTTTACTCCGTGGGCTGAAATATTACAGATTTCAGCGATTTCATGGTAGGTGTAGCCGTCCGCCTTTAGATGGACCACCTGGCGTTCCTTCGGCGTCAGATAAGCCAGAAGCGCCAGCAGGCGGTTCTGGTCATCCATTGCCTCTGCCAGACGTTCCTGCCGGGTGGGAAGAAAAGCGTCCAGGTCAGAAGTATCTTCCTGGTACTCCTCCAGATAAGCCCGGCGCATGGGACGGCTCTGTTTCTTCCATTCCGCTGCCAGTGCATCCCGCATGGCGATGCGGGCAATGGTGGAGAAGCGGTACTGCTGAAGTTCCGGTTTCTCCAGATAATCCTGTACGGCCTCCAGATAGCCAAAGACTGCGGTATCGTAGTAATCTTCGATATTCAGGTGGCGTCCGTTCAGATACTGATAGATAAAATCGTGGTGCTTCTCTGCGAAAATTCTCTGTTCATCTGTTAATGGGTGCAATGTTTTCATAATCATTCGTCCTTTCTATTCGTTCGGTTTGTATTTCCGGGTAATCATGTTTGCTATCAGACGTGTGCAGTTACACTCGGCGCCCGATAAGCACCGTCCTGGCTCCGGGATCAGCAATAGCGCTGCTTTTTTAGAAGCCAGAGCTAAAGTGACCGGAAACAGTGCGGCAACCTGCCGGGAGCAGTCGGGAACTGGCGGGCAGAGGCCTGATTGAGAAAACATTTCTCTGCTCTCTTCGATAAAAGAGCGCAGTTCCTCTGTGATCTGTGCGCCTTCTGGCAGATAGCAGCCTTTGGATGCCAGGATGCAGTCAGTGCTGCTGATGGCAAGCCCGCAGCGGATGTTCTTATAGAGAGGCTCCAGGAAATCCCGAAGTTCTTTGGAACCGGTATTCCGGGGCGTACACTTCCGGATGCGGATCGTTGTCCCGTCCGTGGCAATCTCCAGGGTGCTGCCGCTGCGGATGCCTGTTTCTTTGCGGATATCCGCAGGGATGATGATGCGCCCCTGGGTATCCATGTTTCGTATCACGGCAATACTCATAAAAACCGTCCTTTCTTTCCCGCCGGAACAGAAAAAGAAGCGGTGCTTCCGCTTCCTTTCCTGCATGGCTGTATCGTGTTTTCTATGCTGCGTATGGGTAAGGCTGCCGCTGCATCTGCTGGCGCTGGGCCTGCTGATTTGCGAGCATCTCTTTCCCGTTTGAGATCAGCGGCGGGGCAATGCAGCGCTCCCACTCGGTCACATACGCATCCACCCGCTTTAAGAGCAGGTAGAGATCCATGTCCGTGAGCAGGATAAAGGCCGATTTCTCCATCTGGAAGCTGCCGGACTGCATATAGGAGCCGCCGTTTCGATTCTGTACTTTGATCCCCCTTCCGTTTATGATCTGGATCCGCCACGGGTTCTTCATTTCCCTGCCGTCGGATGCCCGAGCGTGCCTGGAAATGGAAAACTGCTGTGCGGTGGAGTAGCCGTACTGATCGGGTTCCCCAAAGATCTTGCTGATACTCCATTCATATTCCTGAAAGCCTGCGGTAAGACGGGTGAGGAAAAACTGCACCTGCTCCGGGCTTAAATGGAACCGGGTGATGATATTGCGTTCCCCGGTGCCGTTGGAATAATCCTGGATAGATACGCCGATGAGAGAGTGAACCTTATGGTTGTTCTCTGAGAACTCTCCCTTGGCGTGTATCTGTGCATAGCTGCCAGGCAAAGCGGCCCGCAGCCGGTCATGAAAAGAAATCAGTTTTTTGTCATTCTGGACCTTACAGATCTGGTCCGATGCCAGATTCTGATAAGACTGGCTCATAAGTTATCCCTTCTTTCTATGATTTATTTGAGGTACTGTTTAACGAGGAGCGTCAGGTTTTTCGGCAGGTCATCCAGACGGGTAATGTCCAGAAACCCTTCCTGATAGATGCGCTGGATGGCATCCTTGTCCTCTCCAATGGCTGCCGCAAACAGAACAATATTCTGTCTGGCGTAATCCTTCTTGATCCCCCGCAGGTCCGCCTCTGCCTCCGTGCCGCGATAACCGGTATCGGCAGGCTGACCATCGGAGATCAGGATCAGAAGTTTCCGGTTCTCCGGTCTTTTCGCCAGATGCTCTGCAACAAAGCGGAGCGCTGCGCCGTCCCGGTTGCCGTTGCGGTCTATCATATCCATCAGCCGGTAGCGGTCATTCTCGTCTACAGAGTCAAACTCCGCATAGGAATAGAGAGCTACGCCCCGGTAATCCGTGGAGTGACCGTAGATGGTCACCGGAATCCCCAGGCTGACGCAGAAGTCATAAAGGACAATGGCTGTCTTTCTGGCGTGAGTGATACGGTCACCCCAGCCCATGGATCCGCTTTCATCAATCAGAAGCCCCACTGCCAGCCGCTGTTCATCGGCTGGGAGCCGGGTCCTTATGAAGAAAGAACCGTCCTGATGATGGAAGGCGCGCATATCCAGCCGCCGTCCATACAGCAGGTTCTTCTGTTTTCCGCCTTCTGCCTCCTCTTTTAAGAGGGGCAGGATGGAACTCTGCAGGCGTTTGGATGCCCTGAGAAGAGGAGGTGCAACTTCCTCATACTGCCGGATCAGATGGTCTGAGATTTCCTGTATCCGATGAACGGTCACATGGATACCGGTATGGGCATTTCCGTAATGGATATCATTTGCTGCTTTCTGTAATTCTTCTGTCAGCTGCTGCTCATAGGCTGCCTGCGCTTTTTCTGTTGCGGCTTCATTTAAGACACGGGCAATATCAGATGCCGCATCCTCATAGCCGGTGCCGGCATACTGGGATGCGTAGGTTACGCCCGGATCATTGCCGTCTAAAATAGCGCTGGTCTTGGCAAGGGCAATCCGCCCGCCTTCCTCCGCCATCACTTTTTCCGCTTCCTTCAGGCTTTCCTGACGGCCTTCGGAAGAAAAGAAATCTGCGTCTTGCGGATTGGTGCCTGCGCCTCCTTTGGCGGCAGGGATATTCTTTACCTCCGCACCGCCTTTTCCCAGAGGGAGGGGCGTGCCGCCCGCAATCTGCTGATCCAGAAGATCCTGAAGCTCCTCTGTTGCTTCCGTTTCATTCTTTTGCTCCAGTTTCTCCCGTATTTCTTCTACCAGCGGTTTGATAAAGTCCCAGAACAGGACAAGCAGACAGTTTGTCGCAGTCAGCCGCTCCTTAATTGATGGTGCCTCCAACGCCGTGTCGATATACTCCATGCCATCGGTCAGCACATCCAGATATTCGCTGTCGCTGTGGAAGCGGTTACTGATGGTGCCGGACCGGCAATAAGCCAGAAGTAGGTTGGTTGCAATCGTAAACGGCTGGTAGTCCCGGCTGAGCTGTTCGTGAAGATCCGGGATCTGCTCCAGCATCCGCAGGTTATTGAGCTGGATGCCCTTTCGGAAGCTGCCGGGAAAGGCAGCGCACATCCTCGCTTCAATATAGATGTCTTCCAGGATGTTCTGAAGAGAAGCCGCACAGGTCTGCAAGGTCAGAGATACAGCCTTGTCTTTTTCCTGCAGGGCGTCCAGGATCTCCGCCTGGTTTTTCTGATAAGCCGGCAGTTCCACGGAAGGATCTTCCGGGTAAAAAGAGCCGTTCCCCAGGTTTGTCAGGTAGAGGTTTCTCGTGGTGAAATCTGTAAATAAAAGATGCGCCGTCTCATGTCCGGTCATCCCTACCAGGCTCAGCGCCCGCAGGAAACGGGACGGAAAGCTCTGGGTAACATGGTTTGCTGCGTTCAGGTAGATCTTATAAGAGTCTGTGTAAGCCAGTGCCGCACCATGGGATTCGTCCCAGGAAATCAGTGCCTGCAGACCGTAGCAGTAACGCCCGGTAGCAGCACGTGCCTGGGAGGTCAGATACTGATGGAAGGCAGAGGACGTAAAAAATTCCTGATCGGTAATGGAAGATTCCTCTTCCCGGATCATCTGCTTTAATTTTTTCTGGTTGCTGTTCAAAATTCTATTTCCTTTCTATGAGATTTTTTGTCAGCAGGTCTTCCACGGAGCAGCCGTAATAATCTGCCAGTTTCAGGACAGCATAGGCAAGCGGAGTGGCCCTGCAGTTTTCGTAATTCATAATGGTTTTTGGCGGCAGGTGTAAGATCCGCGCCACCGTTTTTTGGGAAAGCCCGCCCTGAGATTTGCGTAAGTAGGACAGGTTTTTTGCAAGAAGTGCATACATTTCTGGTTCTGTAAGAGGCGTTTTACCCACTGGATCGCCTTCTTTCTTTTAGGATGCCAGGACCGTGTCCAGACAGCTTTCCTCAACCTCCGTGCGGCTGATCGCATCTGCCGTAGCGGAAGGCAGGATGGTATAATGGGCAGACTCCCGGATATCACCGCAGACCATATAGGACTGCACCCAGGAAATCAGCTCCCGGACACCGCAGCATCCATCTGTGATCAGGTTTTCCCGACAATATTCCGAGATGGAGTGGACGATCCGTGCCATTGTCTGAACGGTCTTTTTCTCTTTGCAGCCGGTAACGCCAAGTACACGTTCTACCAGTGTTTCCTCATCCGGCTCCATCAGGTCGATGAGCATACTCATACGGGAGATTACGGACTGATTTAAGGGCTTGCAGCCTGCATAGTCATTGTTGGTTGTTACGACAATCACCATATCCGGATGCCGCTGTACCGTCTCTCCGTTGGGGAGAAACACACTGTTGCATCGGTCCATCAGGGAATTTAATCCCACCAGCACACCGGGATTTGCAATGACCGTCGGTTCTTGTATCTCTATCAAGTATCCGTTCCGTATTGCTTCCACCAGCGGCGTATCCACATAACGGAAATTCTGCTGGCTGGTTTTGGAGTCGTAGTATTCGTGCATTTCATCAAAAATGGTATCAATGAGCTGCTTGTAGACCTGGTCTTCTGTAACATTTTCATCATAGGTCCCGGTCAGTTTTTCATAAGCACTGGCAGGATCCAGCATGATGTCCTGGAAAGACGGATACTGCCGCTCCAGGGCAGTACGTTTCCCGTCCACATCCGGAAGGATCTGTCCAAGCAGGTCGAATACCTCTGTATTTGCGGAACAGGTCAGGCAACGGTAGGGAAGATGAAGCCCGGAAGCGATTGCTTTGGCTCCTTCGGTTTTTCCCGTGCCGGCAGGGCCACGCAGAAGAAAGTTCCGCATGGGCTGTACCGTGTCCGTTGTGATCTTTGCGTGTTCACAGATCCGTTTGACTTCCTTCGGAATGATATACCAATCCGGCAGTACCGGGACGGTCAGTTCCTCCTCCGGAGTCAGCACACGGGCAGGTGATAAGACATACTGCCCCATGAAATCTGCTTTCGCTATGACTTCCGCTTTCTTCTTAAAGGTGTTGCTGGGCTTAAGGACCTGGAAAGCCCCGTGGATGATTTCCGTAGGCGCATAGACTCCAGATTGAAGGGCCAGAGGCTTCAGCAGCGGGATGACACCATTGGCAGCAATATCTGTACGGATCCCTCCCGTTGCGAGCGTATCACTGTATCGGATCCGGCGGTAAGCATTGTCACAAAGGACAGCCGCCGTTTCTGCCGCCTCATCCATGTCCGGATAACCGGCTGTACGGTATTCCTTTAACTGCTGGTATTTCTCATTGAACTCCTCATCGGAAAGAAACGTAGGCATCAGGGCGAATAACAATGCCGCCCCAGTGTTTTCGGAATCTTTGAATACATATTTTTCCGGTGTGTTTTCCGTATCCGGCGGCACCGTATACTTCCCGGCGGTAAATTTCCCGTTTGCAGGGTTATAGATCACCACATGAAGTTCTCCGGTACGGCTGGGATACTCTGCCACTGTATAGGTATTGGTCTGACTCCCGATTGCCCCCAGTTCTTCTGCCGACTTCCCGCCTGCGGGCTCCTCCAGTTCCATATAGGTCAGGACTGCCTGCAGCGTAGCCGCATGGAGGGTGCTTCGCTTTTGCGGCTGGGTACAGTATTTGGATGCGATATTCTTAAACACGGCATTATCCGTATAGTCTTTGAAAGGTTCCGGGAGCGTGCGCTGGAAGGTCCAGCTCTCCACTAATTTTCCACTTGCCATGGTTGCTTTTCCTCCTTATGCCCAGGTAATCTCAACAGCGTTTTCCGTCTCTGCCGCTTCCAGTTCATCATCGGCAAATACCTGCAGGAGTGCAGGCCAGTAGGCTTTGGGCGGGAAATGCTCCAGCTTGCCTTTTACTTCTGGCTCCTTCCCATTGAGGATATAAACGTCCCCCTGTTCTCCGATGAACAGCTTCTGGTGTCCTTTTGCCTGTAAATTCCCGATCATTTCCACAAGGAATGGTTTCCCGATCAGGGAGTACCAGGATGCAGGATCAACCTTTGGCGTATCCGGGGAAGCGGATTTGTCGCCTCTCCGCTTTAACGCAGAGACAGTCAGCATCTGAAGATGCAGGTTTCCGTACTCATCCATAGACACTTCTGCAAAGTTATGATTACCGGTGTTTCTGGTAGACAGACGGATCGCATCTCCATCCAACAGGTGGGAAAGGCGCAGGGGTTCTGCAAATTCCCAGGTGGCTTCCGGAAAAGCAGACTGAAGTGTGTCTGTGATCTGGTAGCTGATCTGCCGGATCAGGATGGTTTCCAGATCCGAGTTCCCGTTTCCTGTATCCGTTGCCCTTCCAGCCGTAAATCGGAATTTCCGGAGTCCGGAAGCAAGCGGAGGGATGATAAGGATTGCCAGGGAAACAATGACTCCTGCGGCAGCGATGCCTGTCATCAGATAGGACTTGCCTCCCTTCGGAAGCAGAAATGCCGCCGCAAACAGGCACAATACGGTGATCTGTAATGTCATTTTGATCGTTCTGGTTTTCTTTGCTTTCATGTAAATTCTTCCTTTCTTCCTAAACTTGCTGTGCCGCACCCGGGAGAGCCGATGCTCGGCGCTCTCCTGGATCCTGTGCGGACACAAAAAAAGAACTGCCTGTACGGAGTAGTCTCCGGGTGCAATTCTCTACATGGATCGTTTCTTATGTGATTTTTGTGTTCAGCATCAAGCAACAAAAGGAAGCTGCTCTGCCTGCTGTTCTGTAACCTGGGTAAACCCATCATCCGGATAGCCGCCCTGTGTTCCCGGAGCTGCCCCGTTTCCAGGAGCATAGCCGCCGGAAGGCTGATGGTTCGGATTGCCCTGTGCGTAATTCGGTGCGCTTCCAGGATTCGGAGCATAGCTGTTCTGAGGCTGCCTATAACCGTTCTGTGGTACGTTGCCCTGTGGAGCATTTGTTCTTCCCTGTCCTCCCCGTGCATATCCATTCTGGTTCTGCGGTGCGGCGCCTGCAGGTGCATAATTGCCGGCAGGAGCACCGGATGCCTGTGGATAGCCTCCCTGTGCAGGTGTCTGGTATCCGCCCTGCTGATTGGGAACAGGAGCGCCTCCGGGCTGTCCATAGCCGTTCTGAGGAGCGCCTCCGGGTACACCGGGATTGGTTCCGTTTTCATCGGCATAAGTCAAGGGCGCAAACTGCCAGTCTTTGACAACTACGCTGGGGCCGGAGTTCGGTTTTCCCTGGTTCTTCCCCTTCTGATGAATAAAGGGATGCAGTTCCAGCTCGCCAATGATAATCAGGCCGGTTGACTTTTTCACACCTGCTTTGATCAGGCGGTCTGCCAGAAATGAATTGAAATAGCAGGAATAAAATACAGTTTCTTTGTTCCCGTCTGCTCCCCGCTGGGGGCAGGAGATGTCCAGAGTCGTATAGGTCGTGTTGCTGTTCTTTGCCTGCATGATCTGAGGATCCGATGTTGGCCTCCCTGGTAAAAAGATGATTGCTGACATAGAAATTCTCCTTTCTGCCTCTTTGGGCGTTAAAATAAATAATAGTGAAAATAAAAAAAGTGCCATTACAGTGCCGTAAAAAACGGCATTATAATGACACGATTTTCCAACTTAAACAGCATGTGTCCTGGGTGAATGGCCCAGACTCCCATTTCGGGATGACACAAAAACTCAAATACAAGATTATAGTAGCACAAGATATGGTAGGTGTCAATCTAATCAAAACTATATATTGGATTTGGTAGGGGCTATGAAGCGATGTGATGATTGATAAAGATAAAAATCTTGTTTTCTTTATAACTGAGATGTATAATAAGTAAGAAAAGTTATACAGTTTTAGAGAGGAGCGAGTTCATGTCTGATGAAAACAAAAAAACAAAGAATGATAAATTTGTCGGCTCTGTGAAAGTAGGTCCAAAGGGGCAGATTGTTATACCAAAAGAAGCAAGAGAAATGTTAAATATCAGTACGGGGGATACTTTGGTCTTATTAGCGGACGCAAAACAAGGTATCGCTGTTCAAAAATATGAAGTTTACGAAGATTTTTTTGAACAAGTGTTTAACTCTGGACAGTCACCTACGAAGTCAGAATAAATCAAATTATTAAGGCGGTGCTTTTACGGCACCGTCTTTTTTATGACTTTTAATGAAAAGTAAGAAAAGTAATACTTTTCTGTTGACGTTTTACTCTTCTGGTGCTAATATAAGTATAACAAGTAATACTTGTTATACCAAAAGGAGGAAATATAGTGGATAGAGATGTTACAGAACACTATTCCCACAATGGGCGATATTTAGGCACTTTAAAAGTGGGAACAAAAGGACAAATTCTTATTCCTAAAGAGGTAAGAGATTTCTTTGGTATTCATATCGGCGAGCTATTAGTGCTACTTGCTGATAAAGACAAAGGGATTGCCTTACAGAAAATGGACGGTTGTAATGAAGCTTTTCAAATGGCATTTCAAAAGGAGGACAAAGAATGAATGCAATAGAGATTAAAGATTTAACAAAGCGATATGGAAATTTAACGGCAGTTAATTCTCTTTCGCTTAATATCAAACAAGGAGAATTTTTCGCAATGCTTGGTTCAAATGGTGCAGGAAAAACAACAACTATTAAAATGTTGAGCTGTCTGACAGAGCCAACAAGTGGTGATGCCTTTATGTTAGGAAACAGTTTGAGAAAACAGGCAGATAAAGTAAAAGATATTATCAACCTTTCTCCACAGGAAACTGCCGTTGCACCAAAGCTGACAGTTAAAGAAAATCTGATGATGATTGCCCGCTTACATGGTAGTTCTAAACAGGAAGCAAGAGAAAAAGCCGACAAAATCATGGCAACCTTTGAACTAACTGACCGTAAAAATGACAGAGCAAAACAGTTATCAGGTGGATGGCAAAGAAAATTAAGTATTGCAATGGCGTTGATAAGTAATCCTAAAATTCTTTTCCTTGATGAACCGACAATCGGGCTTGACGTAAGAGCAAGACGAGAATTATGGGGAACAATGGAAAAATTGAAAGGAAAATTAACTTTGATTTTAACAACACATTATCTTGAAGAAGCAGAGGAATTAGCTGACCGTATCTGTATTATGGATAAGGGTATTGTGCAGGTTCTTGGTACGGCTGATGAAATTATCAAGGTATCTGGTGCTGGAAATTTTGAAGAAGCATTTTTGATGTATACAGAAAGGGGTACTGAATTATGAGATTTACTATTTTTACAGGACGTAATTTTAAAGAGATTGTGCGAGATCCCATGAGTATTCTCATGTGTCTCGGATTTCCTGTTTTGCTGATTATTGCGTTGGCTCTGATGAAAGAAAGTATCGGTGGAATGGCTGATGTATTTGAAGTTCAAAATTTCGCACCGAGTATGACGATTTTAGGAATGGCGTTTCTAAGTACCTTTGTAGGTACGTTGATGTCCACAGATAGGAATAGTTCTTTCCTAACACGATTATTTGCGTCACCTATGAAGGGAATTGATTACATCTTAGGATATTCTATACCTATCATTCCGCTTGCAATTTTACAGGCTGTCTGCTGTTTTGGTGTAGCCCTGTTCTTCGGGTTAGAATTAAACATAAATATTCTTATAGCTATTTTGACTTTAATTCCAGTGGCGATATTATTTATCAGTTTTGGCTTGTTTATTGGTAGTGTACTTTCAACAAATAATGCGGTCAATGGATTTGGAACAATCTTAGTAAATGCAACAGTGTTTTTAAGTGGTGCTGTTTTATCATTGGATATGATTGGCGGTACATTCAAAACGGTCTGCGATTTACTACCATTCAGTCATGCAGTAAATGCGGTAAATTATGCAATAAACGGTAATTTTTCAGATATACCATTACAGCTTGTATGGGTTTTAGGATATGCTCTGGTACTTATCATTCCGTCTGTGGTTATCTTTAAACGCAGAATGAAAGGGTAGTTATGATAAAAAAATTTTATACCAAAACGTATAATAATCTATATTACAGATAGTTACGGTTTAAAAGTTTACAAATACCTGCGGTGTATGTATTTTCGAGTGCTATGGGCTATATTTCAATCTGGTTAATTGATTCAAATCTTAACAGGTGATGTGTAATGGAACAAATTGAAATCATCCTCCGTACCACGGATCCAGCTGGAAAGGTGACAGAACAGCTTCTGGCTAAATTCGATACAGAGAAACCAGCGACAGAGCATGATAAGGTGCTTCAGTATTCCGGTCTTTGTATTGATCCTGTCCAACATCAGGTTTCTTATCAGGGGAAGGTACTTCCGCTTACGGAAACGTATGAATTTCAGACGTTTGTTTATCTTGCCAGTCAGCCGGGTAGAGTCTACACGAAAGAGCAGATCTACCAGGCAGTCTGGAAGGAGGAGCCGGTGGATGTAAGCAGTGCGGTGTTCTGTATCATCAGGAATATCCGCCAGAAGCTGCGAAAGGTTACAACAAAAGAATATATCCAGACCGTGTGGGGAGTCGGATACAAATTTGTGGATGTCCCAGGGGAGTAAGCCCCTGGGATTATTTCATATATTGGAAGTTTCTGATATTGGATGCATTCTTGTTCAATTCTCCGGAAGGAATTATAATATAAGACTAGAAGGGCAAAGCATGAAGCATTATAAAATGACTTACAAGATATGCAGGGACGGTTACTGACCGTGGAATTTATAAGTGAACGGGGATGGTGAAAGCATGAAACGCATTTTTTTTGTAGAAGATGATTTGAGTTTGATTAACGGATTATCCTTTGCTATTAAGAAGCAGGGATATGAGATAGATGTGGCCCGGACGAGCCTTGAAGCAGAGCAATTATGGATGAACGGGAAATATGACCTGGTTATTTTGGATGTATCACTTCCGGATGGCTCCGGTTATGATATCTGCCAAAAAATCCGTAAAGTTTCAAAAGTGCCGATTATGTTTCTTACTGCGGCGGATGAAGAAACAGATATTATCATGGGACTTGACATAGGAGGAGACGATTATATTACAAAACCCTTTAAACTTGCAGTATTTCTCTCAAGAGTAAATGCACTTTTACGCAGAAGCGAAAATTTTAATCAGATGGAGACAGAGCTAAGCTCTAATGGTATTACAATACAGCGACTGAAAGGGGAGGTTTATAAGAATGGTAAACAAATCGACCTGACGGCAAGTGAGTATAAACTGCTTTGCCTGTTTATGGAAAACCCGGATATGATCCTCTCTCCGGAACAGATACTGAGCAGACTCTGGGATTGTGATGAAAAATACATTGACACCAATACATTGACAGTATATATTCGCAGACTGCGTAAGAAAATTGAAGATGATCCTGCTGATCCGCACAGCATAGTTACAGTCCGTGGCATGGGCTATAAGTGGAATACCATAGAATGAGGTACGGGCCATGAGAATACTGGTAAATAATAAAATTAAAAGGCTTTTTTCCTGTGTATTGATATTTTTCATCTTGTTTACAGCAGCTTCTGTTACCTGCGTCAGCCTCAGAGTTCATTACGCAGCTTACTGTGTCCTGCTCTCTTCTCTGGCTATGGGAATTGCTGTTTTTGCATCCATGTATTTATATTTTCGTGACCAGAACAAGATTATGGAAGATGCAGTTTCGCAGATTAAAGATTATATTTCCGGAGATCGGAACGCACGGATTGAGTGTGACGACGAGGGAGAATTGTATCGTTTATTTCATGAAGTAAACTCCCTGGTTTCTATTTTGAACGCCCAGGCGGAGAACGAAGGACGTTCAAAAAAATTTATGAAAGATACGATTTCCAATATTTCTCATCAGTTGAAAACACCTCTCGCTGCATTGAACATCTATAATGGGATCATGCAGGAAGAGGCGAAGGATACACCGACAATACATGAGTTTACGGAGCTTTCAGAACAAGAACTTGACCGGATTGAAACTCTTGTACAGAACCTGCTTAAAATTGCAAAACTGGATGCCGGAACAATCGTAATTGAGAAGAATGTGGAAAATGTCGCTGAAATGATGGCATATATAGAGCGTCATTTCGCTTATCGGGCAGAGCAGGAGAAAAAGACACTTTCTTTTTCCGGTGATGATGCAATTAACTTGTCCTGCGATCAGAACTGGATGCTGGAAGCAATCAGTAATATTGTAAAAAATGCGTTTGACCATACAAAAGAAGGAGCAGAAATCCATATCGAATGGAGAAAATTTGCTTCCGTCGTACAAATAGTCGTGCGGGATAATGGCTGTGGCATCCATCCGGAGGATCTGCCGCATATTTTTAAGCGGTTTTACCGCAGCCGTTTTTCAAAAGACAAGCAGGGAATTGGATTAGGTCTTCCGCTGGCAAAGACAATTATAGAAGCCCATAATGGAACTATCGAAGTTGATAGTGAATTAGGAGTTGGCACGACTTTCACTATGAATTTCTTAATTCCTACAAAATTGTAGGCTGGAAGTCATCTGATTGTAGGGTTGACGTGCTACTCTTTCTATATCAAATCAGAAAGAGGTGTAGGATTGAATGAATTTATTAGAAGTCAAAAATATTTCTAAAACATATGGAACTGGAGAGGCTACGGTTCATGCCCTGAAAAATGCCACATTCTCTGTTCCTAAAGGTGAATTTGTTGCAATCGTTGGAGAGTCCGGATCTGGGAAAACGACCTTACTGAATATGATAGGGGCCCTGGATACTCCTACTTCTGGCAAAGTATTTATTGATGGCAAAGACATTTTCTCGATGAAAGAGCGTAATCTGACGATTTTCCGCCGCAGGAATATCGGCTTTATTTTCCAGAGTTTTAACCTGATCCCAGAACTGACTGTAGAGCAGAATATCATTTTCCCGGTCTTACTTGACTATCAGAAACCAAATAAAAAGTATTTGGAAGAGCTGCTGAGGGTACTGGGGTTAAAGGAGCGGCGTAACCATTTGCCCAGTCAGCTTTCCGGAGGACAGCAGCAGCGTGTGGCGATAGGGCGTGCGTTAATTACTCGCCCGGCGCTGATTCTTGCCGATGAACCGACGGGAAATCTTGACACACAGAATACCAGCGAAGTCATCGCTCTGTTGAAAGAAGCGTCTCGGCTGTATGAGCAGACCATCGTAATGATTACTCATAGTCAGAGCATTGCTCAGACAGCAGATCATATTCTTCGAGTATCGGATGGTGTCGTAGATGATTTTGGGAGGTGTCGAGAATGAGAAGCTATTTAAGTCTGATCCCAATCTCTGCCAAGGTTCATCGGCGGCAAAACCGTATGACATTGCTTTGTATCATTTTCTCTGTATTCATGGTTACAGCTATCTTCAGCATGGCAGAAATGGGCACACGAATGGAGCAGTCCCGTCTCTCAGAAAAACATGGTGATTTTTCGCTCCTTAGTAGTTTAATAAATACCACAATGGGACAGACACTGCTAATGACGGCGGGAGTGATGTTTCTGTTGGTTCTTATTGCCGGAGTGTTGATGATTTCCAGTAGTATGAATAGCAGTGTTGCTCAACGCACCCAGTTTTTTGGTATGATGCGTTGTATCGGTATGAGTAAACAGCAGATCATCCGTTTTGTACGTCTGGAAGCATTGAACTGGTGCAAAATAGCCGTTCCTATTGGCCTTGTTCTAGGTGTTTTGGCATCGTGGACATTATGTGCTGCCTTAAGATTCCTTGTCGGGGAAGAGTTCTCGAACATTCCGCTGTTTGGCATCAGCAGCATTGGAATTGTCAGTGGTATTTTAGTCGGCGTGATTACAGTCCTTTTGGCCGCAAGAATCCCTGCTAAGCGGGCAGCTAAGGTATCCCCTGTTGTAGCTGTTTCAGGAAATACGGAGTCGGATAAAATGAGCCATCATTCTGTCCACACAGGTTTTTTCAAAATTGAAACGGCATTGGGGATTCACCATGCGGTAGCTGCAAAGAAAAACCTATTTTTGATGATAGGTTCCTTTGCGCTGAGTATCGTCCTATTTTTAAGTTTTTCTGTTATGATTGATTTTGTGGACCATTTGATGCCTCAATCGGTGGCTACTTCTGATATTGACATTTCAAGCAGTGACGGTGCTAATATTATCGACAGCGATATGGTACAGACGCTTACAAATATGGAAGGTGTTAAACAGGTCTATGGACGTAGGAGCAGTTTTGACGTGGCTGCCGGGCTGAAGGGTGATACGACTCTTTCTAGCACTGTAGATATTGTCTCTTTTGATGATTTTGACCTGAAAGCTCTCCAAAAAGACGGAACGCTTCGCTGGGGCAGTGATTTATCCAAAGTTTATGGTGATAGCAGATATGTTCTTGCGACATGGGATCGGAACAGTTCTTGGGACGTGGGCGATACCCTCCTTGTTGGAAACGAGCAGATTACGATTGCAGGTCTGTTAAAATATGATCCATTTAGCGGGGATGGCCTCACGGACGGGAAGATAACATTGATCACATCGGGGGAGACATTTACCCGATTGACCGGTATTACAGACTATTCGCTCATTATGGTTCAAACAACCTCTAATGCCACGGACGAGGATGTTGCCACAATCGGTCAGATCGTAGAGGAAAACGGTTATACCATGAATGATAAGCGAGATCAACGTACATCTGGCACTTATTTTGCCTTTGTTGCCTGTGTCTATGCTTTTCTGGGTATTATAACACTGGTTACAGTGCTGAATATTGTCAACAGTATCTCTATGAGCGTATCGGCTCGGATCAAACAGTACGGTGCCATGCGGGCTGTGGGGATGGACGGTAATCAGATTTCAAAAATGATTTTGGCAGAAGCCTTTACCTATGCCTTCTGGGGATGTGTTATTGGCTGTATGATTGGCCTGCCGCTCAGCAAAGTGTTGTATGATTTCCTTATCACAAACCACTTTCCCTATGCGGTTTGGAGTCTGCCAATCGGAGCGTTGGCAATCATTGTGTTGTTTGTCATTGTTGCGGCGGTGCTGGCCGCTTATTCTCCGGCCAAACGGATACGGACGATTTCAGTGACAGAAACCATCAACGAACTCTAAGAATAAGTATAAGGCAATTCAAACATAGGGAAAAATCCAAGGGGTGAAGATAGGAAAGCTGGTGGGTGATGGAACGTATTGAAATCATCCTTCGCACCACGGATCCGTCTGGAAAAGTGACAGAGCAGCTTCTGGCTAAATTCGATACAGAGAAAACAGCGATAGAGCATGATAAGGTTTTTCAGTATTCCGGTCTTTGCATTGATCCAGTCAAGCACCAGATTTCTTACCAGGGGAAGGTGCTTCCTCTGACGGAAACGTATGAATTTCAGACGTTTGTTTATCTCGCCAGTCAGCCAGGAAGAGTCTACACAAAAGAACAGATATATCGGGCAGTCTGGAAAGAGGAGCCGGTGGATGTAAGCAGTGCGGTGTTCTGTATTATCGGGAATATTCGCCAGAAGCTGCGGGAGGTAACAACAAAAGAATATATCCAGACTGTGTGGGGAGTCGGGTACAAATTTGTGGATGTCCCAGGGGAATGAGCCCCTGGGATGTTTCCGTAGAAAATGGAAAACTATGAAAAGTTTAAAATCCGTATGAAAAATCGGGGAACTCCATCAAAACTCCATCTTTGTATGATACACTGTTGTCCAAATAGCGGAGGTACTGTTATGGCAAAGACAATTTTGATTATAGAAGACGAAACAGCTATCCAGAACATCGTCCGGGCGTTCCTGGAGGATGCAGGATATACAGTATATAGTGCCGGTGACGGTCTGGAAGGGATTGAGACATTCCGGAGATGCAATCCGGACCTGGTGCTGCTGGATCTGATGCTGCCGAAGATTGACGGATTTGCAGTCTGCGAGATCCTGCGGAAAGAAAGCCGGACGCCGATCATCATGCTGACGGCACGGGATGATGACGCCAGCCAGATGAAGGGATTTGATGTCCTTGCGGATGATTATATCATCAAGCCCTTTTCCATGCCTCTTGTCCTGCGCCGGATTGAGGCGGTGCTGCGGCGGACGGAACAGGGAAACGAGGAGGAACCATCTGTGATCCGGTATAAAGAGATCACACTGGATGGGGAAAATTATGAGGTGCTGGTAGGAACGGATGAGGTATCCCTTACCAGCCGGGAGTTTGAAATCCTGAAGCTGCTTTTGGAAAATCCGGGAAAAGTGTTTTCCAGGGAGAGTCTTCTGGACAGCGTGTGGGGATATGAGTATTATGGCGATCAGAAGATCGTGAATACGCATATCAAGAATATCCGTAAGAAACTGGGCGTGGATTATATCGAGACAATCAGAGGAGTGGGATATAAAATTGAAAAAGAAAATCAGTGAAAGTATCCAGGCGAAGACCTTTCTGAGTATGCTGGCATTGCTGCTGGCCTGCTGTGTCATCATTTATGCTGTGGTAATGGTCTTCCTGCCGAAAAATTACCAGACGGAACTGGAAAGCCAGGCAACTTCCGACTTCTACAGGCTGATGGAGACTCTGGAACGGAGTGGCTGGGAAGCAGGCTCGGAGGAGATCCTGGCATTTTCCATGAAAAATAATGCTACGGTGCGGATCACCGACACGGATGGAAGCGATGTGTTCTCTGTAAATTATGCAGATCCGGAAAATTGGGAAGAGACAGACAGAACCATGACCTGTTCTGCTACCTTTCAGGAAGGATGGCAGACGTACCAGGTTTCTGCTGATATTTCCCTTGTTGCGGTATCCCAGTCCTATGAAATCCTTTTAAAACTCATCCCGCTGATTGCAGTGGTGATCCTGCTGATTTCTGTTCTTGCGGCGCTGGTCTGCTCCAGATATTTCTCCAGGCCACTGATCCATATCTGCAGTGTGGCAAAGCGGATGACCAGCCTGGATATGACCTGGAAGTGCGAGGTAAAGCAAAGGGATGAGATCGGTGTTCTTGCGGACAGCTTAAATGAGATGTCGGAGCGCCTGAACAATGCACTTGTCAGCCTTCAGGACGCAAACGAGCAGCTGCAGAAAGATATTGAACGGGAGCGTGAACAGGAAAAACAGAGGATTGACTTCTTTACCGCTGTTTCCCATGAACTGAAGACGCCCATAGCCATTATCAAGGGGGAACTGGAGGGAATGATCTACCAGGTTGGGGAATACAAAGACCGGGATACTTACCTGCGGCACTGTATGAAAACCGTCAATGACATGGAGCGGATCGTTAAAGACATCCTATCCGCAGCCAGGATGGGCGGCAGCGATTTCAAGTTGGAACGCACGGACCTGGATATCAGCCGGATGCTGCAGAAAGCCTGTCGCAAAGTCATGGGACGGATAGAGGATAAGGAAATGGAGCTGCGCCAGGATATCCAGCCGGATTTTCATTATGAGGGAGACGCACGGCTTATGGAAAAGGTGTTCGCCAATGTGCTGGATAATGCGGTTGCCTATTCGCCCCGTGGAGCCGTAGTCACTGTGACCTTGCAGGATGGCGTTCTGTCTGTGGAGAACAGCGGGATACACATTGAACAGGAGGATTTAGAGCAGCTCTTTACACCATTCTACCGGGTGGACAAATCCCGGAACCGGAACAGCGGGGGAAGCGGTCTGGGGCTGTATATCACAAAAACGATCCTGGACCACCACGGGATTTCCTATAGTATGGAGAACACGGAAAATGGCGTGCGGTTTACAGCGCTTTTCAGATTGTTATAGTATGACCGGTCATGATATAATCAAGAAAATCAGTAGCTGAAGTGTGCAGCAAATAAAAGAAACTCTTGATTATTCTGAAAATTGTTAAGGGATTTTATATGCAAAAAAATAAGATTGGCATAGAAACTGTCGTTAAAATCATAAAAAAACTATATTGGTTAGGCTTGATTGGTATTGCCGGAAGTGTTTTTGATATTCCAATTCTGAAATTATTCTATTTATTTTTTCTGCTTGCCATAATAGATTTTATTTTGTCATTGATTATTGTTTTACGAACAGAAAGTACAGATGAAACGATAAATGAATTAAAATTTTTATTACAGAACTTAGGTATGCTGATTGGAATACCGTTCATTTATATACGAAATATGTTTCGATTACCTAATGTAGATACTTATATGCCGGAGGTTCATTATAGTCTTCCCTTTTTAGAATGTTGGACTGTCGCTAATGGCGGGAATAATAAAGAAACCTCACATTCATGGAGTATTTGCAATCAGAGGTATGCTTATGACTTCTATATCCAAAAGAATGGTTCAACCTTTTCAGGCAATGGGAAAAATGTGACAGATTATTTTTGTTACGGGAAAACTGTCTTAGCAGCTGCGGATGGCATTGTCATAGAAATAAAAAATCTTTTTGAAGATACACCAATTCCTGAGAAAGAGGAGGTTGACTGCCATGCTTCTGATGTGCGGGGGAATTATATAATCATTCAACATTCAGAGCATGAATACAGCACCATAGCTCATATAAAAAAGGACAGCTTTTGTGTGAAAGTAGGAGATAAAGTTTATCGAGGACAGCAGATAGCTCGTTGCGGTAATAGCGGAAATACAAGTGAACCACATATACATTTCCAAGTACAGCAAGGGAAAAGTTTTCTTTTATCAGCCAGTCTACCGATATGGTTTGAGAAAATTAGAAATCACAGCATATCTCATAATAGTCCTCATATTAGCAGAGGAGATATTGTGGAAAATCAAAATAAATAGAATGTCAGTTTTTCAGTTGTTATGATAGTTTGGTTACAACAAACCGACGGTTTACATCTGGATGTGTTGGGTGCTTTAATGGGTTTACAAATCAGATAAAAACCTTATGGTAAGCGCAGTTGACAAATTGCCAACAGTTATTGCTTGCCCTTATACAGCTTCTCAATATATAATTTGGACACCGAACACAAGGAGGATTTTTGAAGAAATGAAATTCAATGAAAAACTTTTATCTATCAGAAAGAAGAAGGGGCTGTCTCAAGAACAGTTAGGTATGGAACTCCAAGTTTCGAGGCAGACCATTTCCAAATGGGAAGCAGGTCAATCTTATCCGGATTTCCAACGGCTCGTCATGCTAAGTGACTATTTCGATATGACATTAGATGAATTAGTGAAAGATATAGATGTTCAGGATGTCAGAGAGAAAAGTTTTACCGATGAGAAAGTGAACTCTATTTATTTAGATGTAGAGAACGGCAAAGCAAAAGTTAAGAAATTAGTAAAAATATTATGTTATATCATTCTCCTTATAGGAGTCTTTGTTGTTGCAGGCTTCATTCTGCATTTGCTATTTCCTGATATAGAATGGCTTTGGCAAAGAATGTAGGTATGATTCTGAAATAGGCAGTTTATAAATTGACAAGCGAGAAAATTACATATAGTTATTCTTTGCAATGGTTGACACTATGTAGTTTTATCGCTATAATAGATTAAACTACATAGTATCAACCAAAGGAGGTGCCTTATGGAGCAGCATCTTTCTATTTCAGAGTCAGAGTGGCGAGTAATGAAGATTGTTTGGAGTAATTCTCCACAAACACTTCCCGAAATATTAGACAGGCTAAAAGAAACAGGTTGGAGCAAGACGACTATTCAGACATACCTTGCCCGTTTGGTAAAAAAAGGAGCATTGACTACAAAACGTCAAGGGAAGGGATATTTGTATTATCCAGCAGTATCCGAAAGTGATTGCCAGCTTGCGGAAAGCCGAAGTTTTCTAAGCCGTGTATATGATGGTTCCCTGTCCAAGATGGTAATGGGATTTGTCAAAAGCGGCAATCTTTCGTCTGAGGAATTGAATGAGCTAAAGAGTTTAATCGACCAACAGGAGAAAACAGATGCAGATACTCGGTAATATTTTCAATGCGATTATTTTTGTGTCTGCCATTGGCGGTATGTTTTGTGTTTTATCACTTTTTATCAATCATATCCTGCGTTGTACGCTGCCCTTGTGGTTTCCGCTTTGCGGTATGATCCTTTTTTGCGTGCCATTCCTTTCACCGGATGTGTTTCTCATATCACCAGAAACACAGGAATGGTTAAATGGATTTTATATCGTCTGTTGGATATGGGTGTGTGGGTGTGGTATTCTTTTCGTCTATGATACGATACGCTCTATAATGGCAAAGCGAGCATTGAAGGGATACCAGATATGTAGCAACGAGCGTCTAAATGCTCTTTGCTTACAATGTGCGGAAATTGTCGGCTTAAAAAAAGTGCCTACACTATATTGTGGGACTTTGGATAACCCCATTTGCGTTACCGGCGTATTCCGCCCAGCAATCATTATGAGCAAAACAGTTATAGAGAAGCTGACCGATGCCGAATTATCCGCTGTTTTTATCCATGAGTTGACCCATATTAAGCGGAAACATATTCTTTTGGAGCGTATCTATGATTATGTTTGCATATTAAACTGGCTCAACCCATTTGCGTGGATTGCTAAAGGAGATTTTTCACTACATTGTGAAACGGATTGCGATTGCAATGCCTTAAAATTTTCACAAGGGAAAGTCACGGAAACAGAATATGCTGCGGCTATTATCCGGTTGCTGGAACTGTCTACAGTTCAAGCTACAAAACCCGGTAAAGGGATTGGCGCACTCAGTTTTGTGTTGACAAAACGTAGAATTAAACGGATCACCACAAGAACATCAAAGATCAGGGACAGGATGATAACGGTTATACTGGCTGTTTCTCTGATACTTACGGTTGCTTTTTCCGTACAATTCAGCAGAGAACATTTCTATCCTTATCCGGCCTATAATACAGGTACAGAATATGGTGCGGGTTACAATGAGTAACCCGTATCATTAAAGTCTATAAATCTACGAATGTAGTTAAATGGAGGAGCGTATGAATACAAACATTGAGATTAGTCATGTTACCAAAAAATACAAGAACGGTGTTACCGCTCTTGATGATGTCAGCTTTCATGTTGGTAGCGGTGTTTTTGGCCTGTTGGGACACAATGGTGCCGGAAAAACTACGCTGATGAAGGCATTGGTTACGGTATTAACCCCATCAGCAGGTACAATCCGCATTTGTGGTTTTGATACCGTGAAACAGGGAAATGAGGTCAGAGCAAGAGTTGGATATTTGCCACAGGAACTTGCCATGTACCCCTCTCTTTCTGTATTTGACTTTGTAAATTACATGGCAGAACTTAAAGGCATTCATAACAAAAAGGCTGTCAGCAGCGTGTTGGAGCAGGTTGAAATGCTGGAATTTTCCAAGCGTAAAATAGGTCAGCTTTCCGGCGGTATGAAACGGAGGGTCGGCATCGCGCAGGCGCTAATTGGCAATCCTCAAATTCTTGTTGTTGACGAACCGACAGCTGGTCTTGATCCAGAAGAACGGGTGAGGTTCCGAGGCCTATTGTCAAGATATGCGAGAGAGGGCCGCACCGTTTTGCTTTCTACACATATTGTCGAAGATATTCACCAGCTATGCGAAGAACTTGCTGTTCTGCGGAAAGGGCATCTATTTTATGCTGGTACATCTGCCGCCCTATTGGAGCGGGTAAAAGATAAGGTAAAAATCCTACATTTAGAAAATGAAAACCAGCTTATCGAGCTTCAAAAGAAATCGGTAGTATTATCGACGACATACGAGAGCCACGGATTGACTGCGCGAATAATGGACGAAAGTGGGCTTTTCTTACAGGCCACACCTGTCACGGCGACTTTGGAAGATGCTTATGTGTATTGTATGGGAGGGAAAGCCCATGCGTAAAATGTTTTCTGTTCTCCATTATGAATATAAAATGCAGTTCAAGCGTCTGGTTACATGGGGTGTACTTCTTGTAGCGATGGCACTTTCTTTACTTGACAATTTCCCCTCTGCCGGGAATTTAGCTCGGTTGGAGTTTTTGAATGAGCCAGCATATTTTGTCTATCGGATCGTGAGCCTTGACAGCCTTGTTTTATTGTTTGGTCTGATGTTCTTATTGGCAGGACGTATTCCCATAGATACTAAGACAGGAATGAAATCTTTGCTGATGTCATCGGCCTTACGAAAATGGCAATATGTGTTGGGAAAGCTGTTGGGCGGATTTCTATATGTTTTCTCCATGCAGTGTATTTTTCTTGTACTTAACACGACAATTTATTTTATTGCTGCGCCATTTGAAATTGCCCTGATTGAATGTATTGTCCCGTTGGTAAAAGCAATCTTTGTTTCTTTAGTTCCAGTGAGCTTATTTGTCAGCTTTTGCTCGATTGCCTTACCGGGGATGATTGACATTCGCTTATTCTATATTCTGGCTGCAATATTGTTTGGGTTTAATGCCACCTATGTAGGCTCGGCAGAGGCAATGCCGTTTTACTTGATTACTTCCGGTGATTTAGTCCGTTTGATATGGGTGCATCCGAGATGGCCGTTTGTTGATATGGGAAGCGTTATTGCAAATGGATTTTTCCTTGTAGGAAGCGGTCTTGTGTTTGGCAGCCTGCTGTTTTTGAAACACAAGTTTTGGAGGTCAGAATGAAAGCGCGAATTGAAAGCGAAGTAAAAATTTTCGGGATAAATTTCTTTATCGTATCAGTGGCCTTTACGGTTACTATGATTGTTCTTTCTATCATAGCCGGAGATCTGCTCGATTTTTACCCGGTCAGCTTTGAAGTGATATTTCCGTTTTTTGTGGCAATCGTTGTTGGTGAATGGGGAAAGACAAGAGCAGACAGTAATTTTGATATTATTGCCGCACAAAGCAAATCTCTTTTCAAATGGGTATTGTTACGTTACATAATCGCTTTTGCAATATCCAGTTTATTTGCGGTTTTTAGCATGGCTGGTGCGTCAGTTATGCGATACGAAATGCCAATATGGGAATTGATTGTGCTGTATTTCCCACCAACATTCTTTTTATCGTCGCTGTGTGCCTTGTTAGGGATTATATGTAGGCAAGATCATATTGCAACATTAGTTTGTGGAGTTATATGGCTAATAATCTTATTGACACGAAGCCTGTTAAGATTTCCAGGGTTAGAATATGTCTACTTGTTTATCCGTTTTGCAGGGGATCAAAATAATATTTGGCTATGGAACAAAGGAATTATTACTTTGGCAGGTCTATTTTTATGGTGTGTTATTTACTGGAAATGCAAAAGGGTTGATTGAGGTGTAAGAAATTAAATATCGTTTTAATCTGACCTACCATACAGGAAAAGAAAAAAACTGTTGTTTAGCAGCTTTTCTCCATGCCTGATTAGATTGCGGCGACTTTGAACAAATCAAGGTCGCCGATTTTTACACCGTATCGCCAACTACATCAAAAGAACATCTCAACTCCACCTGAACTCCACCTTCCTTATGTATCCTTAGAATGTTCACTTACACATGGACAACAGAACAACATAAGAAATGAGGTGACAGAAAAATGAATTTGTGTAAACGGGCTTTCCTCTATTCCATACGGAAGAAAGGAAAGACTCTTACGCTGCTTGCGTTCCTTCTGGTCATGGCCACGCTGATGCTGACCTGTTTTTCCATCCAGTCTGCCACAGAAACGGCCAATGCCAATATTAAAAAGGCTCTTCTAGGATATTTCACAATCAATGGAAAACAGCTGGAGGGCGGGATCACAGAGGAGGTACGGGAGCAGATCCTGGGGATGGACGGACTGAGTGGCAGATACACGCTTCGGTCTTACTCCTACGCTGAATATTGTGATGCACAGGGGAATCCTCTTGAAATCAACACGGAAGAGGCCGCCCAGATACCGGAAGGCTATGAACACGCTGGAAAGATTGTGGCAAATTCAAACTCACAGGATGACAGCTACTTTACGGAAGGCGGGTTTGAACTGACACAGGGCGAACCGATTACCACGGAAGGCGGAAACCAGGTGCTGATCCATGAGAAATTTGCACAGAGAAACGGGCTGAGTGTAGGGGATACGATGCTGCTGAAGGATGTGGAGGGGAAGAATCGTACCATTCCGGTAACGGTGGCAGGGATCTTTACCAACACCAAAGAACAGGACTCTATCGGCATTGCACCGTCCTATGACCTCTACGACAATATTGTATTTACAGACCTGTCCACAGCCGCCAGCCTGCTCTATGGAACAGAAGACGGATTCAGTGTACAGTATGGGGATTTTTATGTGGATGATCCGGATGAGCTTGAGCGCATTATGGATGAGGTAAAGGAAATTCCAGGCGTAGCATGGGAGGATTGTACGCTCACACGCTATGACAATGACTACCAGAACGCAAAGGAGTCCCTGGAAGGCCTGCAGAATATCGTGTTTATCGCCATTGCGGTGGTATCTGTGATCTGCTTCCTGGTGCTGGCACTGTTCCTGACGCTGCGCCTCCGGGGACGCATCCATGAAACCGGTATCTATCTGGCGATGGGAATCTCAAAAGGCTCGGTTTTGTTGCAGTATCTGCTGGAGGTGGTTCTTGTGGCGGCCATCGCCCTTGTAATCTCCTTTGGCACCAGCACCGTCATTTCCCACCAGATCGGGAGCAGCCTGCTCTCACAGGTAACAAGCGAAACCTATGAAACGGTCGATCTGACAGGGGAACATGAAACTGCGGAAGAACCCGCCGAGGATTTGAACCTTGCCGAGATTGAGGTGGCTGTTTCAGGAGAAGATTACGCTATGGTGTGGGCTTTTGGCATGGCGCTTTGTGTGGCCTCTACTGCACTGGCGGCCTACCCCATTATGAAGATGAAACCCAAGAGTATCTTGTCGCAGATGAGTTAAGGAGGTGCAGGTAATATGAATTTAGGACTACGGGCAATTTTATACACGATCCGGAAATGGAAAAAGACGCTGCTGGTATTCTGTCTTATTTTATCGATCAGCACCCTGGTATTGTCAGGGCTTGCTATTGCTGATGCACAGGAGGAACAGTCTGAGGAGCTACGGGGCGTGACAGGGGCTAGCTTTACAGTGGAGCGCAATTTATCCACGGGAGGATGGGCCAGTGGTAATGGTGGCTCTTACAGCACACAGGAATTTATCTCAGATGAGATGCTGCAGGAAATTTCTTCAGTAGATGGAGTTGCAGGATATGATGGATCGATTGTTTCCATGCCTTATTACTTTAAAGAAACAGGCGAAAGTGTGGTGACAACAGGTTATACAAATAGTTTTTATACTTATGGCTCTATTAATACGGAGTATAACGATTTATTTGCGTCTGGGCGATTTGAATTAGTAGAAGGCTCCCATATCACAGAGAATATTACTAATGGTCTTATTATCAGCCGGGAACGTGCTGAACAGAATGGATTGAAGATCGGCAGTAAAGTTAATGGAATTAATGATCCTTACACAGATGATCCAGAAGTGAACATGGAAATTGTGGGGATTTTTGAAGTAGTGGCTGACAAGAATGATGAGGCCACAATGTATGATGCGTCTACCATGTGGGATTTTTCCAACTATGCCTTTTGTAGCAAAGCTGCGATGGAGGCAATGTGTGTAAATTATGGTGATGGCAACAAAATTCAAGAAGCAGATTTCTTTGTAACTGATGCAGCGCAGTTAGAGAATGTGATAGCCGAGGTACAGAACATATCTTCGATTAACTGGGATAACTTTATCATTTCCGCTAATGATGAAGTGTATCAGAATATTTCCAGCGCACTCTCCGATACCAATACTTTGGTAACAACGCTTATTGTAGCCATTACGGTAGTGAGCTTGGTGTTGATTACGCTGATTCTCTCCATGTCCATCCGCAGCCGGAAACGAGAAACAGGCATTTTGCTGGCGGTGGGTATCGCCAAGCCTGCGGTCATTCTCCAATATGTGCTGGAAACTCTGTTAATCGCAGTGGTGGCCTTCCCGCTGGCTTATCTATCCAGCAAACAGGTGGCTGGCACCCTGGGTACGCTGTTCGGCAAGGCGGCGGAGAATGTCATTGTCACGACGGAACATTTCCTGCTGGTGGCCATCGTGGGCGGCATTTTGCTGGTGGCGGCGGTGCTGGTGTCCAGTATCTCGACCCTGCGGTTGAAGCCCAAGCAGATCTTGGCACAGATGGAGTAAAGGAGGCGCAATATGAACTTAGGAATACGAGCGATTTTATATAGCGCACGGAAATGGAAAAAGACCTTGCTGG
>OLNO01000382.1_pt1 | contig 48034 bp, 53 predicted proteins | sample 1672861 | NCBI WGS metagenome assembly OLNO01 (sample SAMEA3136731, study PRJEB25190) | human gut metagenome | reverse complement strand
GTTCCGGGCTTTTTGAGCATTTTTGAATTGGTTTGTCGGGCCTGTTATCTCTTGCATAACTACAAAACATTGATTTTCAAGGACTTTCGGGGATTTTGTGTCATGTTAGTGTAATGTTCAAAGTTATCTAAAATTCTTAAAATTTCAGAAAGGATTGAACATCCCCGGAACACCTCGGATTGCGATTATAACACATTCATTTCCATTGTGCAAGCCCATATAAGCCATATATAGAAGTTTTTCAGCAATACGCCTATAAACTATCGTCTAATATGTAAAGGCTTTATATAAGCTCAAATCAACGTTTCTTTATCACACAAACCAAGATAGCAGATAACAGGCAAAGAACCGCCACCTGATACCATGAAGCCTCGTTCTGCTGTTGTGGTGAATCTTCTGCTTCCTGATCCGGCGTTCCGTCCTCTCCAACATTCACATTGACATTCAAGGTCATACCATCCGCCCCGGTGCTGCCATCCGGTGCTTCCACTTTGATTGTCTGTTCTATGGGTTCGCTGCTTCCGCTGCTTCCAGCGGGAACAACGATTGTTTGAACAGATTCCCCACCACCGGAAGGTTGCTGATCCTGCGCATAGTAATTATTTACCGTGGAAGTGTTATTGGAATCATTGATTTCTTCACGCCGGGAATTGTCCGTAGTAGTGCTATGGGTTGAACGGTCTGAATTATCCGTTGAACTGTTTGAATTTGTGGTTGTCGTGGTTGTGTTACTGTTATTACCAACGGACGGTTCAGAAGGTGTTGCCGGGGTTGTTGGTTCTTCTTCATCCGGTGTTTCCGGCTCTGTGCCGGGTTCTTCCTCTGTCGGCTGCTCCGGCTGCGATTCATCCGGTTCTTCTGTTTCCGTGGGCTGTTCCTCTGATTCTGCGGGTTCTGTCGGCTCTTGTTCTTCCGGCTCTGTAGGTTCAGGCTCCGTTGGTTCGGTTTCTTCCGGGATTTCCGGTTCAGGCTGCTTATATTCATAGTCCAGCTTCAAAAGCGCATTTTCGGCTGCCGGGTCAACATCCGGGATAAAGATACCTTGTTCAAAATCATAATCGCACACCCAACCATGAACAATGATATTATCTTCTGCAAAAAGTTCATTCAGCCTTTCAAGGCTATCTTGAAGATCAATCGTTCCACCAATACCGTTCCCTATATCCGCACCACCATAAGGCGTTACATTGTTATATATTTTTGAATTGCTTATTTGAGCATACGCACGATTTGCAATTCCACCGCCATAATTTCCGGCACGATTTTCCGTTATTACACATGAATCAATATAGCATTTGGACGATCCATAAACCTCTACTGCCCCTCCCTCACCTAACGCAACTCCATTTTTCATAGTACACTGATTCAAATGTACAATAGAATCCCCTCTAACGGCAAGGTGTCCGCCCGCTACGGCATTATTATCTATAAATGTGCAATTTTCAAAAGTACCTTCACCCGCTTCAACTCTAACTGCCCCGCCAATACGATTTCCACCGCCTGTTCTTTCAGGATCGCCACAATTTTGGAATGTGCAATTCTTAAAGCTAAAATCACCTTGCAAGGTTATAAATGAATAATATTGATTATCCATCCATGCACCGTCAAAAATCATATTTTGAAAATCCACCCTCACACCATTACGAGTAATCAAACGGCTGTTAGGGTCTAATCTTGTTATAATAATCTTCCCATCAGGAACAGGAAGATCATTTGAAATTTCTATTTCATGCAATAGTATAATTTCATCCCCTTCATCAGCCCTTTTTATTGCGGATTCTAATTCGTATGCGTTTGATACCATTTCAAAATTAGATTCCGTTTCTGCCGCTGATATTCCTACATTCACCCCCATAATCAGCACAAGGCAGATCGTCATCGCAATAACCCGTAAAAGCTTCTTTTTCCTGTTCATCTTTTGAACCTCCTGATATAAATAGTTTTGCCGCCGTAAGGCGCAAGAATATTATATCAGGGCTTTATATAAGGCTCATATAACGGTTTTCTGTGCGTCCTTGATAATTTATACCACCTGAAATAAAAGCATAAAAAAGCACCCTTGAAAATAAACTTTCAAAAGTGCTTCTTATCCGTCAAGCTGCCAGTTCAGCAAGCCAGGAATATGCTATCACGAACCATTCAAAATCAGCTTCTTCCATGCGCTCCATGCTCCAATGATTCCAGTACCGCCATTGTGAGAAAATCGCATTGCCTAAAGTCTGCAAGTCCACTTGATCCATGATCCGCTTAAACGCTTCATTGTCCTTGAACACATCCACGCCGGGAAAGGCTCTTTTCATGGATTCCCCGCAATCCATCACAAAGCCCAAATCTGCAAGCCCTTTCCCGATGAAAACCATATCTTCAAAGAACCCAAAAGGAATATTGGCGTGGTTTCTGTACATCTGTTCCCATACCAACGCAAAAGCCCGGATTCTTTTATTGTCAGCTAAAGGGGCTTGCTTTATCGGGCTTCCTTCCGGCTGCTGAATGGTTATCCGGTCATTATCAAATGCAATCTGCACTTCCCGCCGTTCCGGGTTCAAGCCCATGCGGTCAACCCATGTTTTGGGAAGGGATATTCTGCAAGTGTAGGAATTGCGGCTTGCGTTGCCCCCGGCTTTTCCAAACATAACATTTGCTTTTCTAACTTCCATTCAATCATCCCCTTTGAAAATTCAATCTTATATTGAAATTATATACCATTGGACACCAATAGTCAAGACAAAGAAAAAGCCCCCGGATATTGCACCGAAGGGCTTTCCCGCATTTTCAGGGATCAGTCATGCACCCCTTCCGCCATGCTATCAATCGCTTCATTTACACCTTCTGTCAGCCCGGAAATAACGCCGTCCAAATCCATTCCGTTAGAAATGTTGTTCTGCATACCGGACTGATCTATATTGATTTCAGCGGTTGTAAATCGGTTTATCGCTTCTTGCTCTGCAATATCACGAAGATACTTCAAATCTTCTTCTGTAATATCCATGCTGTCAGCGATTGCTCCGGTATTCCCTGCAATATCATCCACACCGCTTCCGATACCACCAAGCCCGCCTAAATCGCTGCCGTATCCGCTAAGATCGGCATAGTCACCAGCACCCGGAACATTGGTATCAAACAGGGAAGAAGGATCGAAGTTTGCAATGCTTTCATCTATTCCTTCACCGAACGAATACCCCGCATCCCATGCGCTGGAATACTCAAATCTATCTAAATGCAAATCTTCCGCATTTAGCTTTGCCATGATTTCTTCCCCTTGTCCGAAGGTGGAATCAACCCACCCACCAAGGGAATCACGCCAACCTTGAACCGCCCCCGCAAGGTTTGAACCAAAGATTGTGTCAATGGCACTTGCCAAAGACTGCAACAGGGAAAGGACGGTATCAACCAAATCAAAGAACAATCTTGCGATTGCCCCAACCGGATCATTGAACACATTTCCAAAGAAGTTTGCAAATGCGGCAATAAAATTCCAAAGCACAACGAAAATATCAATGACAAAGTTAATCAGAGCAACGAACAGATTTCCAATGAACGCTGCCGCCACCATGAACACCCCGCAAATGATACCCGTTGCAGAAACGGAAGTTCCGGCAAATTTATTCACCGCCGCAACTGCCGCATAGAACAGGGCAATCAGGGCGATAATCAAAATGATAATCCAAGTGATAGGACACGCCAGCAATGCGGCATTAAAACCATACTGTGCGGCGGTTGCTGCTGCCGTTGCGCTTGCTTCTGCGCCTGTGGCTGCCGCATGAGCATAAGAAGCCACGCAAAGAATAATTTTTCCGGCTGCACTTGCCAGTTCTGCCGCTTTTGTGATTGCCAAGTATGCCGCATATATCGCAAGTGCGCCGATGATCCCCCAAATAATAGGGCTGATAATCGACCAGTTTTCATAGGCGAATGTTCCTATTGCCCCTATCATATCAAATATGCTTGTAACAATACCCGCCAAAACAAGCATTGCTTCCTGTGCGCTCATTATAAAGGCGTTAAACGCTTCACTATTTGCAAAATCGTTCATCCTGTTCAAAACAGTTTGAAATGCCATCAATGCGGTATTTTGGAAAGATTGCCACACTTGCCCGAAGGTTTTAGGCATGGTTTCAAATTTTGCATTAGTTTCATCGGCGGCATAGAACATAGCATTTTTAATGACTTCCGCTGTAACAACACCTTCCGAAGCCAGTTCCTTAATGTTGCTTGCGTCAATGCCCTGTACTTCCTGCAAATACCGCTGAATATCCTGAACGATAATGGAAGCGTTATCCATGATTGCGTTTAATTCTTCCCCTTGCATAACGCCAGCCGCCATTGATTGGGTAAGCTGCAACATTACGGAATCAATACCTGCCGCTTCTGTTCCGGCATTTACAAACTGCTTATTCAGAAGTTCAGTAAATGCAATCAGTTCATCATTGGAAGAAAACGCCTGTGAAGCCTGCATCCCCAATTTAGAAACCGCATCGGCGGTTGCCAAGTAAGAACCCCTTGCCCTTTCTGCTGATAGGAATATTTTATTCTGCAAATCTTCCACGCTGCCGCCATCGTCAACAATCAAATCTAAACGGGCGGTTGTCTGTGTCATTGTATCGGATAACCCAATAATTTCACCTATCGTTTGAATACCCGCATAAGCGGCAACCATACCTTTGATAGAATCCATCAGGTTATTAGCACTATGAACACCTTCATTGATTTCACGGTTAAACCGCCCTTGTTCATCAACATTATCACGGATATATCTTTCTGTTGTGCTGACCGTCTGCGACAATCTCATATAAGCACTATTAGCGGCTGAAACATCCATTCGCTCCATAGCCGAATTCATTTCATTTTGTGCCTGTATCGCCTGATCTAATTGAGATCGTAAGCCTTCCAGTTCCGCATTTGCCCGATCCGTCCCCATATTCAGCGGATTATTTTCAATAGCCTGTATGCGCTGCTGAATACCCTGAATCCGGCTTTGCATGGTATTCATATCATTTACCATATTCTCCGGGAAAACGCTTGTATGGGCTGCCTGTGCTGCAATGGCTGCCTGTGTACCGCTCAACTGCTCCAACATGGAATTTGCGCTTTGCACTTCCTGTTCAAAGCGTTCAATCCCTGTATTGGTAAATGTAGCCATACCCGGACTGCTCCAAGTAATACCCGTGTTTTCATGGGTAACAGGTTCAGACAATGCCGCCCTTGCTTCTTCTATTGCCTGAACCGCCTGATTCATCTGTTCTGTAATATCATCACCGATTGAACTATTGATAGGCTCATTCATTACACCCTGCATATTCTCCATAGCAGAAACGCCCATACTTACCGCATGGATAATATTCATCATGGGGGCTGTAAAAGAATCATATAATTCAATCGCTGTTCTGATAGAAGCCATATTTTTCACCTACTTTCCATAGATATTTTTTGATTTTCTCTTTCAATGTGGATTTGGGATGATTAAGCAAATATGCCTGTTTTATACACCGTCTTTTTATTTCCCATTCCATGACATTTAGATATAAACGCTCATACCCATCCAATACAGCTTTATTGTTCAGGTTTTGAACTGAATCCTTTAATTCCGAATCTGTACGCTGTATAATTTTTAGCATGAAGCTTTTTAACATAGGGTAAAATTCAGAACCCTTATTTATAACCATAGTCCCATCATCTTTCAGACAAGCATATTCGCAATTACATTTTGCGTCAGGGACGAAGCGCAATTCTTTGATCCATCCTTCCTTTACCCATTGGAAATTTACCGCCCAAAGGTCATGGGCAATTACTTCAATATTTGGATTCACTTTTGTAACCTCTCAATCTCCGCTTTTGTGCTTTCCAGTAAAGAAATACAAGGTTTCAATTTCATCTTCATAATTTCAAAGTTACAAGTGCCTAATTCTGATTCCATTTTATGAATATTGTTTAATGATTCGGTTATTTTGCGTGTAATGGCGGTGTACTGATTGAATTTTTTTCTATCTGTGGTATTCGCTCCCATTTCCAAAAGCTGATTAATTTGCCGGGAATGTTCCAGCATAACATCCATCAATAATTTTTTCCGTTTATCCATTTTTCTTCCCCTTTCTTTTCTTTGAGCGGTAACACACGCCGGAATCATTCACGCTTATCAGCTTCAAATCCGGGTATTTCAGCATTACCGCAATTTCCGCTTGTGTCTTATAGGCGGTCACTGTGCCGCCCATATATTCAAAAATGATTTTATGTTTCTGCTGCACTGGATTCACCGTCCTTCTGTGAAGCAAAGTTCAAAACATTTGAAAATAGTTCATCAATGTTTAGTGACTGCTTAATGATTTTTTCATCCTCTCTGATCCCATGTTTCAAGCGGGCAATTTTTTCTTCCTGCTCAATCCGCCGCAAGGCTATATTTTCCACCGAAGAACCATAATACTTGAAGGAAGAAAGCCCGCCTTTATAGCCTCTTGAATAATCGCACCCATAGAATAAAGCTGCTTCCTGAATTTGTTCCTTTTGGCTTAATATCCGTAATGCGCTATTCCTGATCTGTTGTATGCGTCCACGGGATAAATGCAGTTCATCCGCCAATTTTTCAAGGGATTTTGAATACCTATACTGACCGGAAATAACTTTGCTTTTTATATCGCCTAATTCATCAACGATTTTCCAAATGATTTTTTCAAAGTGTTCTTCCGCCAGCCGTTCAACGGTTTCTTCCTCAAAATTTACCGGATCAGCTATGGTTTCTTCAAAAGTCAGATCATCAGTGCCACCAATATAATCATCAAGGCTTACAGAATTCATTTCTCTTAATGCCCGTCTTAAATCGGCAAGCTGCTTTTCCGTTATTTCTAAAGCCTTACAAATTTCAGCTTCTGTTGGCTCTTTCCCGGTGCTATGGCAAACTGCAATGTACTTTTTATATGCTGAAATTCTTTCCTGCATATAAACGGGAATTCTTTTACTACGCCCGTTATTATCTGTATATCTTTTGATAACTTGTTCTATCCAATATGCAGCATAGGAAAGGAACTTTGTACCCTTATCAAATTCATATCGCTTCACAGCTTCATATAAGCCTAAATAACCTTCCTGCAAGAGATCATCCATTTCAGCCTTAGAAGAATATTTCTTTGCCATCTGATAAATGAAGTTCCGGTTTTGCAAATAAAGCTGTTCCATATTATGGGCGGTATCAATTCCAGCTTGTACCTGTTCAACCAATTCTTCATTCGTCATTTGCTTCAAATCTCCGTTTCATATCGTCATAATCGGCTTTAGCACGAACCACCAAAGAAATCATTTTATCAATAGTCTGTTGGCGAATTCCAAGCTGTTTGCAATGGGCGATCCGTTCAAGACTTTCACGGATAAGTTTTTCTTGATCCCTAAGTGCTGCTTTCTGTTGAATCGTCATATACGCCCTCCTACCAAAACAGGGCTGCGGGATGCACCCACAACCCCATTCTGAACTTATTTCAAAGAAGAAAGGATCAATTCGCTATCCGTTGGAATGTGCTTTGTAAACAGTTCGGAAAACTCATTTTCCAATGTTGCATACATCTTCCCCAGTTCCTTCATCGTTTCCGGTACGGCATAATATTCATACGGAATATTCGGAACAATGATAAACGGGGTTGCATTAGTGAAAGGCTCTACCGAAAATTTGAATCCGGGAATATTTTCAATATCTTCAACTTCTTTCAGCCTGTCCAGATATTCAACAGCGGAAGTATTGATACCCATATATTCAATCAGGGTTTCATAAATCGCTTTATCATATCCAATTCCGGCAAGCCCCGCTTCTGGTACATTTCCTTTTGCATAAATCACATCATGGATCATCTTCATATTCGTGTAGGAATGTTTCAGCGGTTCCATAATGCTTTTGAGAATGTCAGGCGTAAGCTTGAATCCCACCATATCAATAACCTTCAAAGCATTTGCAACATCCTCTGTATGGGATTTCCCATCATTGGGAAGCGTAACCTTATATTCATTGCAAAACTTCCTTGCGTTTTCTCTGAACAGCTTTGTAAGGTTATCCGCCTTTTCCTGCAAATCAGCTTTAACACCCTTTAAGTTTTCGTTTTTTCCTTCCGGGGTGAATCTCCAATCAAGCATCATTTCACACCCGGTTTCCTGCGCTTCTTTGACTTTATCCTGAAAATTCTTGATAATGGCTTCCGCCCTTGCAGCGTAGCTTTCATAAGTTCTTTCCATTTTTTAATTCTCCCTTCAATTTCTTACTGTTCTACCAAAACAACGTGACGGGCTTCTTTGCCCTTTGGTGCGTCATATATTTCCCCATATTCGACTTTCTGACCGCTCACCGGATAAACCCCGGCGAAACTCTCAATAGCCGATATATGAAGGAAATAATCATTGCCATCTTCCCCGGTGATAAACCCATATCCCCGCTTTGTGTTAAAAAACTTGATTTTACCCTTCATTTTCATCTGTCCTTTCCTCTGTCCTTTCCTCTGAACCATTTTTCATCTTTATACCGTTCAACAAGCTGTTCAATGCTCATTGAATTGTAATTCTGAATCAAATCCTGTAACGCCGGATCATCAAATCCCGGAAGCTGCATATTCGGATTTTTAATGCTTTCCGCCAATATTTCCTGAATCAACGGAATATATAGCGATAACCATTCTTTAGGTTTTAATATCAGTTCAACAAATTTCTTCCTATATTCTGATGAACCCAACAAATAAATTATAGGATCGGTAGGAAGATAAAGATCATCGGACGCAACAGCCATATCATCAATAATAATGACCGTATTCTTAGTAACGCCGGGAACGCTTATCAAATAATTTTCGGCTTCAAACATTGATTCAAAGAATAACCATCCTTTTTTAATATTCGCCGTCCGGATTCTCCCATCATCTTCAACTCTGAACACGATAACTCCGATATGCTCTTTGATTTCCTGCATTGCTTCCAGCTTCTTCAAACGGTTTGCAATCGCCATCTGTCCAACTCTGCGTTTAATCACCTGTCAACCTTCTTTCCATTTCATCCAGCCTGCGGATAATGTTTTCATTCTCATATAGAGCGATGCCCAATTCAAGGATTGCCCTTGCAGCAGATACCCTTGAAGAATCCGTTGCCGATTTATCTTTTGCCACTTCCCGCAACACTTCCAGCGATTCCAAACAATATCCCTGCGCTTTCTGCATGGTTTCTTGAAAAATGCTGTTTTTGACCTTCTGTAATATCTCCTGAAAGTCTTTATCTTTTTTCAGGCGGTAAATGGTTGTAATAGATACACCGGATTTTTCAGCGGCTTCTTTGCTGGTTGGATAGGTTAGAAGATTTAAGGCGATAAGTTCTTTATTGCTTCTTGTCATATTACACCGCCTTTCCTATTCCAGCATCTTAATTCTACTATATATTGTGTATTTGTAAAGTTATATAACAATATATTGTACTTTTGTCTTAAAATGATAAAGCCAGGATCACTCCCGGCTTTTGAGAATCTTATATATTTGCGACTGCGAAAGTTCATATTTCTTTGAAACTTCCAAAATGCTTTTGCCTTTCCAAACATCCTGACGAATCGACCAATTCCGATCCTTAATGCTTGTGAAGCCATTTCCGAAAACTGGAATATGTATATCTTCCCCCGGCATTTGAAAACACACTTCACGAAACAATTCATCACCGATAATCGCCCGTAAACGGTTCAAAACAACTTCATTTCTGTTCAATATTTCACCCGCCTTTTGTTTTGAAAAGTTAATTTCAATACACTTATTACACACGCATGACACACGGAAGCCACCAAAACCGCTATTTTCGGGACTTTCACAGTTACCCTTGTGATAGTTCCAATGTTCAAAGTAGCTTGAAAATCCCGAAAACATTTCAAAACGGTTCAGTATCTGCCATCACACCCGGTTCTGAAACATCCGGTTTGTATCGTTCAGATAGTCGCAAGCTGCTTCCAGCATAGGCAGAATACAGATTTCCTCACCCGGATCAGCGTCCTTTTCCAAGGCAAAAATCAGGCTTTGCAGAATTGCCCTTGCTTTCATGTTGTTTTCATCAATCTTTGTAATCTGCTGTTCGTTCATAGTCAAGCCCCCTTAATCCTGATACATAGCCGTTTCAGCGGCTTTTCTCTCTGCTTCATCCATCCGTTCAAGGATTTCAACCGTATTATGATAAATCTGTTCAATCATGCACCCATCATCAAGCCCAAGGAACAGTTTACATCCAAATTGACATTTTCCCTTTAGAAAGGGGCAGAAAGAATCTTCAACGACTTCTGTTTTCTCTGTAAAAATCACATCATTCATAATCATTTTCCTTTCTTGTGTTACTGTTGTTACCGTTAATAGCCTATTTTATATATCTATTATTTTCAAAAAAAAAAAAAGCTATCGAATAACAATTATTTTTCTCTATATAGAACTTTCAAGGAACAGTAACAACGGTAACACCCAATAAAAATTTATTGAATTATCAAAGGTTTTGAAGGTGTTACCGTTTGTGTTACTGTTTGATTTTTGTTACCGTTGAACGGTAACACCTACGGTTTAACAAACGCTTTCTTCTGCTTTCCATCGAACCGCAAAGGGACAACCACAGTTCCTAACGCTTGATTGATCCGCTTTGAAAAGGTAAGATTGCTCATAGGGCGGAAGCCGTTTTCAGCACAAAATACTTCATACCGCTTGAAAACTTCCTTTGTCGGCTCATTGAAGATACCCTCAATTTCCCCGGAATCATTCCGGCAATCCTCAATGAAGGACAATACCGGATTGTTTTCCTTCTCATAGGCTTCTTTTTCCTGCTGCACCTTTGAAGGAATCGTGAACTTCTTCCGTTCCAACACACGCTGCAAGCCTTGAATTGAAAGCCTGATGAAATATTGAACCGCTTCTGTTTCCGCCAGCTTATACCGGATTTGTGGATCATACCCGGAATCTGCTTCATTGAAGTGTGCGTTCAGCGGGATAATCAAAAGCCGCCGCAAAGCTGCACCTGTGGAATCGTTCATCCGGGGAATATTGTTGGCTGAAAAAATCAGCTTCACATAAGGTCTGAAATTGAATGGCGGCTTGCCTTTTTCTTCCGCCTTGACCGGATCCCCGGTTACTATCTTTTTGAAGGTCGCAACATCTTCTTTGTATGAATCTGAAATATCATCCCCCAAGTTTGCCAGCTTGCCGAACAGCATAACGGTTGAAAACTTGCTGTCCAAATCCTTAAAATCAAGGTTGACACATTGGAATCCCCCAACATAGATTGCAGCATGAAAATGAAGGTGGATTTGCCGTTGCTTTTTTCTCCTACCAAGATAACCGCTTTGCCGCCGCCTATGGTATTATCCCGGTACAAGCACATTCCCCCAACTTCTTCAAGCAATGCCCTGATTTCAGGATCACCGCATGAAAGGCGGTCAAGTACATCATCAACCAAAGGGCATATTGCGCCGGGGTTGTATTCCCACGGAATTAAATTTGTAACAGCCTGTTCTGGTGAAAAATCCAATAGTTCATTGCGTTCAACATTGAATAAACCATTTTTGAACGCAATTAGCAGCGGGGAAGCCGCCTGTGAATCGTTGGCTTTAATCCTGATATAGTCAAGCACTTCATTCCGTTTTGTCCGTGTCAGGGTTTCTATTTCCTGCACCATAAGTCTTTCTATCGGCTCATACCCCGGAAGATAGATACCGCTTTGGTAAGTATGCAAATACCCATTGATCTTCTGAATATGATATTTCTCTATCAGGTAATCACCGAACTTGTTATGAAGGAATTGCCCCTTTCTACTATAAAATTTTGAAGTGTCGATTGCTTTAACAGAATCCCATGCTTCACGCCGGGTAACAGTATCAAATTCATCTGCTTTAAGCGGTTTGGAAAGCAAAAACCTATTGATTAAATCGACAATTTCAAGATACTGCTCATAAGAATATCCTTCTGCTTTAAGCGGATTCATGTAGGAAAAGAAATCGTTGTTTCTTCCGTCCCCAACACCCATATTAAGGAATTCATATTTTACTTCTGATTTTAGCGGAACATCATAGAATGGTATTTCATCCAATGTTCCATCTTCCCGGATATTGGCATAAAGGATTTTACGCATCGAACCATCCGGCATTGATATACACCCGCAATTTTTAGCTGCCTTAATTTCCCCGGAAGATTCAACAAGTTTAATCCCCGGTTTATAGTCTGTTGGGTGTAGCGTTAGCAGCGTTTTCTTGTGATCCTCAGACTTCGATATAATATGGTTGACGTTATCATAATAAAAATGACCGCCCCGGTTGGGTGATTTTATTACAACGCAATGTTCTTTTCGGGCAATAGCTATTTTCAATCTACAATCGAAAGCCGCCTGATCGTCATAATCTACCAATACACGATTCATGGGAATCAACCCGCACACATAGCGAAACCGCACTGCTTCTGAATAGGGTTTTGGAATCCGATTGGAATAGGGGGCTTTGTACGCATCTTCATTAGTTCCATTCCCCCCTTCAAAAAACTTATCATCGAAAAGGATTTTTAAGATTTCTTCATCCGTAAACATTTAAGCACCCCCTTCCGTCTGATTTTCACTTCATCCTGATATGGTTTACTTCCGCAAATACCGTTCATAAATTTCCATCACGGAATCGGAAACGCCGCTTTTATAAACCTTGCGAATATCAACCACAACTTCATCTTTCAGAAGTTTCAGCTTTTCGATCAGGTCATTTCTGTTACAAGCAATGTTGCAGCACCGCTTGCCAGCGTATTCAATACGATACTTCATGATCTATCCGTCCTTTCTTCAAAATTTGGTTTGCTTTCGAAATCCCTATTCAGTTTCAATGATTTCAGTTACAGGCACATTCAGCGCCTTTGCAATCTTTCCGATTGTCTGCGGTCTTGCAACCTGAACCCCTTTTGTAATACGGGTAATCGTCACCTGCGACACGCCACATTTTTTAGAAAGTTCTTTGGAAGAAAACGCTTGATTTGCCATTGCGATCTGCAATTTTTGAAGATTAATCTTCAATCTGTTCACCTTCTTTCTCTTTATGATCCGCTTATCACTTCATCCTGATTTTCGGCCATTCGTCCCCGTTGGTGTTGCAGCACCGACGGGAAAAGTTTTATCTAAGAAGAATTACCGGATTGCCTGAATTTCTTTTTTGGATCATCTGATTGCATACAGCAACCAATTCTGCATACTGCCTATAATTGATAAATTGAATTTTTAATCCCAAGTTCAGGCTTTTCAAAAATTCGTTGAACTCAAATATTTGAAATCCATTTTCCAGCGGAAAAATGTAATCATTTCCGCCTGCTCTGACACAAGCGGCGGGATTTCCTTGATTGCTATAAATTCCAAGAGTAGATACCGCTTTTGCCTTTGGGAAATCTTCAGAACAGATAACCCTGATTGTTTTACTCTGTCGAACAGCCGCTTCAAATCTAATCACTTTACACATCGTCTTTTCTTCCTTTCTTTTATAGGCATTTTAATTGTCGCTTTATTTGCATTATAGTCATTTTAATTATCGTTGTCAATAGCTTTATTAAAAAAGCTTGATTTTAATTGTCGTTTGTGTTATTCTAACCGTGATGTAGATTGTCAATCCACAATAAGGGGGTGATAATTTGAATGACGTTGATATTGGGAAGCGAATCAAGCAATATAGAAAAGGGAAAATGACCCAAAAGGAACTTGCTTCCAAAATTCAAAGAACTGAAAGTTCTATTAGGAAGTATGAAAAGGGACTTATTACCATTCCCTTAAACATACTTGAAGAAATCGCTTCCGCTTTAGGGGTGACTGCCTTTGATTTAATGGGCATAGAATACTTTGACTTGAAAAACCCGAAAGCCGGACGGCAGTATGCGGAATATGAAGGTTTTCAAAATTATCTGCAATCAATAGGCTTTTCGGTTAAGGAAATACAAGAAAGCGAAGATTCCTGCTCCTATGCTATTTCCGGAAATGGGCTTGATCTCACTTTGTCCAATGAAGAATATTCACAGCTTCAAGCTTCATCTGGTGATCTGATTTTTTCCTATCTTTGGAAAAAGCAAAACAAAAAATAAGCCGCTTCCCGCTGCAACGGAAAACGGCAAATAAAAAGAATCCCCGGCTGCTGCAACAGTCAGGGATTCCGAAAGCAACCAATTCAAGAAACCTGCAAAGAGTCATGAAGTGGTCATTCAAATTATACCATTCCATGATTCAGAAATCAACGAAGAAAGGAATGGTATAATGCGCTTACCGAATGGGTTCGGTAATGTGTCTAAGCTGCCCGGAAACAGGCGGAAGCCTTACCGTGTTAGGGTAACTGTCGGTTGGGAACTGGACACGGAAACCGGAATCAATAAACAGAAATTCAAAACCATAGGTTATTACGAAACCAAAGAAGAAGGGCTTATTGCTTTGGGGAATTTTCACCAAAACCCCTATGATATGGATAGTTCTTCCATCACCTTTGAAGAAGTATTTGAAAAATGGACTACTGAACATTATCCCAAAATTTCAGATTCCAATGTCAAGGGATATAATGCAGCTTACCGCCTTTGCGCTATGCTCTATAAAATGCGTTTTGTGGATATTAAGAAATCCCACCTTCAAGGGATCATTGATACCTGTGGAAAAAATTACCCCACATTGCGAAAGCTGAAAGCTCTGTTCAGCCAACTATATAAATTCGCAATGGAAAATGACCTATGCGGGAAGGATTATGCAAAGTATATTGACATAAACCAATATCAGGATAAGAATCCCAATGCCCTAAATCGCCAACCGTTCAGCAAGGAAGAAATTCAAACAGTTTGGAAATGGAACAATTCCAATGAATATGTGTCGGTTGTTCTTATGCTGATCTATTCAGGCGTAAGGATCGGGGAATTGCTGGACTTGAAAAAGGCGCAAGTGAATCTCAATGAAAAATGGTTTGATATAACAGCATCCAAGACAAAGGCGGGGATTCGCAAAGTACCTATTGCCGATAAGGTTTTACCCTTCTTTGAATACTGGATGAACAAGAATGATTGCGAATATCTGCTTTCCACCCCGGAAGGGAAGCACTTTGCTTATCGGAATTATTACGATTCCTATTGGACACCGTTAATTGAACAAATGGGCATGGATCACCGCCCGCACGATACCCGGCACACGTGCATTAGCCTTTTGACGGTTGCCGGGGTACAGGATAAAATCATTAAAAAGATTGTCGGGCATAAGGGGCAGACAGTGACAGAAGTTGTATATACCCACTTTGAGATTCAGGAACTGTTGGAAGCAATCAACAAAATCTAAGGCGGTGTTTATATGAGGAAAACAGAGTATAAGAACCGCCACAAGGCAGAACACTATGATAGAATTGAATTAGCCGTCCCAAAAGGAATGAAAACGGTTATCAAAAATCTTGCTGCTGATAAGGGCTTATCTATCAACGCATACATTCAGGATTTAATCAGGAAAGATCAAGAAGGAATGTTTGATACAATGCAGATCGCAGACAAGAACCGGGAATTCCTTTCAGGAATCCAAGGTAATATGCACGATGGATATGACGTTATTTTCAAAGACGGTCATATTATCCATTGCCGGACAAAGAAGGAAGTGCGATCCGGGATAATCGAATACTGTAAGGAAAAGGGGGTGTAACAGCCCTCTTTTCTTTTGCTTCCCGTATCTTACGGAAGATTGCAAAAATCTTACGGAAGATACATTTTCTATTGTGTCATGCGTGTGTCATGTATGTGTCATACCGCACACAATTTCAGGCGGTCTTATATAGCTTTATATATTGAACTATATTGAAAAAACCCCGAAAACACAAGGTTTCCGGGGTTTGCAAATTTTCTGTTTTGCGCTTTGAATTATCTCTTGCTGAACTGAGGCGCGCGACGAGCAGCCTTGAGGCCGTATTTCTTTCTCTCTTTCATTCTCGGGTCACGAGTCAAGAAGCCGGCCTTCTTGAGTGCCGAACGAAGATTTTCGTCGTACTGAAGAAGAGCTCTTGAAAGACCGTGGCGAATTGCGCCTGCCTGGCCTGTTACACCGCCGCCCTGAACGTTGCAGACGATGTCGAATTTGTCAGCTGTGCCGGTGAGAGCGAGAGGCTGACGAACTATAAGTTTAAGTGTTTCAAGGCCGAAATAATCGTCGATATCACGATTGTTTATCGTTATTTTGCCTGAGCCTGCATAAACGCGAACTCTTGCAACCGACTTCTTTCTTCTGCCTGTGCCGTAAAAATAAGGATTAGTCTCGTACATTTATTTTTGCCTCCCTTTCTCAGAATTCTTTAACTTCGGGCTTCTGAGCCTCATGTGTGTGTTCGCCGTCTTTGAAGATACGAAGTCTTGTAAGCTGCTTTCTGCCGAGTGAGTTATCGGGAAGCATACCCTTAACTGCCTTTTTAAGAGCAAATTCGGGCTTTTCAGCCATAAGGGTCTTATACTGAATCTTCTTCATGTTACCGATATAACCGGTGTGATGATAGTACATTTTCTTTTCAAGCTTGTTGCCTGTAAGAACTATTTTGCCGGCGTTGATTACGATTACGTGATCGCCGCAGTCAGCGTGAGGAGCAAATGTCGGCTTGTGCTTGCCGCGAAGAAGCGTAGCAGCCTCCGCAGCAACGGAACCGAGGGTTTTGCCGTCAGCATCAAGAACATACCAGTTACGGCTGATGTCGGCAGCCTTAGGCATATAAGTTGACATAAAACATAACCTCCGAATAATTATTTCTTTTTTATTGCCCGAATATATTATCACGAAGAAACGATTTCGTCAACACCGTTTTTTCAATATTTTAACGATTATATGATTTATCTCTCGTTTTCTCGCATTTTCTCTTGTTTTCTGCTATATTGCTTATTTATTATTTTTGAGTCTTTGCCTATCGCAAAAGCTCTTTCGGACAAAAGCGAGGCGGCGTTTTTCATACAATGCTCAAGGCTTATACCGTTTTCCTTTATTTTATGTATTTCGCATACTCCGAGTTCCTCGGCGGAAATATCGTTTTCGACGTCGCCGCTCAAAAGGATACACGGAACACCGAATTTTTCGGCTATGTCCGAGACCCTCTTAGGAAGCTTGCCGAATAGGGTTTGCCTGTCCGTCTTGCCCTCGCCTGTTATAACCGCATCGGAGCGACGTATTTTATCCTCAAGCGATGCAGCCCTTGCCAGCACATCAAATCCGCTTTGGAGCTCACAGTTCAAAAAGGCGGATAATCCACCGCCGATGCCGCCCGCAGCTCCGGCTCCCGGAAGATTTATAATCTTTTTGCCGGACGCTTTTTCAAAAATCTCTCCTATATTTCGTAAGCCGTCGTCCAAAAGCTCCACATCGTTCTTCGAGGCTCCCTTTTGCGGAGAAAAAACATAAGCCGCTCCGTTTTCTCCGCACAGAGGATTTGTGACGTCACACGCGAGAGTGAACTTTATATCCTTGAATCTTTCAAAATTCTCGGTTCGCCGTATTTTCTTAACTCGTATCATATTTTGACCGTCGGGCAAAACCTCGACGCCGTCCTCCGAAAAGAACCGCATACCGAGGGCATACAAAATGCCCGTCCCCGCATCCGTGGTAGCACTGCCGCCGAGTCCGAGAATTATATGTTTTGCCCCATGCTCCGCAGCGTCGCAAATCAGTTCTCCGCTTCCCAATGACGACACCTTCACGGCGTCGCGCTCGCTGCTCTTGAGAAGCGTCAGCCCGCTTGCCGAGGCTATATCAATTACAGCGGTACCGTCGGGCAAGACGGTGTATTCCGCCGTGATTTCACGAAGCAGAGGGTCGTGCACCGCCGCTTTTCGAAGCTGCCCTCCGAGTATATCGTAAAAACAGCGAGAGGTCCCCTCTCCGCCGTCGGCAAACGGCAGAGAAAGCACCTCAAAATTTTTGTTACACCGAAGAAGTCCGTCTTTAACCGCGGCGCAAGCATCCTTTGACGTAAGACTCCCTTTAAAAGAGTCGCAAACAACAGCTATCTTCATAATCAGAACACCATATATCCGAATATTTCCTTGAGCGTATCGAGCGGCGACTGACCATCGGCAATCTTTACCGCGATGTGCTTTTTGCCGTAATCCATTATGGACACTCTGCCGCGCATCATGGAGGACAGGTTCAAAACCGTATTTGTATCTATATCGTTCACATAAAGGATAACGGAATTGCCCTTTTGCCCTATTTCGTATATACCCTTTGCGGCGGCGGTATTACGAAGAAGCGAAACATCGATAAGTCCCTGAACCGACTGCGGAATTTCACCGAATCGGTCGCGAAGCTCATCCTTAACGTCCTCTGCATCTTCTGTATTTTTAATGTCCGCAATTCTGCGGTAAACCGCAAGCCTCTGAGGAATGCTCTTGATGTAATTATCGGGAATGTGAGCGTCTATCTGCATATCTATGAGACACTCCTTCTTACGCGAAATCGGCTTTTCGCCCTTTTCCTCCTCCACGGCTTCACCGAGAAGCTGCAAGTACATATCGTAGCCTACCGCCTCCATATGGCCATGCTGCTGCGCACCGAGGACGTTGCCCGCTCCGCGGATTTCAAGGTCACGCATGGCAATCTTAAAGCCGGAGCCGAATTCGGTATATTCCCTTATTGCCGAAAGTCGTCTGTTCGCTATTTCCGACAATTCCTTGCCGCGCTTAAACGTGAAATATGCCGACGCTCTGCGTGTGCTTCTGCCGACTCGTCCGCGTATCTGATGAAGCTGTGCGAGTCCGAGCCTGTCGGCATCCTCAATAATAAGCGTATTGCAATTCGGAACATCGACGCCCGTCTCGATGATGGTGGTGCAAACGAGTATGTCTATGTCGCCCTCAAGCAAGTCACGCCAGATTTCAGACAGCTCCTCCTCGCCCATTCGGCCGTGTGCCACGGCTATACGAGCCGACGGCATCATTTCCTTTATCTTAGCCGCCGTGCTTTCGATTGATTCGACACGGTTGTGGAGATAATATACCTGACCGCCTCTGCGGAGTTCCTTCTCCATGGCCTCGCAGAGAATTCCCATATCATGCTCTATAACATATGTCTGAACGGGGTATCTGTCCTGCGGAGCCTCCTCTATTACGGACATATCGCGTATGCCGGTCATAGCCATATTAAGCGTTCTCGGAATAGGCGTCGCCGATAAGGTCAAAACATCAACCGTTGGGAACAGCTCCTTGAGCTTCTCCTTTTGAGCCACGCCGAAGCGCTGCTCCTCATCGACTATTAAAAGGCCGAGGTCCTTAAATTTTACATCTTTTGAAACAAGACGGTGCGTGCCTACGATTATGTCAAGCGAGCCGCGCTTCAAATTTTTAAGTATTTTCTCCTGCTCCTTAGGAGTTCTGAAGCGTGACAGCATCTCTATCTCGACAGGGAAACCGTCAAATCTTTTAAGTATGGTACGGTAATGCTGATACGCGAGAATTGTTGTGGGAACAAGTATCGCGCATTGCTTACCGTCTGCCGCGCATTTAAAAGCCGCACGAAGCGCGACCTCGGTTTTTCCGAAGCCGACATCGCCGCAGAGAAGTCTGTCCATGGGATAAGGCTTTTCCATATCGCCCTTTATTTCATCGATTGCTCTGAGCTGATCGGACGTCTCGTCATATTCAAATCGCCGTTCGAAATCGCTCTGCATATCTATATCCGGAGAAAATGCATAGCCGGGGCTGTTTTGCCTTTTTGAATACAGGGCTATGAGCTGATCCGCCATATCCTTGACTGCGGCACGAACCTTATTTCTCGTTTTTTCCCAGTCCTTGCCGCCGATTTTATTCAGCTTTACTGTTCTGCCGTCGTCCTCGTGAGGGCCTATATATTTTGAGACAAGGTCAAGCTGCGTTACCGGAACATACAGAACGTCGCCCTTTGCATACTTGATTTTGATATAATCCTTAGTTATTTTGCCGACCTCAAGCTTATTGATGCCGTCAAACACGCCTATACCGTGGAGCGAATGAACAACGTAGTCGCCCTTTTTAAGCTCATCAAGCGAGTGGAGGCTCTGTCCCTTTTTAAATCCGCTCCTGCTTTTTCTTTTTTTTGACGCAACGGCGTTTCTGCCATAGGTAAAGGCATAAAATTTTTCGTGCGGATAGCCGAAGCCGCCCGAGAGCGCACCGGGCAAAACCGAAACTCTGCCACGCGGAAATTCGGCAGGCTCGAGCGGAAAATAAAGTGCCGGAATATCCTCGTTTTCGAGATCCTCAGCAAGGTTTTTTGCAGCCTTTTCCGTTCCTCCCATTACTACAACCGTCGAGTCCTTTTGAACAAGCGGAGACAAATCGTCCAAGAGTATGTCGAGCTTTCCGTTCCATACGGGAAGTGTTGACGCCGTAAACGTTACAAGGTCGCGTACCGGTACGTCAAACGAACCGCGCGCAAAATCGTCGAGAAAAACAGTATCCTTTTTTTCATATTCGCGTGTAAGCTCCGGGAAGGTCATCGTAAACTCGTCGAGTCCGCGGCAAAGCTCGCCGTCCTCAAGGAGATATTTGATATCCTCGTTTTGGAGCTTTATTGCGGTGTTTGCCTTTTCCTTGACTCCGGCGCTCTCGCAAACAACAAGCAAAAGCGAATCGGCATAGCTTAAAATTGTCGCTTTCTCTTCGTAAGCGAGCGGAAGATACTTATCGGCAGAGCTTAAGCTCACGCCGTTTTTGAGCCTGTCTATATCCTTTTGCAGCATTTCGCGAGCCTTTTTGGCTCCCTTACCCTTTACGGTATCATAAAATGCGGTAATCTTTTTCATTAAGTCGTCGCCGCCCGAAAAGACTATCTCGGTTGACGGCATAAGCGTCAGCTTATCAACATTGTCGGTTCTTCGCTGAGACATTATGTCGAAATGAGCCATGGTGTCAACGGTATCGCCCCAAAACTCTATTCTGACGGGATTTTGGTCGTCTGGCGAAAACAGGTCGAGTATTCCTCCGCGCACGGAAAACTGACCTACTCCCTCCACCATATCGGCTCTCGTATAGCCTGCGGAAAGAAGCACACTCGTTATGTCGCCGAGCTTAATATCCTCGCCTCGCCTTATCGTAAGCGAATGTTTTTTTAAGTCCTCGGGCGGAATAGTCCTCTGAACCGCCGCCTCTGCGGAGCAAACCACTATATCGGCGGTGCCGTTTAAAATATTTGTGAGCGCATTTATACGGCGCTGTTCATATTCGTGGGAACGATTTTCCGCCGAGGTAAACGAAAAGTCCCTCGCCGGATACAGAAACGAATTCTTGCCGAAAACACGCAAGTCCTCGCAAAGCTTCGTCGCAGCCGCTTCATCGGGCATAATGACAAGAGCCCTGCGGCCCAAATTGCCGCAGAGCGAATTTATAATATGAGCCTTGTGGATTCCCGAAACGCCGAGAACTCCGACAGGCAGATTTTTGCTTTTTACCGCCTTTTCGAGCGTCTTATATTCGGGCGAGGCCTTTAAGACCTCAGCAAATGCTGACATATTAAATTAAAGCTCCTTCAGGAATTATATTTGTTCATAGCTTCGTCTGTTTTGCCGTCCAAAATAAGCTCCACCGCACAGCAGGCATTATCAAGTGCCTTTTTAAGCTCCGGTGCCTCGTCCTTTTTGTACTCGGAGAGAACCCATGCGGCAAGGTCGTAATCGGGATGAGGCTTTTTGCCGCAGCCGATTTTGACTCTCGGAAAATTTTGGCTGCCTATACAGGATATTATGCTCTTTATACCGTTATGACCGCCGTCTGAGCCCTTGCGGCGTATTCTCAGTCTGCCTACGTCAAGCGATATATCGTCAAAAATCACAATGATTTTTTCCGGAGGTATCTTATAAAAATCTGCCGCAGCCTTTACGGCCTCTCCGCTTAAATTCATATAGGTCTGCGGCTTCATTACAATGCAGCGGTGCGAGTTTATAACCGTATCGGCTATAACCGCCTTGAACTTGAGTTTATTTATTTTAAAACCGTGCTTTTCGGCAAGAAAGTCAACGCACAAAAACCCCGAATTATGACGTGTCAGGGTATATTTTTTCTCGGGGTTACCGAGCCCTGCCACTAAAAATTCGGGTGCGCCGACAGCTTCCGTTTTTTTGAATCTGCCTAACATTATTGTGTTTACCTGTCCTTATTTATCTTTTAGGCACCAGCCTATCTTATTAACCTGACGTGCTCGTGCTATACCGAGCGAATCGCCGGGAACGTCCTCTGTTATTGTGGAGCCTGCCGCGGTATATGCGCCGTCACCGACCGTCACGGGAGCTACAAGATTTGTGTTGCAGCCTATAAACGCATCGTCGCCTATGGTGGTTCTGAATTTCGCCTTGCCTGTATAGTTGACCGTTACCGTTCCGCAGCCGAAGTTTACCCTCTTGCCCACGTCGCTGTCGCCGACATACGTAAGGTGCGAAACCTTTGTGCCGGTATCTATATTGGAATTTTTCACCTCGACGAAGTTGCCGAGATGCACCTTTTCGCCTATCACCGAATTGGGTCTGATATGAACAAACGGGCCTATATTTACGCCGCTCATTATCCTTGCGTCAAAGCTTTGAACGCTGTTTAAATACGCATCATCGCCGACAGTTGTATTGTGAAGAAGCGTATTGGGCCCTACGGTGCAGTTTTTGCCTATCGTTACGTTTCCGCGTAAAATCGTGCCGGGCAAAATGAGTGTACCCTCGCCGATTTTTACGTTCGGGGAAATCATAACTCCGTCAAAGCACGGGATATTCACACCGCAGTCAAGCTGATGCTCTATCTCTCTTAAGCGAACAGTCTCGCTGATTTCGTGAAGTGAGCACATATCATAGACGGCGCTCGTTTCGCATCTGCAATCGGTTTGGAACCGTGTTTTTTTATCACAGGCGCGGAAAAGCTCCTCGGCTGAGCGCGATGCGCCGTTTTTAATGAGTGTCATGAGTTTTTTTGAAGAGAACACATACGCTCCGGTCACGTCCTCACCATTAGGCTGTCTTGAAAAGACGGCGGCCGCCTCATTTCCCTCGTTCACGCAGAGAGAAAGCGCGTTTTTAAGGGAGTTGCCGCTCATAAGCGGTACATTTCCATAGAGAACATATACATAGTCAAATTCGTCTGCAAAGCCGTCGGCTGCAAGCAGAAAATCGCTGTCATTTTCGGCATCCGGCGATACAAACACCCGGCTGTCGCCCTTTATTGCTTCAACACCGGAGCTATCACTTTCAATTATAATTGCCGTTTTTTCCGCATCAGCCTTTTCGGCATACGATTTCACATACGAAATGAGCGGCAAAGACAAAGCCTCACACATATAAATGGGTTTTTCGCGTTTTTTATTATCTGCGGCTATAATCAGCGCACCTGTTTTAAGAGCCATAAGAGCACTCTCCCAATATATTTGTATTCTGCCGCCGTATCTGCCCGATACCTTTGCGGCAACAATATTATTGTATCACAAAATGTCTTTTCTTACAATAAAAACATCCGCCTCATTGCACACAACAAATCAACACTCCGGCCCGACTTGTTAGTTTTTACCAATATAAGCAGTTTAATTTTGTAGTGTTTTTTCGAAAAAAGTTCTTTTCTTTTTTTGTTTTCTCTGATATATTATACACAGGAAGGATCCTAAAACCAATTTAAAAAAAGGAGAGATAATCCATGGATTTCAGTTCTATCTTTGAAACAATCAAGGGCTTCTTCGAGGCTAACGTGCTTCCGACCCTTAAGCCTATCATCGACGCTATAATGGGTCTCATCGGCGGCATCATCGGCGGCAAATAATCAAGCCAATCGACAAGCGGTGTAATTTCGGTTACACCGCTTGATTTTTTATAAGGATTTGTTATGAAGCACTTCAAAATCTCATTATGTATATTGCTGATGCTCGCGTGTCTTTGCTCCTGCGGCAAAAAAAAGCAGGAGGATTATACCACACCTGCCGTCTCATATCCCGAAACAACCGTTCCCATCGAAACGACAACAAAAAAGGTTGAAAAAACCACGGCCGAATCCGCAAAGCCTCAAAGCACGGCTCCCGCCGCAGTCAGCACGGAAACAACGGAATACGAAGCACAATACGGCGATTCGCAGCTTGACTTCGATACGGAGAACAAATTTGTTGACGCCGTAGTCGCGAAATACGGAATTGACCGCGAAGGTCTTATAACCGCATATTCGGTAAAGGGCAGAGACAGTAACTACGTCTGGCAATTTAACGGCAGCCGAGACGAAAACGGCAAGCTCATAAGAAACGCCGACACGCTTAAATACGTTTATTACGTAAACGCCGATTGCTCCAAGGTAAGCCGTACCGGCGGCTATACGGGAAATGACGGTTGTTCCTTAAAGGACGGACTGACGGTATTTTTACTTACACAAAAGGTTCTGATACCTAATTTGCAGGAGCAGATAGACCAAAACTCATAATCACAATATAAAAATATGTCGGACTGTAAAAAGCACGTTTTTACAGTCCGATTTTTTGTACGTATTTCAAAAAACTCTGACGGAGATTTTAAGACGCTGTTTTTTTGTCTCTCCGATTTTTCCGCAAAACACAAACCGTCCCTTGTGCCGCACCGATATTATCTCGTCCTCTTTCGGTATGTATGATGAATTGACGGTCATTTTGCCGTTTACAAATATAAGCTTTTGCATAAAAAGCTGCTGTGACTCGCTGCGCGATATTTTATAAACCGCGGCAACCATCGCGTCAAGGCGCAAAGACGGCACCGTAACCGTCCGCTCCTCCGGCAAGGCTCCGACAAAGTCCGGAGGAGATAAGGTCATCTCACATCGCACCGTGGTGTGCTTGACCCTATCAAGATTGTCGAGCACAAAGCGCGCAACCTTTTTTTCGCAAAAAACGTATCCGCAATTATCATCCGTGAGAATATCGCCTATTGTCTCTCTCTTGATGCCGAGCCCCATAAGCGTACCGAGAAAATCACGGTGAGTGAGCTCGTCGGCAAACTTTTTTGCCACCGGTGAAATTTTCACCCACACAAAATCGCATTCGGCTGCTTTTTCCTCCTCGCTCTTTTCGCCGAAAAGAGCCGCACGACGCTCGGCAAGTGGATAGCCGCCGTAAAGATACACCCTCGAAAACAGCTGCGCAGATGCTAAAGTGCTTTGCTCGTCAAGCGTTAAAAAATCGGAGCTTACGGTTCTTCGCTGCTCGACGGCGCGCAACGACAGCTCCGCGAAGCGCTTCTTCAGTTTGTTTTCGTCATTGTCCAAAATCCGAACGCCTCCTTTAAATCTATAATATATCGATAATATAATATCAAAACACAAGTCGCGTGTAAAGTACCGTTAAAAAAGGGGCGAGCCGCCATTACGGCGGCTCGTCCCTTAAGCGAGGAAACCAAAATTTCGTTATTGTTGAGTAATAATGCGTCAGATAAGCGAACGATAGAGTTCTGCAATCTCTTCAACGCTTGTGTCGCGGGGGTTACCGGGGCGGCAGGCATCCGCATACGCAGACTCCGAGAGGAACTGTATATCCTTTTCTTTAACGATTTCTTTAAGGTCTGCGGGAATACCTACATCGGAAGCAAGGCGTTTTACTGCATCAACAGCAGCCTTTCTGTACTCATCCTGAGTCATATCGTCCGTACCCTTTACGCCCATAGCCTTTGCTATATCTCTGTATTTTTCACCGGTAGCCGGAGCGTTATATTCCATAACAGTCGGGAGAATAATTGCATTTGCAACACCGTGAGGTGTGTCGTAAAGCGCGCCGAGCGGATGAGCCATAGAGTGAACTATGCCGAGGCCGACATTTGAGAAGCCCATTCCGGCTATGTACTGACCGAGAGCCATTTCCTCTCTGCCCTCGGGGGTGTTTTCAACAGCGCCTCGAAGAGCGCGGGAAATTATTTCGATTGCCTTTAAATGGAACATATCGGAAAGCTCCCAAGCACCCTTTGTGATGTAGCCCTCAATAGCGTGTGTAAGAGCGTCCATACCGGTTGCGGCAGTAAGCCCCTTTGGCATACTCGACATCATATCCGGGTCAACAAAAGCAACTACCGGGATATCGTGAACATCGACGCACACCATTTTTCTGTTTTTCTCGGCGTCGGTTATAACATAGTTTATGGTAACCTCAGCGGCTGTGCCTGCGGTTGTGGGAACGGCAAAAATCGGAACAGCCTTATTCTTTGTGGGAGCCACTCCCTCAAGGCTTCTGATATCTGAAAATTCGGGATTTGCAACAACTATGCCAATCGCCTTAGAGGTATCCATTGAGGAGCCGCCGCCGATTGCGATAAGATAATCGGCACCCGAAGCCTTAAATGCCTCAACGCCGTGCTGACAGTTTTCTATTGTGGGATTAGCCTTGATGTCGGAGTATATCTCATAGTCAAGTCCGGCTTTATCAAGAACATCCGTAACTTTTTTGGTAACTCCGAATTTAAGAAGATCGGGGTCCGAGCAAATAAAAGCTTTTTTAAAGCCTCTGCCCTTTGCCTCGTCGGCAATGCTCTCTATTGCGCCCTTGCCGTGATAAGAAGTCTCGTTAAGAACAAATCTGTTAGCCATAACTTATTCCTCCGTATTCAATAAAATAAATTTAACGGCAACGTGGGTAAACGTTTAACCATCTACGTTAAAATTTTAACAACCGTTTTTTGAAAAATCAATAGGCAATACTCACAAATAATCAAAAAAATTTTTGGCACTTAAAAGACCTGCCCTCGCCGCAAAGCGAAAACAGGTCTTGGAATCATAAAACCATATAAGACTTACGAGCCGGAAACTATCCAGCCTATGCCGTATGTCACGGTGGTCATTATAAGCCCGGCTATAAGCACGCCGAGGGCGATTATCGGAAATGCCTTTTTAGGCGGTATTTCTAAAAGCGACGCCATAAGCGCGCCCGTCCAGCCGCCGGTTCCGGGAAGCGGAATCGCAACGAACAGCAAAAGCCCCCACTGCTTACCGCGGTTTATTTTATCTCGATTCTTTTCGGCTTTTGCTTCAAAGTGCTTTATTATTTTGTCAAAGCCCTTTATCTTTCTCAGCCACTCGAATATCTTTTTGATGAACAAAAGGATAAACGGTATCGGCACAAGATTCCCGAGATACGAGATGATGAATGCCTGAAGCATATTCATATTGAGCAGTCTTGCGGCTATCATACCGCCGCGGTTCTCAAGAATCGGGAACAGCGAAATTATAAACACCGTAAGCCATGACGGTATGGTATCTCCGAACAGATGCACCATTTTTTCCGCGAGATTTTCTGTCGCGGACAGCGTCATAAAGTACTGCGAAAATGTAGACAGCATATAATTCTCCTTATAATCAGATAGAGTGCTCCGTCAAATAAGCCTTTGCTTTTTTGAGAATAGCCTTGTCGTTTTCATAATTAAGGGTCTTATAAGCATTATCATAGCTTAACCAAATGTAGTCCTCAATTTCCTCCGGCTGAATAACGGTTCTTGTATCTTTTGTGGAGGCGATATAAATTATAACCGTTTTTTCTATTCTGCCCTGAATCGTATACTCCGAACGGCTCTTAAATTCCGGAAGAATGGCTATATGAAGCCCGGTTTCCTCAAGGACCTCGCGTCTTGCGGTATCCTCGTTGCTCTCGCCCTCTTCGACGTGGCCTTTGGGGAAGCCCCAATTTGCGCTGCGCTTGTTTTTGATAAGCAAAAATCTTCTTTCGCCCGCTATTTCCCGGTAAACTATCGCGCCGCAGCTGCGCTCATAAAGACAATCTATCGAATAGGAGCCTTTTTTGTACATAAACGCGAGCGCGTCACGCACATCATTTACTATAAATCTTTTACTCTTTGGCGACACAACAATAATTACGCCTTTTGTCTTAGGTATTTTAACGGTGGCTATTACCCTGCCGTCAAAATTTCTTACGGGGTGATTTATGCCCATAATAAAGGCGCCCTTTACGGGAGAGTGCGGCTCAAGCCCGCTTTCGACGGTACCGTAATTAAGGCGGTACTGCGTCTTGCTGTTGCCGTCAAAGAATCCTATGGGTCTTGTGACCCTCACTTTGACAAACCTTCCCAGCATCGTGGTTCTCCTTAGAAAAATCTGAAAATATTATACAGGTTTTTTTCGCTCGTTTCAAGACAAATTTAAACATTAAGTCTCAAATCACGCCTCAATGTTTAAATTGACATTAAAATTACTGTTTTTGTAATAAAATTTTAATCAAAAGGGATTGTGAAAAGCAGTAATTTACGATAAAATATACTCATTATATTAAGCTGTTGTGTGAAAGGGTGTCAATTATGGCAGATGACAAGAAATTCGGCAATAACGATTTTGAGGATATTTACAGTTCTTCCGAAAAGGACGGTTACGAGGATATATACAGCGACAGCGAGGAGGAGGGACGTGCAGTCTCTTCCGACAAGAAGGGCGATGACGATTTCGAGGACTTCTTTACGGGGAGAGACGACAAATCAGACAACGAAGATTTCGGAAACGAGACTCCCGTTCCGCGCCACAGAGAGATAAACACAAGCCCGGAGGTAAAACCTTACAGCTACAACTATAACAGAGCCGCAAATTCAAGAGCCAAAAAGGTTTCCGACGAGCACGGCTTTACCGATATTTCAAGCGGCAAGCAGCCGAAAGAAAAAAAGCCTCACCGACACAGCGCAGGCAAGATAATCGGTATAGTCATATTGATTTTACTGGTGCTCTGCGCCGCCTTTGCCGCAGTTACATACCATCAGGCAAAGAAGCTGCTCGGCGAGGTCAACTACTCTCCGCTTCAGGAAAACGAATACATAGATTCTTCAAAGCTCGCACATTCGGATTCGGTACGCAACATTCTCCTTATAGGCGTTGACGCGCGCGAGGGGGAAAGCTCAGACAGCACAAGGTCCGACACCATGATGATTCTTTCCATTGACGAAAAGAACAAGCAGTTAAAGCTCACCTCCATTCTTCGCGACACATATGTTGAAATTCCGGGCTGGAAGTGGAACAAGATAAACGCGGCGCAGAGCCACGGCGGCAGGCAGCTGCTTGTAGACACAATAGAATACAATTTCAAAGTGGATATAGATAACTATATGCTTGTGAACTTTGATATGTTTACCACTATAATCGACGAGCTCGGCGGCGTAGATGTTGAAGTAACCGAAAAAGAGGCAAACTACATAAACGCGCGTTACAATATGACTCAGGCCGAAAAAGACGCTTTCCCCGGAACCACAAACGCAGGTGTAAATCACTTCAGCGGTATGCAGGCTCTTTGGTACAGCCGTATGCGCTATCTCGACAGCGACTTCTACCGCACACAGCGTCAGCGCAAGGTCATTTCGGCAATTATAGATAAGGCAAAATCAAATCCGACGGCACTCTATTCGATAGCCGAAAAGGTTATGCCGATGATTGAAACGGATCTTACCACGGACGAGCTTGTAAATCTCGCAAAGGGCTCCGTAAAATATATGAAATACGATCTTGCTCAGATGCAGGTTCCGATTGACGGAAGCTGGAAGAGCGTTAAAAAATCAGCCGGCAACGTGCTCTCGATAGATATGGATAAAAACGTTTCGGCAATGCGCACATTCATATACGAAAAGGCGGACACCTCAAATAACGAGACTACAACGGAGAATTCCAAAAAGAAATAATTTTTCAGGAGATACAATATGAAAAAAGCTGAATTATCACTTGCCGGCGAATTTAAAGTAGGCAAGGTTGACGACAGGATCTTCGGTTCGTTCATAGAACACCTCGGCAGAGCTGTTTACGGCGGAATATATGAGCCGGGTCACCCCTGTGCCGACGAAGACGGGTTCAGAAAAGACGTTATCGACGAGGTTAAAAAGCTTCGCGTACCGATAGTGCGCTACCCCGGCGGAAACTTTGTTTCCGGATACAGGTGGGAGGACGGTGTGGGTCCCGTAAGCGAACGGCCGAAAAGGCTTGAGCTCGCCTGGGGCGTCACGGAGCCCAATCTCTTCGGCACGGATGAATTTATGAAGTGGTGCAAAAAGGCGGACACAGCTTGTATGATGGCCGTAAACCTCGGTCTGCGCGGAGTCGACGACGCAAGAAATCTTGTTGAATACTGCAATCACCCGTCCGGCTCATATTACAGCGATATGCGACGTAAAAACGGTGCCGAAAGCCCTTACGGTATAAAGCTGTGGTGCCTCGGAAACGAGATGGACGGCGGTTGGCAGCTCGGCCACAAGGAAGCGAAGGAATATGCTTTTTTGGCGGATCAGGCATCAAAGGCAATGAAACTCACGGACGACTCAATTGAAACCGTAATTTGCGGCAGCTCCAACGATCATATGAAAACCTTCGGCAAGTGGGAGGATACCTGCCTCGACATAGCCTATGACAGCGTAGATTACATATCGCTTCATCAATACTACGACAACAAGCTCGGCGACACGCAGAGCTTCCTCGCTAAGAGCATGGCTATGGACGAATTCATAAAAACGGTAATTTGTATATGCGATTCCGTAAAGGGCAGAAAGCATTCAAAGCACACCGTCAATCTCTCCTTTGACGAGTGGAACGTTTGGTTCCACTCAAACGGCGACGAGGTAAAGAAGTGGAGCACCGCTCCGCACCAGCTTGAAGACGTATACACCTTTGAGGACGCACTTTTGGTCGGGCTTATGCTGATAACTCTGTTAAAGCATGCCGACAGGGTTAAGGTCGCGTGTCTTGCACAGCTTGTAAACGTCATAGCCCCCATTATGACGGAAAACGGCGGCGGAATTTTTGAGCAGACTATATTCTATCCGTTTATGCACGCGTCAAATTACGGCAGAGGAACCGTTTTACTCTCAAACACAGTATGCGGCAAGCACGACACAAGAGAGTTTACCGATGTTCCGGACGTGGACTCCGTGGCGGTTTTAAGTGACGACGGCAACGCTCTTACCGTATTTGCGGTAAACAGAGACCCGAACGAAAGCTATGATATGTGCATAAAGCTTTTGGATCTTGAAGACTTTTCGGGCAAGGAGCATATTGAAATGTGCGGCTTTGACAAAAACGCTGTCAACGGATTCGACAAAATAAACGTCTTCCCCGTAAACGGAGAAATCCCCACGGTTGACGGCAAGACGGCACACGCCGTTTTAAAGCCGTTTTCATGGAATGTTATAAGATTTTATAAAAACAAATAATAAAGAAGGATTGAGAATTATGGCAAAATGTCCCAAGTGCGGAGCAAAGCTTCATTGGTACGACTTCCGTGCCGAATGTAAGCACTGCGGAGTTAATATCCCCAACTACAAATGGGAAGAGAGGCTTGAAAATGATGCCGATACGGCCGAGACATCATTCGCAAAGCTGCATTACAAAATGAGTAACTTCAAATACGGCACGATAGGCTCTCCGCTTATGATAGTGCGCCTTGTTTTTACTCTTTTGCCGCTTGTGGCTCTTGTTGTGCCGCTTGTAAAAATCACACTCTGCTTCCCGTTTTACGAAAAAACGGAGAGTGTTTCATTTCTCACGTTTATACTTAACTATTTGACCAAATATGATATAAAGGCTTCGCTCTCGCTGATGCACGGCGAGGCGCTCGGCGGTGTTTTTGCAAAAATGTTTCTCGGCGTGGGATTTGCGTTTTTGGCCGCCGCGCTCGGAGTTGTAAATTTCTTCGTTGTGCTTATAGCGTCAATGTCACTCAGCAGCAAAGCCGACACGGTATTAAACATCCTCAGCACCGTTTTTTGGAGTCTTTCGGCATACTTTGTTTACGCCTTTTTAAATGCCGCGGCCGAAACAAGCGTAAACATAATCACAGGCTCGGTATCCCCGTTCTTTGCGGTAGGAATAGCGTTGTTCCTCGCAAATGTCATAATCAATATTGCAGTGTCCAAAAAATTCAAAAACAAAAAAGCCACAGATCCGTCTATGGAGGAAGCCATAGAAAAAGAGCTTTGTGAGCTCCGTGAAAAAGACAGCGAGCCGGTAGCCGAATAAAGTCTTAAAAACTTGTCCCCCTCATACATTTAGTATGAGGGGGTGTTTTTTTTGAAATGTATAATTTTGACTAAGAGAGGGCTTACGGCGATAACCGCTGTCACATTATCCGCGCTGCTTATCGTATTCGGAATCTGCGGCAGAAAAAGCGCACTCAGCTCTGCCGCTGCCGAGGAGGGCAAACGGCTTCTGCCCATCTACTGCGTTGAGACGGACGAAAAAAAGGTCGCAGTCACCTTTGACGCTGCTTGGGGAGCCGACGACACGGAAAGGCTTATAGAAATTTTAAAAAATCACAATGCCAAGGCTACGTTTTTCGTCGTCGGGGAATGGGCGGAAAAATATCCCGACAGCGTAAAGGCGTTTTATGCCTCCGGACACGAGATAGGAAATCACTCTGCATCGCACAATATGTATTCGAGTCTTACAGAGAGCGAAATCATAAAAGACATAACACTCTGTAACGAAGCGGTAAAAAAAGCCATAGGAATTACACCCGTTCTTTTGCGCGCTCCGTCGGGGGATTATACAAATGACACGATAACCGCGGCGACAAAGCTCAATATGAAAACAATACAATGGTCCGTCGATTCGCTTGACTGGAAGGGACTTGACACCGATGAAATAGTAAAGCGCGTAACGGATAAGACCGAGTGCGGTTCAATTATACTCTTTCACAACGATATAAAAAACACGCCCGACGCGCTCGACCGAATTCTCACGGAACTTGAGAAAAAAGGCTATTCGTTTGTTACGGTAAGCGAGCTTATATACGACGGCGATTACAAAATAGATTCCGCCGGCAAGCAAATCAAAAATGCCGCCGCGAATTGAACGCTCCGCCGTATAAAAAATTCGATTGGAAATTTTATCCGAAAAATACGTTTTTACTTGTCTCTTTACCGTATAAAGAATTTATAACTGCGCAAAATATAATATCATCTTACAGGAGGTGACATTATGGAAAATAAGGGTGTAAAATGCGATGTATGCGAATGCGTACACAACACCGCCGGCTGCGGCTGCGACAGAAGCGTTATCGAGGTAACTCATGACTGCTCATGCACAAATCAGCAGATTCAGGATCCGCATTTCTGCAAAAGCTACGAAAAGAAATAAGCACACGAATTAAAGAAAAAAGGAGCCGTAAGGCTCCCTGCTGGTAAGACAGCAAAATTCAAATTTCTTGGAACAGGTATGATTTCGGTCATGCCTGTTCCGCTTTTAGCAGCTCATCCACGGGAATATAACCCACAAGGTCGTACTCGATATGTACCTTCTGCCTGCGCTTGCCGCTGGACTTATCCGGTGCATCTACATAGACCGCCTTGACAAGCTCTCTGAGGGCATAGGGGGGTCAGCTCCGTGACGGTGCTGTTCCTCTTTACCCGCTGAACAAACTGCTCTATATTCTCTGCCTGTTGTTCCTGTTCATGGATTTGCTATTGCAGACCCTTGACCTCGGCTTTGAGGTCTTTCTGTTCCTCGGTGTAGTTCTTGCTCATCATGGCGAAGCGTTCATCCACGATTTTGACGTCGGGCAGCCAAAAGGCGGACGGATTTTTCACCACGATGTTGTCCTTTTCATCGAAAGGAAACTCCCTCTTGGGGGCATCGTCGGGACGAGGCTCAACCTTGGCATACGGGTCGGGATTGGAGAAAACAAAAGAGTGGATTTCACCGTCCCCCTCGCTATCATCAAAATCGTCATCGGCTAAAATCTCTTTCAGCTCCTCGTCGGACAATTCGATAATATCGTCATCACGTTTATCGTGAATATCGCTCATTTTGATTTTCGGACTCATTTCGTCAAGCCTCCTTTTCATTCATTCGTTTCGATTCGTTTCAATTAAATATCGTGTAGATAGCAAAACAGACGAACGCTGTCAACGGTCAAGATGAACGCCTTCGCCGCCATTGACAGCGTCCGTCCGTTTCGCTTTTGGGCAGACAAGGCGGCGGTTGCCGCCGATTTTCATTTAAGGAAATGGCGCTTGCTATTATGGAAAACGAGGAATAGCAAGCACAGCAGGTGTACGTACACTCTGCGATTTTTGCAAAAATCAGCTTTGCCGATTTTGCGAAAAATTAGAAATCTTCGATTTGCTTGCTAAGATGCAATCATCTGTAGCAAGCAGGGCACGGCAGTACCCACTTGTGCGTACTTGTTGGGAAGCATCCCAAGCCCTTTAACAATTTCAGAGGAATTGGCTGCGCACCGTTGGTGCTGATTTTTTGATTGGGACAGATCAGTTCTTGATTTATAAAGATGAGTTTCGTGAACACTTGGAACATTTTCCGAGATTAACTTGATTCATTCCGCCATAATAGCTGAATTCACTTTCTTCTTTTATTTCATGACAAATCTCACATTGTACCCAGCGTCGCCCAGAGGAATCTTTAATTGGCGTTTCCTGTTGAACAAATTTTCCTTTAACTTCATTGTAGCGCTTCATATAATCCATCTCAGCACGTTGCTTTTGATCTTCACGAGCTTTTTTTGCAGCTTCTTCTCGTTCCTTTTTCAAAGTTTCTTGTTGTTGCAGGTAACGTTCTCGTTGTATACGCACTTGCTCAGCACGCATTTGCTCCCGTTCTTCCACAAACTTTTTTTGTTTTTCTTCTTGCTTTTGAAGTCGAAGCATTCTTGCTTCGGGAAAGAGTTCATCAATATATGGACTTTCTCTTTCGTTAATCTCGAACAAGTGCAGTTTATTTTTGGCTCGTGTAATACCTACATAGAATAGGCGTCGTTCTTCTTGTTCACCATCAGCACTATCCTTAGAACGACAAAAAATATTGGATCTTAATGACGGGAACCGCCCTTTATAAACATCGACCATATAGACAGTGTCATATTCTAAGCCTTTGCTTGAATGGATTGTTGAGAGGATGATTGGGTTTTCATGTTCGGAAGTAAAACCTTGTTTCAAGAGTCGTTCCAAATCTCGCAGCCTATTCAAGAAACCTTCAATCGTTGACTCCTGCTTTGCAAGAATCTGTAAAATCTCTATCTTTCCTGTGTCGAAATGCTTTTCACTAAGATATGCTCCATATCCAGACTCCAACAGAATAGAAATCGCCTCAACAGGACTCGCTTTAGATACTTCAGTTATTATATCGCGAAACCGAGAAGATCGGTTGCGATAGCGAGGAGCGACATATTGCATCCGTTCATCAATTGCATCAAAAACGGATATGTGTTTCTCATGACAATTTCGATTAGCCCAATAACGCTGTTTTTCTTCAAGATACAAAATCCCTTTGTTGCATATTTGATCAAGCAGACGAGCATCATGATTATTTATCGCAAGAGAAAGAAAGGCAACAATATCTTTAACGATGCGAACTTCGAAGAAATTCATTTCCGGCTTGCGGAGTTTGAACTGTACATTGTTCCTTAGAAACAAATCCACAAGAACGATGGCACTTTCGTTATCGCGATACAAAAATGCTGTTTCTGTTTTTGCTGTTTTCGCTACATTGAGCAAATACATATATTGTGCCTCTCTCGAAGCAACACTTATAAGAGAAACATCTTCGCCATCACCTCGCGCTGCTGTCATGTTTTTCTCATATCGACCTTTATTCTGAGAAATAAACGTTTGAGCTTTCTCCACAATTTGATTGGTCGAACGATAATTGCGCTCCATACGCAGAATATATGGGTTGGGATAATCGTATCTGAAGTTTAGCAGAGCTTTGGGGTAAGCGGCACGGAAACCATATATACTTTGATCCTCGTCGCCGACCATAAATAGATTATTGCCACAGGCTAATAAGCGAATGATTTCGTGTTGGATTCTGGATGTATCCTGCGCTTCATCCACGCAGATATATTTATATCGCTGTTGCAATGAATGCAGAGCATCACCATCCTCACGCAATATCTTGAGAGCAAATATCATTTGGTCATCGAAGTCCATTTGATTCTGCTTGTCCAGTGCGGATTGATAAGCGTTATACATATCATTCAAGTGGAGATAATCTGCTTCAATGTCAAGAATCTGCTTTCCCGCAAGCATCATGTTTTTGATATATACAATTGCAGAAGATAGTTTTTGCAAATCGTTTTCGTAAGCATATTTATGGTGGTACTCCTTAAATATGTTTCGAATTAACTTTTTCCTTTCTTTCTCTTCAATAAGTGTTTTGCTGCGCTGGTCTGTTTTGCGGCAATAATCAGTATAAATCAATTGCGATAAACTGTTAATTGTCCTAAAATCAATTCGCCTACCAATGTTCCTTCCAAACAAAGAGCTAAAGCGTTCCCTCATCTCATTTGCAGCCGAATTATTGTAGGTGATTGCAAGGATGCTCTCCGGAGCGATATTCTTATTAAGAACCATATAGCCCAATCGCGCAACGAGGACAGTGGTTTTTCCGGAACCTGGTACCGCCAATAAAAGATTAGAACCTTCTACAGCCTGCAGCGCTCGCTCTTGCTGCTTGTTTAGGCTAATATGATACTGTTCCTTGAATTGGTGATATAGTTGATTATGCTCCAAATCATCACGGCATGGAGGCAAGCAAGTTCCGTCGCACAATCCTACATAGGTCAAGAAATCATTTTTCTCCATAAGAGTTGTCGTGGAAAACGATTCAAATCCCATAGGAGAAACATCGGTAACACGCACAATGCTACTGCCAAGTTGGAAGAAAAGGTCTATGCAACCACTCTGAATGTCGTAGTTGTTGAAAGCCTTCTTAGGATTCTTCCATGTAAAAAACAGTCCGTTATTTATAGGTTTATAAGTTAGTTGTCCAATTGAATAAAGATCGGACAAGTCAAAGAGCCATATAACTTTATAACCCAAATTGAAATAGAAGTTATTTCTATCATCAAATGCCTTTACTGGCATAATGCTATGTTGGAACTCAATAACTGTCCTATCAACCAAGACATCGGCACGATGCTTTGTTTCACCTAAACACAATTTCACCTCTTGGTTCACCTTGGGAAAGAGGGATTGCCACTCATTGTGCCATGGTGAAAGATCATAACCATGGCTACCGCCATTAGCCCATGTATCAGAACAAACATGGCTTTGTTTATGGGCAAAATGGTGCTGACGAATATCGCCCTTTTTAGTAACCAAAGGCGCACCACAGTAAGGGCAATAGTATTCTTGATTACTGTGTGTATCATCTATGTGAACACGATTATCTTCAAAATCGCTTGCAAATAACATCTTTAATCCTCTTCGAAGTAAAACAAATCTTCAAATTTGCAGTCAAGAGCAACGCACAGTAATGCCGCAAGATAAGCCGTCGGGCAGAATTGACGAGTTTCTATTGAGCTAATTGTATTTTTTGAAGAAGCAACTTTTTCTGCGAGCTGCGTTTGCGTAAGTCCTGCATTTTGCCGATACTCTTTTAATTTGTTTTTTAATTTAAGATGCGAATTCACTGCAACACCACCTGCCCAACAAATGCTAAAATAGCAATTAAAGCAATCAGCGTTTGAATTGCACCGATTACAGTTAGAGAAAGTTTCCTGACTTTAAGCCCCTCGTAAAGCGACTGTACCCCCGAAGCAGTCATTCCAACCGCAATAAATCCTATGTTCACAGTATCATTGATGAAATATTCCAGCAAAAACAAGCCTATACCAACAAGCAAGGCAACGAGAGTGCCCAAAAGGCTACTACGAGTAGATTCCTTTTGTTCAAATTCTTTGCCTCTATTTTTGTTTTTGCGTGCGGCTTCTAATATCTTTTCGTTATTCATACTCAGCACCATTCCAAGTTTTATTGTACTATTACACATTATAGTAATTCCAAGTTTTCTTGTCAAGAGGCTTTAAGAATAAGTTACAATTAGTTCAAGAAAAATGCTCAAATAGTACGTAAGAAAGAATGTTCTCACTTGTTTTGGCAACCAAAACATGGTTGTTGTGGTTTTCGAAAAAAACTTTGCCACAGAACGAAAATCTTTCACCCGATTGTGCTTCTTTAATTCGTGTAGTCGATTTGCTGAATAATAGCAATTTTCACGCTTTCAGACCAAATCGAACGAATAAATGAAGTCAGATATGCCCGTCTTTGAACAATGCATCACAGAGCAGAAAATAAGTGATTTTCAACCCTTAAACGCACAAAAACAGACGACACCCAACCGAAGTTGAATGTCGTCTGTTTTGTTGTCCAATCCTGTTTGACAGATGCCGATTTCGTAATCCCTTCAAATTACTGTCTTATCAGCACACGGGAAAAAACCGCTGTTTTTACAGTTCCTTTTTTTATTATCGGTCAAAGCTTTTTTAAATCAGCGTTTTTGTTGTTTGACGATGCGGCGCAAGCGGCACAATTGCCGGAGCAGCCTATACACTTGCCTTTTTTGCGGCGCCTGACTATAAAGACCGTTGCCGCCGCCACAGCCGCCGCCAAAATGCAGATAATCACAATGTCGGCGATACTCATACAAAAAGGCCTCCGACGCTGTAAACTATAAATGACGCTATGTACGCGACGGCGCACTGCATAAATACAACGCCGACTGTTTTAATGCGCGAGCCGAGTTCCTTTTTAATGGTGGCAACAGCCGCAACGCACGGTGTATACAAAAGGGTAAACACAAGGAAGCTGACAGCCGAAAGCCCCGTAAACAGGCTCGGAAGAACCGAGCCGAGCTGCGCCGTGCCCGTATTCATAAGAACAGACAGCGTACTTACAACGGCTTCTTTTGCGGTAAAGCCCGATATAAGCGCCGTTACGGCTCGCCAATCACCGAAGCCGAGCGGCTTAAATATCGGTGCTATAAATTTACCTATCATGGCGAGCAGGCTGTCCGCGCTGTCGTCCACAACATTGAGTCTTGTATCAAACGACTGTAAAAACCAAATTATTATCGTCGCAATAAATATTACGGTGAATGCTCTCTGCAGGAAATCACGCGCTTTTTCCCAAAGCAGTAAAAAGACGCTTTTCGGCGATGGCATACGGTAATTCGGGAGCTCCATTACAAACGGTACGGGTTCGCCGCGGAAGGCAGTCCTTTTTAATATCAGCGCAACAATTATGCCGAGAAGTATACCCGTGGCATAAAGTCCTATCATAACAAGCGCGCGGTATTTTGTAAAAAATGCCGCCGTAAACACGGCATATATCGGTATTTTTGCGGAACAGCTCATATACGGAGTCAAAAGAATAGTCATTTTGCGGTCACGGTCTGACGAGAGAGTCCTCGTCGCCATTATCGCAGGTACGGAGCAGCCGAAGCCTATGAGCATCGGAACAAAGCTTCTGCCCGAAAGGCCTATTTTTCTGAGAAGCTTATCCATAACGAAAGCGACGCGCGCCATATAGCCAGTGTCTTCGAGAATTGACAGGAAGAAAAACAGCGTAACTATTATAGGCAAAAAGCTCAAAACGCTTCCGACTCCGGCGAATATACCGTCAATAATAAGGCTGTGTACTATGGGATTTATGCCGTATGCGGTAAGTCCCCTGTCGCATATGTCCGTCAGCGCGTCAATTCCGAGTGACAGCAGATCCGAAAGGCGCGAGCCTATTACGTTAAAGGTGAGCCAAAATACAAGGAACATTACGCCGAAAAACACCGGCAGCGCCGTGTATTTTCCCGTGAGTATTTTATCTATTTTCACGCTTCGTTTATGTTCACGGCTTTCACGGCACTTAACCACCGACTCGGAAACCGCCTTTTCGATAAACGTATATCGCATATCGGCAAGAGCCGCATTACGGTCAAGACCGGTATCATGCTCCATTTCCACAACGCTGTGCTCAATAAGCTCTCGTTCGTTTTTATCAAGCTCAAGCTTGTCGGCAAAATATTCGTCGCCCTCTATGAGCTTTGTGGAACAAAATCTCGGAGGGACCGAGATGTTTCGCGCATGGTCCTCTATCACGTGGGCTACCGAGTGAATGCAGCGGTGTACGGGGCCGTCTGAGCAAAAATCTATTCTTTTCGGCAAAATACGATTTTTTGCGACATATACCATTTTATCCGCAAGCTCCGAAACACCTTCGTTTTTTGCGGCACTTATCGGAATTACCGGTATGCCGAGGCTCTCGCTGAGCTTTTTGACATTGACCGTTCCGCCGTTTGCCCTGACTTCGTCCATCATATTCAGTGCCAGCACCATAGGCAGGTTCAGCTCCAAAAGCTGCAAGGTCAGATAGAGATTCCGCTCAATATTTGTGGCGTCAACTATATTGATTATTCCGTCGGGCTTGCCGTCGAGTATAAAGTCTCGCGAAACTATCTCCTCTTGTGTATACGGTCTTATCGAATAGATGCCGGGAAGGTCGACAACGGAGCAGTTTTTTGCCCCCTTTATGCTTCCCATTTTTTGGTCAACCGTAACGCCCGGAAAATTTCCGACGTGCTGATTTGAGCCTGTCAACGCATTAAAAAGTGTTGTTTTACCGCAGTTTTGATTTCCTGCAAGTGCAAATATCATTTATTATCCTTGACCTTTCCGAATTAAAAGCTTTATGCTTTTTCTACCTCTATAAGCTTCGCGTCCGCCTTCCTGAGCGTCAATTCATATCCCCTGACCCTTATTTCTATCGGGTCGCCCATGGGCGCGGTCTTTTGAAGAGTGACGGCCGTATGCGGAATAAGCCCCATATCAAGAAAGCGCAGTCTCAGCGCACCCTCGCCGCCAACCGTTTTGATTACGGCCGTTTCGCCGTTTTTCAACATATCAAGAGTCATTTTGATCCTCCGCAGTGTGTTAGTTTTGACTAACTTCGACATTATAACAGTTCGTTTATTTTTATATTTTAATTATATAATGTTAGCACAGCCGCACTTTTGTTGTCAACTGTTTAATATATATTTACCATGTTAAACAGTTGACGGCTGTATACATGCTATTCAGCCATCCGAGCGCCCATAAAAAATTATAAATCGGTTTAGGTTGAAACAACAAACGGTATAATTTTAAAACTGTTTGAAAAACTATAAAAGTAACAAAGTTTTAAGGAGCAAAATTTATGAAAGCGACAGGAATAGTGCGTAGAATAGACGATCTCGGCAGAGTTGTCATTCCTAAGGAAATTCGCAGAACAATGCGTATCAGAGAGGGTGACCCGCTCGAAATATTTACGGCGTCGGACGGAGAAGTTATCTTTAAAAAATACTCGCCGATTGGCGAGCTGTCCGAATTTGCCGACCAATATGCCGAGGTGCTTTGCAGAGCTACCGACTTGCCTGTTATAATAACGGACCGTGACCACGTGATTTCCGTTTCGGGAATATCGAAAAAAGAATATCTTGAGAGAAGAATATCGTCGGAGCTTGAAACACTCATGGAAAGCAGAACCAACTATACCGCATCTGCCGATGAAGAGCCTGTTTACCCGATAAGCGGAATGAGCCGTGAAGCGGCGGTAGCTTATCCGATAATAGGCAGCGGCGACGTTTCGGGCTGCGTTGTGCTGCTTTTAAATTCCGACGGTTCTCTTCCCTCTGAGACGGAGCGCAAACTGGTAGCTGTTGCGGCGTCTTTTCTCGGCAAACAGATGGAGGAATAACCGTTTGCACGCCTAAAGAACGGAAAATATACAAAGCAAAAGAAAAACCCACCGCTTTTTGCGGTGGGTAAATTTCTTATTAAGCCTTAATTATTCAGCAACAGCGTCTTTAAGAGCTTTACCTGCTTTGAAAGCCGGAACCTTGGAAGCGGGAACAGTCATGGTCTCGCCTGTTCTCGGATTGCGACCCTGCTTAGCTGCACGGTTGCGAACCTCGAAGGTACCGAAACCAACGAGCTGAATCTTGTCGCCTGCTTTAAGAGCGTCGGTTATAGCACCGAGAACTGCCGATACTGCTGCGTCAGCGTCTTTCTTAGAGAGGTCGGTCTTTTCAGCAACTGCTGCGATAAGTTCTGTCTTATTCATTTTGTTTTCCTCCGTTTTACAATGTTTTATTTATCCGTCGCTTCGCCCTCGGCGTGCGAACAGAAAGCTGAATTTAATTTTGCCTCGTCCCAAAGCTTATCAAGCTCCGTGATAGAGGACTTTTCCATATTGATATTCCGCTCTTTTGCAAGGCGTTCCACCGTCGCAAAGCGAGACAGGAATTTATCGGATGAACGGGTAAGAGCCTCTTCGGCATCAACACTTATGAAACGTGCTGCATTGACTGCCGAGAAAAGTAAATCGCCGAGCTCCTCAAACGCATTTTCGCTGTCGCCGTTTTTTACAGCGGCTTTGAATTCGGCGCTCTCTTCGTCTATTTTGTCTATCGCGCCGCTCACATCGGGCCAATCAAAGCCCACCTTGCTCGCCTTTTCCTGAAGCTTCTGTGCACGCATAAGTGCCGGAAGCTCTCTCGGAACGGACAGCATTTTATCGGTAACGGTTTTGCGCTTTTTCGACTTAGACTTAATGGCGTCCCAATTACTTAAAACCTCGTCCGTGGACGAAACCTCGGTATTGCCGAAAACGTGCGGATGACGCTCTATCAGCTTTTTGCAGACACCGTCCGCAACATCGGAGAAATCAAACGAGCCGTTTTCCCTCTCCATCTCCGCATGGAACACGATCTGCATTAAAACATCGCCGAGCTCCTCACATAAAAGCTCCTTATCCTTTTTGTCGATGGCCTCAACAACTTCATAGGTCTCTTCGATAAAATTCTTTTTTATCGACTCATGAGTCTGCTCCATATCCCAAGGACAGCCGCCCGGTTCACGGAGTATGCGCATAATGCTTAAAAGGTCATCAACATTGTATTTTGATTTAAACTCAAAATCAACCGCCATTTTTAATAAGCCTTCCTTTGTATTTTACTCTATAAATCCATATTTTGCAAGCTTTTTGGCAATTTTTTCTCCCTTGGGCATCATAATTATATCGTCCTTTGCAAGCCCTCCGATAAGCAGCATGGAAATAACATAGACGATTATGGCTGCAACTACGGCAATCAGTGTTGCGGTTATATTGGCAAACGAATATCCATGTAAAAGTCTCTGAGGCAATATCTTATAGGATATGCCATATGCACAGTATGCAGCTACGCCGCAAAGAACCGAACTGATAAGCGGCTTCACCACAACCGACATAAGGTTGACTTTGACCTTAGTCGCCTTAATAAGTGCTATATAGTTATATATCACCACAATGAGATAGCACAAAACGGTACCTATGACCGCTCCGTTGATATTGATGGATGGTATGCCTATGAAAATGTAGTTTGCCACTACCTTGACAACGGCTCCGACAGTCAGCGATTTAACGGGGACGTTTGCTTTGCCGACAGCCTGAAGCATATTAGTCATGGGCTGGGAAATTGCCATCAGGAAAATGGTGTAGCCGTAAGCCGCCATTATAGGCGCGGCTATTGATATGGCGGGTGCGGATTTGCCGTTCTCGTAAAACATACGAAGTATCGGCTCCGCCAAAACGCCCATACCTATACCGGAGGCAAGCGATATTATCATACCCACTCTTAAAACGGACTCTACCGACGACTTCAGCGCATGCTTATCTTTAACGGCATAAGCCGCCGAGAGTGCCGGTATGGCGCTGACGCCGAGAGTTGTTGTTATGGACGGAATAAGGTTTTTAAAGTCAAGAGAGAGCGTATATGCACCGTAAAGGAAATCCTTAAGGTCAGCGTCAAGAACGTGAGCCTCGGCTATCTGCGTGGCATATATACTCTTTATAAGGTCAAGGTTATTTGAAATAACGCCGTCAAGCCTGTTTTGTATGGTTATGGCGTCTATAAGATTTGTAAGACTGAAAATTATGGACGACGTAACTACGGGAATCGCAATTGCCACAAGCGTTTTTGCAATGGCTCCGCTGTTTACCGGACGCGGCGAATTGACTATTTCGGTGCGCGTTATACCGTCGCCCTTCGCCTTGTGCATGATTATCATGTATATCATACCGATAACGGTACCCATGGTAACGCCTACGGCCGCTGCCGCTGCCGCATAAGGGTAAATGGCACTCATAGCCTCGGATTCGGTCGCGCATACCTTTCCGAACACCTTAGCACCCGACTCAAACTGCGAATAACCGTATGTTATGGTCAACTTTGCCGCAGCAATACCGAATATCATTTTCCCTATTGCCTCTATAACCTGCGAGATGGCTGTGGGGTTCATATTGCGAAGTCCGTTATAGTATCCGCGATATATCGACATCATACAGCAGAAGAATATGGACGGAGTTATGGCAATAATGGCGGGGATGACTTCATTTGTCTTTGCTATAAGAGCATAAGGATATGCAAAAATGAGAAGAAGCACCGTGCCCAGGATACCCGTAAACGTAAACAGCCTTGCCGACACGCGAAAAATCATACGCACATCGCGGTATCTGCCGAGAGCCACGTGCTGCGACACCATTTTTGAAACAGCAACGGGAAGACCCGCCATTGAAATGGTATATATCGGTATGTAAAGGTTGTATGCCGAGTCAAAATAGCCGCGACCTACCGCGCCCATCATATTGGAAATGGGTATCTTATAGATAACGCCTATAATTTTAACAAGCAGCGTCGAGACGCTCAAAACGAGCGCGCCGTTTAAAAGCGACTGGCTTTTTCTCTTTTTTTGCGCCAACTGACAATCACCTCATATTTTGCAGTAAAAGATAGAATATCATTTTATGTCGGTTTAGTCAATAAATTATCCCAAAAATTCGCGCAGCAACGATGTTTCCGGCACCATATCCGGAGATATGGAATTGAATTTTTCAAGAGCTCTTATAAGCCTTGAGGCATCCTTTGCACGTTCGCCGTCAAGCTCGGCATTGCGAAGAAAATTTAAAGCCGTCTCTTTAAACAGGCACGGCTCACTGAGATGTATCGAATTTATACGCATATCGGCAAGCCCCGAATACGGGAACAGATATTTGTCTTCGCCGCTGCGGACGTTATCCCAAAGCTCATATGTATTTTCAACCGAGCTGCCCCTGAAATTGTAATCGCGCACCATTCGCCTTATAAAACGCATGTTGCGCTTATTTAGAATTATCTTATTGTTTTCGTCATATATACGCGACGACACGCTGATATATATTTTAAGTATTCTCTCGTGCGGGAGCTTATCGGTAATTATCGGATTGAGCGCATGAAGCCCCTCCACAACAATGGCGTCGCTTTTGCCGAGAGTTATTTCATAGCTCTCGGCCTTGCGCTTACCCGACACAAAATCGAACATCGGCATAACCGTTGTCTCACCGCGCAAAAGGCTGTTTATACACTTATCTATAAGCGGTAAATCAAGCGCAAACACGGTTTCGTAGTCGGGTTTACCCTCGCTGTATCCCGGAATATCGGTTCTGTCAAGATAAAAATCATCAAGTGAAACACGGTATGTTTTCATACCGCGCCTTGTGAATTCCTCGGCAAGCTTTTGCGCCGTTGTGGTTTTCCCCGACGCGGAGGGCCCCGCGAGCATAACCACCTGAAGTCCCGAATCGTTTTCTACCTTATCCGACACATCTCGGATAATATTTTTAAATCTCTGCTCACTTCTGTCTATAAGCTCCTTTGGGTCGCTTTGAGACAGCGAATTTATGTATTCTATTGTGTTGTGAAGATTTGACATATCAAAGCCTACTCTTTCGGTTTTGTCAGCAGAGCGGATATCTCGTTTTTCCGCTCCTTTATAATATCGAACCTCGAAATATATTCATACGGATATTTGAAATTGAATATTCGCTTTATCTCGTTTTTTTCGGGAATACATATCTTCGTGACGGCTCCTGCTCCAACCGCAAATATGCTGTGGCACTCCTCCATCATAAAGATATTATAGAGGCACTCTCTGCCCTTTTTCGCATACCCCGTGTTTTCAAGATTATTCAGGGTTTTGGACTGACGGTACATATAATACGGGAAATAGCCGTTACCGGTGAGCAAGCCGTAGGCGAAATCGAGCATTTTATCTGCCGCGGCACCGTTTTCGGTGTTGACCTTGCCTATTTCCGTGCCGAGATTTGATGCGCGCTTTAGGGCGAGCGTATGTACCGTTATGTTTTCGGGTGAGAGCTCAAGTGTTTTGGTGAGCGAATCGCAAAAGCCCTCGTAGGTGTCGCCGGGCAGCCCAGCTATAAGGTCGGTATTTATATTGTCAAACCCTATTGAGCGCGCCTCAAGGAATTTCTCCCTCGTAAGATTTGCAGAATGACGCCTACCGATATTTTTGAGAACCTCGTCGCTGAAGGTCTGGGGATTTATGCTGATTCTGCCGGCGCCGCCGTTTTTAATCGCAAGCAGCTTTTCTTCCGTTATCGTATCGGGTCTGCCGGCTTCAACGGTGTACTCCCTGCACGTTGACAGGTCAAAATTTTCTCTGACGGCGTCAAACAGCATAGTAAGCTGAGGGGCCGCCAGCGATGTGGGCGTTCCGCCGCCGAAGTATACACTTTCAAGCCTGAGCTTTGCTTCTTTTGCGATTTTGCCCGTTATGCGAAGCTCCTCACATAAGAGCTTAACATACTCGGGAATTGTTTTCTTTGCACTCTCTGTTTCCGTTGAATGCGATACAAATGAGCAGTAACTGCACCGCGACGGGCAGAACGGTATTGCGACGTAAAGGCTGAAAGAATCGGGGCGCGACAGAGCGATTGTTTTTTCCTCTGCCGAGGCAACGCTTGCCGTAAGCCCGGTCTTTTGCTTCGAAACGAAATAATCGTCCGTGAATATTTTTTTCGCCTTTTCCTCGCCGTACCTTTCGGCAAATCCCCTGAAAAGCTTAGACGGCCTTATGCCCGTGAGCATTCCCCACTTAGGGATATATCCCGTGTTTTCGCAGAGCAGCGAAAAAAGCATAGATGCCATACACCGCTCTTCGTCCTCTTTTTCGGGACGCGGTTTGGTGAGAACCTTTTGCTTTTTTGCTCGGCAAACGACACGGTAACATTATCTTTTGTGAGCTCGGTTGTGATTACCGTTTCGTCATCGCCTGTATCTGCAGACGAAAACAGCAGGTCGATTTTTGTATTCGGATAAAATATCTGAGTGAGCTTTAACATCTCATACTGATATTTATGCCCAATTATAAGAAGCTTCATCAAAGCGCCCTCATATATCTGTTATTTTTGCGTTCAAAGTCCAAGGTTGTTTCCTTGTTATGCCCCGGACAGACCGTATAATCGCCCGGCAAATCGCGCAGCCTTTTAAGAGACTCGAATAGCTCCTTTGTGCTGCCTCCGGGAAAATCCGTTCTGCCTGCACTGAGACAAAACAGCGTATCACCCGAAAAAATAAGTTTGTCTTTTTCATCCATATAGCACACGCCGCCCTTTGTATGCCCGGGGGTGTGCATTACGCGAAGAACGGCGTCGCCGATTGATATTTTATCGTTATCGGACAGCAAAATGTCGGCGGACATCTTTTTCTGCTTTCCCGGACACTCCCATGAGCACAGGCTCTTATTTTCATCCGACAGGCAATCGCCGTCAAGCTTATGTATGAGCACCTTAGCCCCGGTAAACTCCTTTAAGCCGCAAACTCCGAGAATATGGTCAAAATGCCCGTGTGTCAAAAGGATGTATTTGATGTTTAAATCCTTTACGGCGTTTTTAAGTGCTTCGTTAAAATCGCCTGGGTCTATTACCGCACTCTCGCGGCTTTTTTTGTCGGTCAGAATATAGCAGTTAGCACTTATCGGACCGAGCGGCATAACCTTTATATCAAGTGACATTGTTTTCTCCGTTATTTTTTCCATACGGAAGTATCGTAAATTATTGTGACCGGACCGTTGTTTACAAGCGACACCTGCATATGTGCACCGAAAACACCGGTTTCAACTTTTTTAACTCCGTTTTTCAGAAGTTCCGAGCAAAAATACTCATAGAGAGCCTTTGCTTCATCGGGCTTTGCGGAATTGTCAAAAGACGGTCTGTTGCCCTTTTTTACGTCGGCACAGAGTGTAAATTGCGACACAACAAGCACCTCACCGCCGATATCAAGCACAGATTTATTCATTTTATCGTTTTCGTCGGTGAACACGCGCAGCATTGCGGTCTTTTTGGCAAGCAGTTCGGCGTCCTCTTTTGTGTCGCCGTTCATTACGCCCAAAAGCAGCATATACCCCTCGCCTATTTTTCCGACGGACTCACCGTCCACGGTAACTTCAGCGTTTTTGACACGCTGTAAAACAGCCTTCATAAGTATATTCCTTTTCGGGGGCTGTAAAACTATTGAATTTTACA
>OLNO01000305.1_pt1 | contig 53371 bp, 43 predicted proteins | sample 1672861 | NCBI WGS metagenome assembly OLNO01 (sample SAMEA3136731, study PRJEB25190) | human gut metagenome | reverse complement strand
AGGGGCGCCAGAGTCAGGGCAACCTCTTCTCGCGCTACGGCATCCACAAGATCGTGCTCAAGGAGCGCGGCACGTCGACGCTCGGCGGGCAGAACATCTGGTTCGACGAGGATGTGCGGCGGCTCAATGCCGACGGGCGCGGGATGCTGCTGGGCGAGTTCAAGGGCGACGACAAGCTCGTGGTCTGGACCTCGAAGAACCAGTACTACATCACGGGCTACGACCTCGGGCAGCACTTCCCCGACGACACCGTGCGGGTGAACCGCTACGAGCCCGACCGCGTCTACAGCGTCTGCTACTTCGACCGCGAGCAGGGCTACTACTACATGAAGCGCTTTTCGACCGAGCTGACCGACCGGATGCAGTACTTCCTCGACGAGGGGGGACAGGCCGACCTGGTCTGCGTGACCGACGTGGCGGGCGCGAAGCTCGAAATAACCTACAAGGGGGCGCATGCGCAGCGCCCGGCCGATCTGATCGACGTCGACGACTTCGTCGGTGTGAAGAGCCACCGGGCCAAGGGCAAGCGCCTGACGACCTACGAGGTGGCGACGCTGCGCTTCATCGAACCCGAGCTGCCGCCCGAACCCGATCCCGACGAGGAGGGCTCGCCCGCGGACGGGGAGGGTGCGGATTCCGCCGCGCACGATACGGCGCAGATGGCCCGCGACACGGCGGCGGAGCACTCCGGCGCGGCGACTGCTGCCGGGAAGGCCGCGGCGACGCGGGAGCGGAAATCCGATGCGGAGCCGCGGCGCGAGGTCGATGCGGCGGGCCTGCCCCCGACGGGAAGTCCGGCGGGCGGCGTGCCCTTCGAGATCGAACGGGCGCGGGGCGATGCCGACGAGGTGGCCTCGCCCGAACAGCTGAACCTTTTCTGATCGCCTGCGTGCAGGTGCTGTGACGATGGATACAACGGTGAAACCCCTCTTTCTGGTGGGATACATGGGCTGCGGCAAGAGCTCGCTCGGACGGCGCCTGGCGCGGCGTCTGGGTGTGGCGCTCGTCGACACGGACACGCTTGTCGAGCAGCAGGAGGGGGCCTCCGTGGCGGATGTCTTCCGCTACGAGGGCGAGGAGCGCTTCCGCGAACTGGAGCGCGAGGCGCTCGAGCGGATCGTTGCCCGCGGCGAGCGGGTCGTGGCCTCGACCGGCGGCGGGCTGCCCGTCTGGCGCGACAACATGGCCCGCATGAACGAGACCGGAGCGACGGTCTACCTGCGCCGTGCGGCCGAGCAGATCGCCGCGCGCCTGACCCCCTACGGACGGCAGAAGCGCCCCCGCCTGCGGGGCCTTTCGGACGAGGAGCTCGTGCCGTTCATGCGGCGCGACATGGCCGCGCGCGAACCCTACTATGCGCAGGCGCAGCTGACGGTCGACTGTACGGTGATGGCGGACGACGAGGTGGTCGTCCGGATTCTGAAATGGCTCGAACATGGCGAATAACGCACCCATCGGCATCTACGACTCGGGGCTGGGCGGGCTGACCGTCTGGCGCGAGGTGCGGCGTCTGTTGCCGCACGAGGCGCTCGTCTACCTGGGCGACGGCAAGAACTGCCCCTACGGCTCGCGCCCGAAGGAGGAGATCCGGGCGCTGGCCGACGAGGCGGTCGGCACGCTGGTCGCCGAAGGGTGCAAGCTGGTTGTCGTGGCCTGCAATACGGCTACGGCCGCCGCGATCGACTTCCTGCGGGCGAAGTATGCGCCGCTGCCGATCGTGGGCATGGAGCCCGCCGTCAAGCCCGCCTGCCTGGCGACCCGCAGCGGGGTGGTGGGGGTGCTGGCCACGGAGCGGAGCCTCGACGGCGACCTCTTCCGCCGCACGGCCGCCCGTTACGGCCGCGGCATCGAGGTGCTGACGGTCCCGGGCCGCGGCTTCGTCGAGCTGGTCGAGCAGGACCGCGAGCAGACGCCCGAGGCCGAGGCGTGCGTGCGTGCCGCCGTCGGGGGGATGCTCGACCGGGGTGTCGACCAGATCGTCCTCGGATGCACGCACTATCCCTTCCTGCTGCCTGTGCTGAAACGGGTGCTGGCCGGACGCGACGTGACGGTCGTGGACCCGTCGCCGGCCGTGGCGCGCCGCGTGGCGCAGCTGCTCGACGAGTACGGCCTGCGGACCGCCGACAAGGGGCCGGGCCGCTGCCGCTTTCTGACCTTCGCCGACGAGGCGTACCGCTTGCGGCTGGAAAAGAAGGCGATGGAGTCGCTCGTCTGACCTCTTCCGTCCGAATTGCACGCCCCGAGACGGAAAAATCGAAAAAAATTGCGTACCTTCGCTCGGTAAATTTCCCGTAACGAACATGGCATCCCCCAATACATCCTCTCAGAACGGACGTCAGAAGATCCGGCGCTCGAACGGCGACAGCATTCGCTGGGCGATCGGCCTGCTGCTGCTCTGCGTGGGAGTCTACGCCGCGTCGGCGGTCTTCTTCTCGTTCTTCAGCTGGGCGGCCGACCAGAGCAGCCTGCTGATGAGCGCCGAGGAGCGTGCGACGCTGAAGATCGAGCCCGAGAACCTCTGCGGCTGGAGCGGCGCACGGCTCGCCCGCCTGCTTGTCGACCAGTCGTTCGGCCTGTTCGGCATCCTCATTCCCGTGCTCGTCATCCTGGCCGGAGTGCGGATCATCCGCCGCCGGCCGATGCGCTTCAACCATTCGTTCCTGCCGCTGCTGATGGTGACGATCCTCGGGTCGCTGACCCTCGGGTTCTGCTTCGCCGACCGCTGGAGCCTCTGCTGCTCGACGGGGTGGGGCGGAACGTTCGGCATCGAGACCGCCGCCCTGCTGCGCATGTACATCGGCACGTTCGGCACGCTGATCCTGCTGCTGGGGTGCTGGATTCTGACCGGTGTCTTCATCAACCGCAACTTCATCAATACGGTCAACTCGGCGGGCAACGCCGTCGTCGACCGCAGCGAAAAGATCGTTGAGATCGTCCGCCACAAGGTGGCCCCGGTCCATGCTCCGGATGAACCGGCAGCCGATCCCGCCGATCCCGCGACCCGTCCGGCGGCGCGTCCGGCTGCCGACCGCTCCGCCGCGACCTCTTCCGCGGCTGCCGCAGCGGCCGGGCGCGGCGAACCGGTACATGCGACCCCTCCGGCCGAGGGGCGCAGGGAACCCTTGCGGACGGAGCCTGCACCCGACGCCGCTGCCACGGCAGCACGGCGCGAGGAGGAGCCCGGGCGCACAGCCGCCCGCCGCGCCGATGCGGAGCCGTTCGTCGAGCTGACACCCGACGGGCAGCCCGTTCCGCGGAATGCCGATCCGACGCCGCGGCCTGCCGACGGGGAGCCCGCCCCGCAGGCAGCACTGGACGACGATCCGGGACCCTTTACCGAGGTGGACCTCCGGCCCGCCGAGGGACGCATCGTCATGGGCCGCGGCGGACTGGTCGAACTGGAGCGTCCCGCCGCCCGCGTCGCTGCCGTTCCGACCGCTCCGACCGCCGCAACTCCGAGCCCGGCTGCGACGACGGATGCCGCGCGGGGGCTCGCACACGGTGCCGATCCGGACGATCCCTTCACGGAGTTCGTCGTCGGGGAGGAGGCCGGGACGCCGGCTTCGGCGGAGGCGGCAGCCCCGTCGCCGGAGGAGCCCGAGCCCGGGGCGCCGTCGCAGGAGGTTCTGTCGTCGGACGAGCCGGAGCCGGCCGCCGTTGAGGTGCCGGGCGGGGAGCGGACGACCCCCTCCGAAGGGGTGGTTGTCACGGTGGAGGCCAACGAGGCCCGCTTGGTCGACGAACGCAAAATCCCGACCGAGAGCTACGATCCGCTCAAGGACCTGGAACACTACCGCAAGCCGCCCGTCACGCTGCTGGAGGACTATATTTCGGATTCGGAGGTCACAGACGAGGAGATTTTCGACAACAAGACCCGCATCGAGGAGACGCTCAAGAACTTCGGCATTCCGATCGTGCGCATCAAGGCTACCGTGGGCCCGACGGTCACGCTCTACGAGATCGTGCAGGCACAGGGGGTCAAGATCTCGAAGATCCAGGGCCTGCAGAACGACATCGCCCAGAGCCTCAAGGCCGAATCGGGCATCCGCATCATCGCGCCGATTCCCGGGCGCGGCACGATCGGCATCGAGGTGCCGAACCGCAACAAGCAGGTTGTGTCGATGTACTCGGCCGTGCGGTCGCTGCGCTTCCAGGAGTCGAAGGCCGAGCTGCCCGTGGTCATGGGCCGCACGATCCAGAACGAGAACTACGTCTTCGACCTGGCGAAGATGCCCCACCTGCTGGTGGCCGGTGCCACGGGGCAGGGCAAGTCGGTGGGTCTGAACGCCATCATCACGTCGCTGCTTTACCGCAAGCACCCGGCGCAGCTCAAGTTTGTGATGATCGACCCCAAGATGGTCGAGTTCTCGCTCTACGCCAAGATCGAGCGCCACTTCCTGGCCAAGATGGAGTCCGAGGACGAGGCGATCATCACCGACCCGAAGAAGGCGGTCTATACGCTCAACTCGCTCTGTATCGAGATGGACAACCGCCTGGAGATGTGCAAGAACGCCGGAGCGAAGAACATCAAGGAGTACAACGACAAGTTCGTCTCCCGGCGGCTCAACCCGCTCAAGGGGCACCGCTACCTGCCCTACATCGTGGTGGTGATCGACGAGTTCGCCGATCTGATCATGATGGCCAAGGAGGTCGAGCTGCCCGTAATCCGGCTGGCGCAGAAGGCGCGCGCCGTGGGCATCCACCTCATCATTGCCACGCAGCGCCCGTCGGTCGACGTCATCACGGGCAAGATCAAGGCCAACTTCCCGTCGCGCATCGCCTTCCGCGTCGTGCAGCGCATCGACTCGCAGACGATCATCGACCAGCCCGGCGCCAACCAGCTCATCGGCCGCGGCGACATGCTCATCTCAAAGGACGGCGAGCTGACGCGCGTGCAGTGTGCCCTCGTGGAGACGGCCGAGGTCGAGCGCATCGTGGACTTCATCTCCAAACAGCAGGGATACACGTCGGCCTACCTGCTGCCCGACTACACGCCCGAGGGCGGCGAGAGCGGCGGGGCGGGCGGCGAGGAGTCGTCGGCTCCGGTGAAGTACGATTCGCTCTTCGCCGAGATCGCCCGCGACGCCGTCTCGAGCGGCAGCATCTCGACGTCGATGATCCAGCGCAACTACGAAGTGGGCTTCAACCGTGCGGGCCGCATCATGATGCAGCTCGAGCGCGCCGGCATCGTCGGCCGCCAGCAGGGGGCCAAGCCGCGCGACATTCTCTTCCACGACCTGCCCTCGCTCGAGGCGAAGCTGCAGGACCTGGGTGTCTTCTGACCTTGTACCGCCTATGAAAACGCTCTCCGTTCTTCTGTTGTTCGCGCTGTCGGGCTCCGTCGTCCCGGCGGTGTCGTCGCCGCGCGCCGGTGCCGCGCCGCAGACGCAGGAAGCTCCCGCCGCCCGGCCGTCGGAGCGTGCCTCGGAGCTGCTCCGGGAGCTCGCCGGAGAGTTCCGCGCGATGAAATCCTACACCGTGGCCTTCACGATCGCCGCCGGCGAGTCCGACGTGGCGGGCAGCTATACGGTGCAGAGCGGCGGCTATACGCTCACGATCGGTGACGCGGAGGTCTTCTTCGACGGCAAGGTCCGCTACGAGGTGGACCATGCGCGCCGCGAGGTGACGATCAACGCCGTCGATACGACGAGCCGCAACATCCTCGACAATCCGATCGGGGCGTTCGACTTTCTGGACGGTGCCTATCGCCCGACGCTGCTCTCCGACGACGGCAGCGAGGCCCTCGTGCGGCTGACCCCGACCGACGGCGAGTCGACCACGGGGGTCGTGACGGTCCGTCTCGGGCTGCATCCCGTGCGGCCGCAGTCGCTCGCCTACGACTACGACGGCGAGCAGGTCACGGTCTTGGTACGCTCGATCGAGCCCTTTGCGGGGAAGCTGCGCCGCTTCGATCCGAAGTCCTGCGCGGGCTATGAAATGATCGATTTCCGCTGACGCCCGCGGTGCTGCGGACCGGCGTTTTGCCGCGGTGCCGCCGCTTTTTCCGTATCATCCGGACAGGCTGCTGTCCGCAAACAGAGTATTCCGATCCATGCGAAAACTGCTTCTCTTTCTGTCGCTGCTCTTCGGCGGTGCCGCCGCTGCGCAGCCGCTCGTCTGCACCGAACCCGGTACGGTGCTCGAATACGCCCAGTATGACGAATCGGGCCGTCTGACGGGGTATACGCGTTCGACGGTCCTCTCCTGCGGGCCTGACAGCCTCGGCCGCACGCAGGTCATGACGCGCAGCGAGGCGCTCGACACGCTGCGCAATCCCGTGACGATGGAGGTCAACGGCCGCCGTCAGGCCGTCGTGACGACCGAGCGGACCGAGGTCCGCACGTCGGAGATGGTCACGCAGCTGGGCGCCATGTTCGAGGAGCTGCTCACGGCGACGCTCTCTTCGGAGGAGCAGAGCAAGTTGGATTTTTCCGTCGAGGGGGACGAATACACCGTGCCGTTCGCACTGGAGACGAAGCGGAGGCTCCCCGATCTGAAGTTCGCCCTGCGCTTCGCCGCCGAGGGCCGTTCGCTGAAGATGCGCATCGGCGTCTCCGACCGGCAGGTGCTCGGACGACGGCGCATCGAGACGCCCGCCGGGGTGTTCGAGGCCGTGGGGCTCTCCGAGAAGGTGAGCTTCGGATTTTTCGTCATCCGGGTCTCGATGCGTCAGCAGACGTGGTACGTCCCCGGACTGGGCGTCGTGCGCGAGGAGGAGCAGACCCGAAGCAGCAAGACCGAGGGGTGGTCGGAGCTTGTCTCCGTCACCCGGCCCTGATCTTCGGCCGCAGCCCCCGGCCGCAACTCCCGGCCGCAACTCCCGGCCGTACCCCCCCCCGGCCGCAACACTTCCCGGTCGTAACCCCCGGCCGCAACACTTCCCGGTCGTAACCCCCGGCCGCAACTCCCGGTTGTAATTCCCGGCGCATACCCCGGCCCCGATGTCGGGACTGTCTCGCCCCGGTTCCGATTTCTGTCCGCGCCCTGTCGGCCTTTTTCCCGAAGCCCCCGACTTTTTACTTTTCACCTTTCGCCTTTCACCTGCTTTTCTCCCGCCCCTCTGTCGAGGAAAAATTTTTTTGCCGTCAGATCGCCCGAAAAGGGGCAAAAATGGCCGATCGGTCGGCAAATCTTGTATGCGACGGGTACTTTTCATCGCCCAAAGTTGCCAGGATCGGAAATAAATCGTATTTTTGTTCGTTAAAAGACGTGTAATTTCGGATTCAAGAATGTTAACGGAAGAAGAAAAGAATGCCGGTTTGGTGGGACGGATCATCCCCATCAATATCGAAGAGCAGATGAAGTCGGCGTACATCGACTACTCGATGTCGGTGATCGTCTCGCGCGCCCTTCCCGACGTGCGCGACGGTCTGAAACCCGTACACCGCCGTATTCTCTACGATATGAGCGCGGAGCTCAACCTCTACTCCGACAAACCCACCCGTAAGTCGGCACGTATCGTCGGCGACGTGCTCGGTAAGTTCCACCCCCACGGCGACTTGTCGGTCTACGACGCCATGGTGCGCCTGGCGCAGGACTGGTCGATGCGCTACCCGCTCGTCGACGGACAGGGCAACTTCGGTTCGATGGACGGTGACTCGCCGGCCGCGATGCGTTATACCGAGGCCCGCATGAAGAAGATCACCGACGAGGTGATGGCCGACATCGAGAAGGAGACCGTCGACTGGACGCTCAACTTCGACGATACGATCCCCGAACCGACGGTCCTCCCGACGCGCATCCCGCTGCTGATCGTCAACGGCGCGAGCGGCATTGCCGTCGGCATGGCCACGAACATGGCGCCGCACAACCTCTCGGAGGTGGTCGACGCCTGCTGCGCCTATGTCGACAACCCCGACATCACGGGCGAGGAGCTGCTCCGTTACGTCAAGGGCCCCGACTTCCCGACGGGCGGCATCATCTACGGATACGAAGGCGTCCGGGAGGCGATGCTCACGGGCCGCGGCCGCGTGATGATGCGCGCCAAGACCGAGATCGAACATACCCCCTCGGGCCGCGAGTGCATCGTCGTCACGGAGATCCCCTACATGGTCAACAAGGCCGAGATGATCAAGAAGATCGCCGACATGATCAACGAGAAGAAGATCGAGGGCATCTCCTACATCAACGACGAGTCGGACCGCAACGGACTGCGCATCATCATCATCCTCAAGCACGATGCCGTGGCGAGCGTGGTGCTCAACACGCTTTTCAAGAATACGCCGCTTCAGACGTCGTTCGCCGTGAACAACATCGCGCTGGTGAACGGACGCCCGCAGCTGCTGACGATGCGCGACCTGATCCGCCACTTCATCGACCACCGCCACGACGTCGTCGTGCGCCGCACGCGCTTCGACAAGCGCAAGGCCGAGGAGCGGCTGCACATCGTGCTGGGTCTGCTCATCGCGCAGGACAACATCGACGAGATCGTGCACATCATCCGCTCGTCGCAGACGCCCGACCTGGCCAAGCAGGCAATGATCGAGCGCTTCGACCTGACCGACATCCAGGCGTCGGCCATCATTGAGATGCGCCTGCGCGCCCTGACCGGTCTGGAGCGCGGCAAGCTCATCGCCGAGCGCGATGAGCTGACGAAGCTGATCGCCCACCTCGCGGAGGTGCTCGAGAATGTCTCGATGCAGATGCAGATCGTCAAGGACGAGCTGCTCGAGATCAAGGAGAAGTACGGCGACGAGCGCCGCTCGCAGATCGTCTACGCCTCCGAGGAGTTCAATCCCGAGGATTTCTACGCCGACGACGACATGGTCATCACCATCTCGCACATGGGCTACATCAAGCGCACGCCGCTGGCCGAGTACCGCACGCAGCACCGCGGCGGCGTCGGTGCCAAGGGCAGCGCCACGCGCGACGAGGACTTCATCGAGCACATCTACGTCGCCTCGATGCACAATACGATGCTCTTCTTCACGGAGAAGGGCCGCTGCTACTGGCTCAAGGTCTACGACATCCCCGAAGGGGCGCGTTCGTCGAAGGGCCGTGCGATCCAGAACGTCATCCAGATCGAGCCGGACGACAAGGTCCGCGCCTACATCAACGTCAAGCGGCTCAACGACGAGGAGTACGTCAACAACAACTACATCATCATGTGCACGAAGGACGGTACGATCAAGAAGACCCGTCTGGAGGCCTACTCGCGTCCGCGTCAGAACGGCGTGAACGCCATCGTCATCCGCGAGGGCGACCAGCTCATCGAGGCCAAGCTCACGAGCGGCCAGGCCGAGGTGATGATCGCGGCGCGCGAGGGCAAGGCGATCCGCTTCAACGAGAATACGGTGCGTCCGATCGGCCGTGTGGGTGCCGGCGTGCGGGGCATCTCGCTCGACGAGGGCGACGAGGTCGTGGGCATGATTTGTGTGGAGCCCGACTCGAAGCAGGATGTGCTCGTGTTGAGCGAGAACGGCTACGGCAAGCGCACCGATCTGGACGAGTACCGCATCACGAACCGCGGCGGCAAGGGTGTCAAGACGATCAACATCACCGAGAAGACCGGCAAGCTGATCGCCATCCAGGCCGTCACGGACGAGAACGACCTGATGATTATCAACCGCTCGGGCCTGACGATCCGCACGTCGGTATCGCAGATCCGTCTGGCGGGCCGCGCCACGCAGGGCGTGCGAATCATCAACCTGCGTGAGGGCGACGCCATCGCTTCGGTGATGGCCGTACCGGCGGCAGGCGAGGAGGAGACCTCCGCGGCGGAGGAGACGCCGACGGCGGAATCCGCATCGGGAAACGAAACCGAACGGGGCACGACTCCGGCTCCGGAGCAGCCCGCGCAAGAATAAAAGACAACAAACAGATTCAAAACCTAAAATTCTCTGTATCATGAAAAAGATGTTTTTGACGGCTTTCGCGGCGCTGCTCGTGGCAGTTCCCGCCGTGCAGGCCCAGAAGGTGAACAAGGAGGCGCTGCTCTCCAAGATCGAAAAGAGCGATGCCGACATTGCCGACGCGAAGAAGGGTGCCAAGGCCTCGACGTGGATCAACCGCGGCAAGGCGTTCTACGATGCGGCCGCCGAGCCGACGAAGAATCTCTTCATCAGCATGGACGGCGCGATGCTGAAACTGGCCATCGGTGACCCGGAGTCGACCGAGCCCGCCACGATCGGCGAGGTGAACTACGAAGCCTGGGTATATCCCTATTTCACGGCCTATCTCAAGGACGGCAAGGTGGCTACGTGGAAGCAGACCCAGTGGGTCGTGAAGGATGCCCCCGTGAAGGCCATCGAGGCCTACAATAAGGCCTATGAGCTGGACCCCAAGACCGCAACGAAGGTGAAGAACGGTCTGCAGCAGGTGAGCGATCTCTGCTCGCAGATCGGCAACGCCGGACTGGACTCGGGTGACTATACGGGCGCTTCCGATGCCTATGCCACGGCCTATGCCGCCCAGGAGAGCCCCGCATACGGCGGCGGCGATCCCGCGCTGCTCTACTATGCCGGCTACCTGCGCACGGTCGACGGCTCGACGAACCCCGCATCGTTCGCACTGGGTGCCAAGTATCTCAACGAGGCGCTGGAGAAGAACTACGCCGACGAGGAGGGCAACATCTACTACTACCTCTTCCACTGCTACTACGGCCAGAAGGATGCCGATGCCGCCAATGTGATGAAGGCCAAGGATGTCCTGCTCAAGGGTCTGGAGAAGTTCCCGAAGAACTCGCGTATCCTGGAGGGCCTCATGCAGCTCTACACGACGGAAGAGGGCGTGGGTGATCCCGCCGACCTGGTGTCGATGATCGACAACGCACTTGCCGAGCAGCCCGAGAACGTGGACCTCTGGTTCGGCCGCGGCCGCATCTTCTATGCGCTGAAGAATGCCGACGAGAGCATCGCTTCGTTCCAGAAGGTTGTCGAGCTGCAGCCCGACCTCTACGAGGGCAACTACTTCCTCGGGGTCTTCTATACGATCAAGGCCGAGGAGCTGCTCTCCGAGCTCAACTCGAAGCAGTACAGCAGCCAGGCAGCCTACGAGGAGGACCTCAAGGCCGTGAACGCCATCTACAAGGAGGCTATTCCCTGGTTCGAGAAGGCGCACGAACTGAATCCGACCGATCCCAACTCGCTGGAGTTCCTCAAGTCGATCTGCTTCCGTCTGCGTGACGACGATCCGGAGATGAACAGCAAGTACGAGACCTACAACGAGCTCTTCAAGCAGGCCCAGGCTCAGGCCCAGTAGTGGCTGGCCGGTCCCGCTGCGGACAAAAAAGCCCCCGAAGCACATACGCTTCGGGGGCTTTTTCTTTGCGAGGGGTGGGGTCGGCGGCAGGACCGGAAATCAGGCAGGGACCGGAAATCAGTCTGAACCGCGAATCGGGCCGGACCGGGAATTGGACAGGCCGGGAATCAGACCAGAGGCGGGAATCAGTCGGGGTTGTGAATCTGGCACCCGGAAATCAAGCCGGAGCCGGAGCGGTCGATTGGTGCCCCGGCTGCCTGCTGTCCCGGCTGCCCGGTTGCCGTCAGCGGGCGATGCGGCCCGAAACGGCACCTCCGGCCAGTGCGGCAACCTCCTCGGCCGTGAACTGATTGTAATCCCCGGGGACGGTGTTCTTCAGCGCACAGGCCGCGGCACCGAAGTCGAGCGCCTGCTGCGGCTTGTCGGGATGTGCGGCCAGCCCGTAGATCAGTCCGGCGACGAAGGCGTCGCCCACACCGACACAGTCGACCACCGCGTCGATGTCGTAGACGCGCGTGCGCAGCAGCTTCCCGTCGGTGAAGAGCGTGCCCGAGATGGTGTGGTGGTTGGCCGTCAGGACGTTGCGCAGGGCGAAGACGCAGGTGCGGCAGCGGGGGAAACGGCGCATGACCTCGCGCGCCGCCGCCTCGTAGCCGGCCGTATCGGGGGTGTAGGAGGCGTCGCACGCCGTGAAGGCGGGCAGGCGGATGCCCAGCACCTTTTCATATTCGTCGTCCGTTCCGAAGAGGATGTCGCACGCCTCCATCAGCGGCGGCAGCACCTCCTCGGCCCGTTTGCCGTAGCGCCAGAGGTTCTTGCGGTAGTTGATGTCGCACGAGACGGTGAGGCCCATGCGGCGGGCCGCCGCCACGGCCTCGGCGCAGACGGCCGCCGTCTCGGCCGAAACGGCCGCGGCGATGCCCGACCAGTGGAACCAGTCGGCATCGGCGAAGAGCTCCGCCCAGTCGATCTGTCCCGGCCGGAGCGTGTCGAACGACGAGGCGGCCCGGTCGTAGACGACGTGCGAGGTGCGCATCGCCACGGCCTCCTCCATGTAGTAGAGCCCGAGCCGGTCGCCGCCGCGCAGGATGTGGTCCGTCCCGACGCCGTAGCTGCGCAGGTCGTCCAGACAGGCGTCGGCGATGCGGTTGTCCGGAAGACAGGTGACCAGCTCGCTCCGCAGTCCGTAGTTGGCGAGCGATACGGCCACGTTGGCCTCGCTGCCGCCGAAATTGACGCGCAGCAGGTCGGTCTGGTTGAAACGCAGCTTGTCGGGCGGCGTGAGCCGCAGCATGATCTCGCCGAAGGTAACGATTTTCTCTCTTTTCATCTCTTTGTTGCTATGCTTCCGTTATAAGGAAAAGCCCGGCGCTAACCGGGCTTTCACAGTCGTGGTTTGCGGCGTGCCGCGTGTCAGCGGACCGTGACCCGAAGAGGCGACGTGGCGGCGGCCACCTCTTCGTTGACCTCGTTGAGCCACTCCTTCATGTCGTCGACGCCGCCCTGGCTCCAGCCCGAACCGGCGTAGTAGATGAGCGGCTCACCCGGCTTCACGCTCTTGACGGCCAGCGCGTGCGAGAGCGTGTCGGGCAGGATCTGCGCCCCGGGCAGGATCACCGCAGCGTAGATGTCGCCGTCACGCACGGGGTCCTGCGAGTCGGATGCCGGTTCGCAGAAGGCCACCCAGCCCTCGCCCGTGAGCGTCTGCTTCACGTCGTGGCGCACGAAGCCCGCGGCAATGGGCAGCTCGGTGAACGAACCCGAGTAGGTGTTCTCCATGCGGTTGAAGCGGCGGTTGGCATCCAGCGAGATGATCTTCGTCGTCGTGACCTCGTGGCCGTCGACCTCATAGGGGGTGTAGGTCAGCATCACCGTCGTGCGGATCGGGCCGTTGTCGAGCGTGCGGGCCGTAGCGTAGTTGTGGGGCATGAGCTGCAGCTCGCCGTTGACGAACGGAACGGCCGAACCGCCACCCAACGTGCGGCCCACCTTGTAGCAGTCCATGCCGTCGCCGTAGTTGTGGTGGTAGTCACCCTTGGCATACCATTCGTCGATGACCAGCTTGTCGGTGCACTTTACCCAGACGTCGATGCCGGGTGTCACGAGCTGCTCGGGCGAGGTCTCCAGCGCCGGGCCGTAGAGACGGTAGGCCACCTTGTTGTTCTCCCAGGCGTAGTCGTCGTAGCGCTCGGGCACCTGGCGGCCGTAAGCCTCCGCAGGGTAGGCCTCGCGCGTGCCCGTCACGATGCGGAAACGCTCGGTCTGCATCGCGTCGGCGTCGACCTGGAAGATGAGCGACTGCGGCTCCTCGGCCCCGAAGTAGATGACTTGCGAGGGAACCTGCTGCCCCTCGTCGTCGAGTACGACGACATTCTCGGGCGTCACGCCCTTGAGTGCGGCGATCTGCGACCATTCGATCTCGACGGTTTCGTCGTCGCGTTCGGTCTGCGTCGGGTTGGTGACCTCGACGTTCAAACCCTGTGTGCAGGAGGCCATCAGCGCTGCTGCAATCCATAGCATGGTGTTTTTCATAGATACGGTGTTTGAAGATTTTTTCTTGTTTGTTAGGCAAAATTACGATTTTTTCGTATATTGGTCAACCAAATTGGCAAATAATCTATCTAATTCGGTAATTTTTTCTATTCCGTGTGGTAGAAAGTTGCTACTTTTACATTGTCGAAAAAGGGGCCTTGCGAAGGCTTTTCCGACCCGTTACGAGACAATACAGATAATTCTGCTGAAAATATGAAAGAGTTCAACGACGACAATTTCCTGTTGCAGACCGAAACGGCGCAACGGCTCTACCACGAGCATGCGGCCAAGATGCCGATCATCGACTACCACTGCCACCTCATTCCGGAGTACGTGGCTTCCAACCACCGCTTCGACAACCTGTCGAAGATCTGGCTCGAGGGCGACCACTACAAATGGCGCGCCATGCGCACGAACGGAGTCGACGAGCGCTACTGCACGGGCAAGGATACGACCGACTGGGAGAAGTTCGAGAAGTGGGCCGAGACGGTGCCCTACACGATGCGCAACCCGCTTTACCACTGGACGCACCTCGAGCTGAAGACCGCCTTCGGCGTGACGAAGCTGCTCAACCCTTCGACCGCCCGCGAGATCTACGACTACTGTACGGCGCTGCTGCAGAAGCCCGAGTACTACGCCCGCGGCCTGATGCAGCACTACAACGTCGAGGTGGTCTGCACGACGGACGACCCGGTCGATTCGCTTGAGCACCACATCAAGGTGCGCGAGGACGGCTTTGCGGTGAAGATGCTCCCGACGTGGCGCCCCGACAAGGCGATGGCCGTGGAGAACCCCGTGGAGTTCCGCGCCTACATCGAGAAGCTGTCGGATGTTTCGGGTGTCTCGATCTCGAAGTTCCCCGACGTGATCGACGCGCTGCGCGTGCGCCACAAGTTCTTCGAGTCGGTGGGCTGCCGCCTCTCGGACCACGGCATCGAGGAGTTCTATGCCGAGGACTACACGCAGGCCGAGATCGACGCCATCTTTAATAAGGTGTACGGCGGTCAGATGCTGACGCGCGACGAGGTGCTCAAGTACAAGACCGCGATGCTCTACGAGTTCGCCGTCATGGACCACGAGACGGGCTGGACGCAGCAGTTCCACTACGGCGCCATCCGCAACAACAATTCGCGCATGTTCGCGCAGCTGGGCCCCGACACGGGCTTCGACTCGATCGGCGACTTCACCGTCGGCAAGCAGATGTCGAAGTTCTTCGACATGCTCGACCGCGAGGACAAGCTCACGCGCACGATCATCTACAACCTCAATCCGCGCGACAACGAACTCGTCGCCACGATGCTGGGCAACTTCCAGGACGGCCGCTACGGCGCCGGGAAGATCCAGTTCGGCTCGGGCTGGTGGTTCCTCGACCAGAAGGACGGCATGGAGAAGCAGATGAACGCCCTCTCGACGCTGGGTCTGCTGAGCCGCTTCGTGGGCATGCTCACCGATTCGCGCTCGTTCCTCTCGTACCCGCGCCACGAGTATTTCCGCCGCACGCTGTGCAACCTCGTGGGCAACGACATCGAGCAGGGACTGCTGCCCGCCTCGGAGCTCGACTTCATCGGCCGCGAGATCATCGAAGGGGTCTCGTACCGCAATGCAAAGAATTATTTCAATTTCTAAAACAAACCCATTCTGAACCATGAAAATCGTAACCCTGGGTGAAATCATGCTGCGTCTTTCGACGCCGGGCAACACCCGTTTCGTACAATCCGATTCGTTCGACGTCGTATATGGCGGCGGTGAGGCCAACGTGGCCGTTTCGTGCGCCAACTACGGCCATGAGGCCTACTTCGTGACGAAGCTCCCGAAGCACGAGATCGGCCAGTCGGCCGTCAACGCCCTGCGCAAGTACGGCGTGAAGACCGATTACATCGCCCGCGGCGGCGACCGTGTCGGCATCTACTACCTGGAGACGGGCGCCTCGATGCGTCCCTCGAAGGTGATCTACGACCGGGCACACTCGGCCATCGCCGAGGCCGATCCGCAGGATTTCGACTTCGACGCCATCATGGAGGGGGCGCAGTGGTTCCACTGGTCGGGCATCACGCCTGCGATCTCGGACAAGGCTGCCGAGCTGACGCGCCTGGCCTGCGAGGCCGCAAAGCGTCACGGCGTGACGGTGTCGGTGGATCTGAACTTCCGTAAGAAGCTCTGGACCAAGGAGAAGGCCCAGTCGATCATGAAGCCCCTGATGAAGTATGTCGACGTCTGCATCGGCAACGAGGAGGACGCCGAGCTGTGCCTGGGCTTCAAGCCCGACGCCGACGTTGAGGGCGGCGAGACGAATGCCGAGGGCTACAAGGGCATCTTCCGCCAGATGGCCCAGACGTTCGGCTTCAAGTACGTGATCTCGACGCTGCGCGAGTCCTTCTCGGCCACGCACAACGGCTGGAAGGCCATGATCTACGACGGCAAGGAGTTCTACGAGTCGAAGCGTTACGACATCAACCCGATCATCGACCGCGTGGGCGGCGGTGACTCCTTCTCGGGCGGCATCATCCACGGCCTGCTGACCAAGCCGACGCAGGGCGAGGCCCTCGAGTTCGCGGTGGCCGCTTCGGCGCTGAAGCACACGATCAACGGCGACTTCAACCTCGTCTCGGTCGAGGAGGTCGAGTCGCTGGCCGGCGGCAACGCCAGCGGCCGCGTGCAGCGATAGCATGCGGAGCATCCCGGCGGCGGGCGGCGTTTGCGGATGCCGCCCCCGTCCGTTGGATGCCGCAGGAATGAAAATAGGACTAAAAACACCAATAGATTATGGCTCGTTTCAATAAAATGCAAGTGATGGAGGCCATTGCCAAGACCGGCATGGTTCCCGTATTCTATCATTCGGACGCCGAGGTGGCCAAGCAGGTGGTCAAGGCCTGCTACGAGGGCGGTGTGCGCGCCTTCGAGTTCACCAACCGCGGCGACTTCGCCTCGGAGGTCTTCATCGAGGTGATCAAGTTCGCCGCCAAGGAGTGCCCGGAGCTGGTGCTGGGCGTCGGTACGATCGTCGATGCGCCGACGGCCGCCATGTACATCCAGTACGGCGCCAACTTCGTCGTGGGTCCCTACCTGAACCCCGAGGTGGCGAAGGTCTGCAACCGTCACCTGGTTCCCTATACGCCGGGCTGCGGTTCGGTGACCGAGATCGGCATCGCCCAGGAGCTGGGCTGTGACCTGACGAAGGTCTTCCCGGCGGGCAACGTCGGCGGCCCATCGTTCGTCAAGAACGTCAAGGCGCCGCTGCCGTGGGCGAACATCATGGCCACGGGTGCCGTGGAGCCGACCGAGGAGAACCTCACGGCGTGGTTCAAGGCCGGCGTCTTCTGCGTGGGTATGGGCTCGCAGCTCTTCCCCAAGGAGGTAATCGCCGCCAGGGACTGGAAGGCCGTCACCGAGAAGTGCCGCTTCGCCCTGGACGTCATCGCCCGCACGAAGAAATAATGACAATACTGCAAACCCCAATAACCTAAAACCTTGCGTATGATTAACAATACATCATCAACCTCGACCCGCCTGATGACCAACTGGCGGTGGTGGATGTGCGTGCTGCTGTTCGTCGCCACCACGGTCAACTACCTGGATCGTCAGGTGCTGTCGCTGACCTGGAAAGACTTCATTGCTCCCGAATTTCACTGGACCGATGCCGACTACGGCACGATCACGGCCGTCTTCTCGCTCGTCTATGCCGTCTGCATGCTCTTCGCCGGCCGTTTCATCGACTGGATGGGCACCAAGAAGGGCTACCTGTGGGCCATCGGCGTATGGTCGGCCGGCGCCTGCCTGCACGCCGTCTGCGGCTGGGCCACGATGCACATCGAAGGCTTCGAGTCGGTCAAGGCCATGACTTCGGTCGAGGCGGGTTCCGCCGTGGCGCTGGCCATCGCTTCGACGAGTGTCTGGCTCTTCCTGGCGGCGCGCTGCATCCTCGCCCTCGGTGAGGCGGGCAACTTCCCCGCCGCCATCAAGGTGACCGCCGAATATTTCCCGAAGAAGGACCGCGCCTTCGCCACGTCGATCTTCAACGCCGGTGCGTCGGTAGGTGCACTGGTCGCTCCGGCCTCGATTCCGCTGCTTGCGCAGTACTTCAAGAATCAGGGTGTCGGCGGCGGCTGGGAGATGGCCTTCCTGATCATCGGTGCCCTGGGCTTCCTCTGGATGGGCTTCTGGCTCTTCATGTATGAGAAACCCGAGAAGTCGAAGCACGTCAACGAGGCCGAGCTGGCCTACATCCATCAGGATGACGCCGCGGATGCCGCCGCAGCGGCCAGGAGCGCGGAGGAGAAGCCCGAGAAGATCATCCCCTTCTGGCAGTGCTTCACCTACCGGCAGACCTGGTCGTTCATCGTCGGCAAGTTCTTTACCGACGGCGTGTGGTGGTTCTACCTCTTCTGGGCTCCGGCCTACTTCTCGGACCAGTACGGCTACTCGTCCAGCTCGGGCATGGGCATTGCGCTGATCTTCACGCTCTACGCCATCGTCACCGTGCTGTCGATCTTCGGCGGCTACCTGCCGCGTCTGTTCGTCGATCGCAAGGGCATGAACCCCTATGCCGGACGTATGCTGGCGATGCTGATCTTTGCCTTCCTGCCGCTGCCCGCCCTCTTCGCGCAGAGCGCCGGTACGGTGTCGGTATGGTGGCCCGCGATCATCATCGGTCTGGCCGGTGCCGGGCACCAGGCCTGGTCGGCCAACCTCTTCTCGACCATCGGCGACATGTTCCCCAAGTCGGCCATCGCGACGATCACGGGTATCGGCGGCATGGCCGGCGGCGTGGGCTCGTTCCTCATCAACAAGGGAGCCGGTGCGCTCTTCACCCACTCGGAGCAGATGGGCGAGGCGTTCCACTTCATGGGCTTCGACGGCAAGGAGGCCGGTTACATGATTATCTTCTGCATCTGCGCCGTGGCCTATCTGGTGGCGTGGCTGATTATGAAGACGCTTGTTCCGAAATACAAACCGATCGTATTGGAATAGTCTAAAATTCTGACATACAATGATTAAAGAATTGAATAAGTCGACCGTCGAGAAGGTCGACCGCCCTGTCCGCATCCTTCAGTTTGGCGAAGGCAACTTCCTCCGCGCCTTCGTTGACTGGCAGATCGACATCGCCAACGAGAAGGGCGTGATGAATTCGGGTGTGGCCATCTGCCAGCCGATCCTCGATCCCGAGCACAAGGTGCTGGGGATGATCGACCTGCTGCACAAGCAGGACAACATGTACCACGTCTACCTCGAGGGCATCGAGAACAAGCAGCCCAAGAAGGACGTGCGGCTGGTCAAGAGCGTCATGGATTCGTTCAACCCCTACGTCGAGTACGAGAAGTACGAGCAGTATTTCCTCTCGCCCGAGCTGAAGATCACCATCTCGAACACGACCGAGGCGGGTATCCGCTACGAGGAGGGCGACGACCTGGAGGCCCGTCCGCCGAAGTCCTATCCGGCGAAGATGACGGCACTGCTCTACAAGCGTTTCAAACACTTCAACGGCGATCCGACGAAGGGTCTGTGCATCATCTGCTGCGAGCTGATCGAGAACAACGGCTCGACGCTGCACGAGTATGTGATCCGCCACGCGATGTACAACCACCTCGGCGCCGACTTCATCGACTGGGTGGAGCGCAACTGCCACTTCTGCGACACGCTCGTCGACCGCATCGTGCCGGGCTTCCCGCGCGACACGATCGCCGAGATCAAGCAGGAGCTGGGCTATGACGACAACCTCGTCGTGAAGGCCGAACTGTACCACCTGTGGGCGATCGGCGGCGAGGGCTACAAGGAGGTGATGAAGGAGCTGCCGCTGGACAAGGCGGGTCTGCACGTGATCTTCATGCCGTCGATCAAGCAGTTCCGCGACAAGAAGGTCCGCATCCTGAACGGCTCGCACACGGGCATGGTGCCCATCGCTCTGCAGATGGGCTGCGAGACGGTGATGGATGCCTTCAACACGCCCGACATCGAGAAGTTCATCAACGACATGGTCGCCCAGGAGGTGATTCCGATGATCGAGGAGGATCAGGAGGAGCTCAAGCAGTTTGCCGCCGGCATTCTGGAGCGCTTCTACAACCCCTTCATCAAGCACATGCTGCGGTCGATCTCGCTCAACTCGCTCTCGAAGTGGGAGGCGCGCAACTACCCGACGGTCAAGGACAACTGGTTCAAGGCGCAGAAGGTGGCCGCGCACGAGTGCTTCACCTTCGCGGCGCTGCTGTCGCTCTACGGTCCGAAGAGCGGTTTCGAGCCCGACGACACGAAGGAGTTCGTGGAGTACATCCGCACGAACTGGAATTCGGCCGACCTGGAGGGCACCGTGCGCAAGATCGTCTGCGAGAGCGGCATCTTCACGGTGAACTTCTCGGAGGTTCCGGGCTTTGTTCCGACCGTTGCGCGCTACCTGGCCGACATCGAGTCGCTGGGCATGGCCGCCGCGCTCAAAAAGTTTCTCAACGCATAGCGGGTGTGCCGTTGCGGCGCCCCGGTGCACGTAGCAATCATGTTTCCGAACGGGCGGAGCCTCTCTGCGGACGCTCCGCCCGTTTTTTCAGATCAAGACGACCATGAAACGTTTTTTGAAAATCAATGCCGCGGACAACGTGGCCATCGCGCTGGCCGATGACCTGCATGCCGGCGAGACGCTCGACGTCGACGGCGTGCGCGTGACGCTGCGCGAGGACATTGCCCGCGGACACAAGTTCGCGCTGCGCGACCTCTCCGAAGGGGAGAACGTCATCAAGTACGGCTATCCGATCGGCCACACGACGGCCGCCGTGCCGCAGGGTGCGTGGATCCACTCGCACAACCTGAAGACCAACCTGCACGACGACCTCGAGTACACCTATGCGCCGAAGGTCTACGACATCGACTGCCCGAAGAGCGACGCGAAGGTGATGGGTTACCTGCGGCGCAACGGCACGATGGGTATCCGCAACGAGCTGTGGATCGTGCCGTCGGTGGGGTGTGTCAACGGACAGGCGCAGGCCATTGCCGAGCGCGTGCGGCGCGAGTGCGACTGCTCGCACCTGGACGACGTGCGCGTCTATACGCACAACTACGGCTGCTCGCAGCTGGGCGACGACCACGTCAACACGCGGCGGGCCCTTGCGGCGCTGGTCAAGCACCCCAATGCTGGTGCCGTGCTGGTACTGGGTTTGGGCTGCGAGAACAACCAGGTCTCGGCCCTCAAGGAGGAGATCGGCACATGGGACGACGAGCGTGTGAAGTTCCTCATCGCGCAGGAGGTCGAGGACGAGATCGAGATCGGTTTTGAAATCTGCCGCGAGCTGGTCGAGCGCACGAAGGCCGACCGGCGCGAGCCGCTGCCGCTCTCGTACCTCAAGGTGGGGCTGAAGTGCGGCGGTTCGGACGGCTTCTCGGGCATCACGGCCAACCCGCTCGTGGGGCTCTTCTCCGACTGGCTCATCGCGCAGGGCGGCACGACCGTCCTGACGGAGGTCCCGGAGATGTTCGGTGCCGAGACGATCCTCATGAACCGGGCGACGGACCGCGTGGTCTTCGACCGGACGGTGCACCTGATCAACGACTTCAAGGGCTATTTCCGCAAGTACGACCAGCCGATCTACGAGAATCCCTCGCCGGGTAACAAGAAGGGCGGCATCACGACGCTCGAGGAGAAGTCGCTCGGCTGCGTGCAGAAGGGCGGTGCGCAGCCCGTCGTCGACGTGCTCCGCTATGCGCAGCCGATCGTGAAGCAGGGTCTGAACCTGCTGCAGGCCCCGGGCAACGACCTGGTGGCCGCCTCGGCGCTGGCCCTGTCGGGTTGCCAGCTGGTGCTCTTCACCACGGGGCGCGGCACCCCCTTCGGGTCGTTCGTTCCGACGATGAAGATCGCGACCAACTCGCAGCTCGCGCGCTTCAAGTCCAACTGGATCGACTTCAACGCCGGCACGCTCGTCGAGGACGAGGCGCCGCAGGCCGTGCTAGCCCGCCTGATCGACAAGGTGCTGGCCACGGCCAACGGCGAACACCTGCACCACGAGAAGACCGGCTTCAAGGAGATTGCCATCTTCAAGACGGGCGTGACGCTGTAGCCCGGCCCCGATTTTTGCGGCGGGCGGGCCGGGAGGTATCCCGGTTCCGACCGCCGTTTTTCGTTGAATACGGTTTTTACCGATTATACCGACAGTCATGAAACGGTTTCTGTTGATTCTTGCCGCGCTCTGCGGCGCTTGGCTCTCCACCCGGGCCGCGGAGGAGGTCTATACGGTCGACTGCCGCGGTGGCGGGCAGTTCCGCAGCGTGCAGGAGTGTTTCGACGCCCTGCCGTCGAAACCCGCGGCGTGGCGCACGGTCGTCATCCGCCCGGGCACCTACCGCGAGAAGGTGACGCTCGACGTCTACAAGGACAAGGTGCGCATCGTGGCGGCCGAGGCCGGGACGGTGCGCATCGTCTGGAACGACTACTCGGGCAAGGTGGTCGACGGGCGTGAGCTGACGACCTACGACAGCTACACGATGTCGCTCCAGGCCGACGACGTCTTCATGCAGGGCATCACCGTCGAGAACGACGCCGGGCGGGTCGGCCAGGCCGTGGCGCTCGAGACGCGCGGCGACCGCATCCACCTCTGTGACTGCGCGCTCGTGGGCGATCAGGACACCTTCTTCACGAAGGGTTACGTCTCGCGCATCTACGTCGAGCGCTGCCACATCGAGGGAACGACCGACTTCATCTTCGGCCCCTCGATCGTGCTCTTCGACGACTGCACGATCCACTGTAAGGCCGACAGCTTCATCACGGCGGCCTCGACCACCGAGCGCAACCTCTACGGCTATGTCTTCCGACGCTGCCGCGTCACGGCGGCCGACGGGGTGACGAAGCTCTACCTCGGGCGGCCGTGGAAATCGACGGCCCGCACCGTCTGGATCGCCTGCGAGCTGCCGGCGGCGATCCGTCCCGAGGGGTGGCGCGACTGGCACGATACGGCGCGCCGCGGCACGGCCTTCTATGCCGAGTACCGCTGCACGGGCCCCGGTGCCGACCGCTCGGGCCGCGTGGCGTGGTCGTGCGCCCTGACCGACGAGGAGGCTGCCGCCTACGTTCCCGAGCGCATCTTCGCCAAGAAGACCGGCTCGGAGCAGTTCCGCGACGACTGGCACGTTACGCCTGCCTCGAAAAACGCACCCGCCTCGAACCAATAATGCTTTCCGCCATGAAAACCCTGCTGCTGACCTGCGCCGCGCTGCTCGGCGCGGCGACACTGGCGGCTCGGGAGCCGCAGGCCCCCTGGACTGCCGACCTCGGCGACGGCACCTACCGCAATCCGGTGCTGTGGGCCGACTACTCCGATCCCGACGTCATCCGCACGGGCGACGACTACTGGATGACCGCCTCGTCGTTCGCCTGCGTGCCGGGGCTGCAGATCCTCCATTCGACGGACCTCGTCAACTGGGAGATCGTCGCCGCGGCGCTGCCGCGCCTCTACGACGGGGCGTTCGACGCCCCGAGCCACGGCAACGGCGTCTGGGCCCCGGCCATCCGCTGCCACGAGGGGGTCTACTATATCTACTGGGGCGATCCCGACCGGGGCATCTACATGATCCGCAGCCGCGATCCGCGGGGCGAGTGGTCCGCACCGCATCTGGTGAAGGCCGCGCGGGGGATGATCGACCCCTGCCCGCTGTGGGACGACGACGGCCGCGCCTACCTCGTGCACGGCTGGGCCGGGTCGCGGGCGGGCTTCAAGAGCGTGTTGAGCGTCTCGGAGATGTCGGCCGACGGCGAGCGGCTGCTCGGCGAAGAGGTGCTCGTCTTCGACGGCCACGACGCCAACCCGACGGTCGAGGGCCCGAAGTTCTACAAGCGCGACGGCTGGTACTACATCTTTGCCCCGGCGGGCGGCGTCAAGCCGGGGTGGCAGCTCGTGCTGCGCGCCCGCTCGCCCTTTGGACCCTACGAGTGGCGCCGGGTGCTGCATCAGGGCGACACGCCGACGCCCGGACCCCATCAGGGCGGCTGGGTCGAGGATGTTGCGGGCCGTTCGTGGTTCCTGCACTTCGTGGACGAGTATGCCTACGGGCGTGTCGTGCACCTCCAGCCCATGGAGTGGTCGGACGACGACTGGTGCCTGATCGGCGAGGACAGCAACGGCGACGGCGTGGGCGAGCCCGTCGCACGGTGGCAAAAACCCGCTTCGCGCACCCCGTCGGCGCTCCGCATGCCCGCCGCAAGCGACCGGTTCGACGGCCGCACGCTGGGGTTGCAGTGGCAGTGGGCGGCCAATCCCGCGACGGGGTGGTATTTCCACCATCCGGCGGCAGGGTGCCTGCGTCTGATGTGCGTGCGGCGTCCCGACGGGTGGCGCAACCTCTGGGATACGCCCAACCTCCTGCTGCAAAAGGTCTCCGGGCCCGACTGCACCTTCACGGCAAGGGTCCGCTTTCGCGGCGCCTACGACGGTGACCGGGCCGGGCTGGTCGTGATGGGGGAGGATTACGCCCTGCTGGGGCTGGAGCGGCGCGACGGGAAGACGCTGTTGACGCTCGCGCGCTGTGCGGAGGCCGATGCCGGTGCTGCGGAGCAGTCCGAAGTCTCGGTCGCGGCGCCTGATGGGGAGGTGTGGCTGCGGTGCCGCATCGAACGGCAGCGCAACGACGACGGCACGCCCCGCATGTGCTGCCGCTTCTCGTTCAGCCGCGACGGCCGCCGGTTCGAGCCCCTCGGCGAACCCTTCGTCGCGCAGGCGGGCCGCTGGATCGGCGCGAAGGTGGGCCTTGTGGCCGAAGCGACGCAGCAGCGCAACGACGGCGGCTGGCTCGATGTCGACGAGTTTCTGGTAACGGAATAGACGGTGTCGGAGCGGGCCTGCGCCGGAGCGGATGCCCCGGCCGGGCCGAAGTCCGGCGTCGACCGGGACGGTGAAGGCGGCACCCGGGCCCGGCGGGGTCAGTTGCCCGCCTTGGCGCGGATTGTCCCAAGGCGGTCGGTCATGATGTATTGCAGCACCCCGCGCAGGAACATGTAGAGCGTGAAGGCTAGCCATAGGGCGTTGTTGCCGATTAGCGGGCGCCCGAGCCAGAAGATGGCGAAGTAGGCCGCCGTGGCCCCGAACATCGAGTTGCGCATGACGCGCGTCTCGGTGGCGCCCACCATGATGCCGTCCATGATGAAGGGCATGGCCGATGCCACGGGGATGAGGATGACCCACACGACGTAGTGCCCGGCCAGCTCGGTGAGCGCCGCGGCATTGGGCGCCGCGGGGTCCATGAAGAGCCCCACGAGCTCGCGCCACCAGACGAGGTATACCCCTACGAACAACAGGGCGATGGCCGTGCCCCAGGCGAGGCAGCGGTGCAGGCAGGCACGCAGCGACGCGCCGTCGCGTGCGCCGATGAAGCGTCCCGTGAGGGCCTCGGCGGCGTAGGCGAAGCCGTCGTTCATGTAGGAGAAGAGCGTGAAGAGCTCCAGCAGCAGCGTGTTGACGGCCAGCAGCGCCGGGTCGTCCATGCGGGCCGACGCCCCCGTGAAGAAGGTGTAGACGGCCACGATGCAGAACGTCCGGAGGATGATGTCGCGGTTGATCCGGAAAAAGGTCTTGAGCGGTGTCATGTCGAGCACCTCGGACCAGTCGACTGCCGTGAGCAGGCGGCGGTAGCGCACGAGGAGCAGTACGGCCGCGAGCACGACGCCCGTCCACTGGGCGATGATTGAGGCGTAGGCGATGCCGACGATGCCCAGGTCGAGCCCGAAGGCGAACCAGAGGCTGCACAGCATGTGGACGATGTTGACCGTGACGGCCGTGCACATGGGGATCACGGCGTTCTGCATGCCCGTGAACCAGCCGTTGAAGCCGAAGAGCAGGATGCCCGCCGGCACGGCCCAGATGCGCGTGTAGAAGTATTCGCGGGTCATCTCCGAGCCGTTGAGGGCCCACAGCGCCGCCTCGCCCACGGGGTATTGCAGGGCGACCATCACCACACCCATCACCACGGCCACGGCCAGCGCGCGCAGCAGCATGTTCGTGCATTCGCGGTAGTTGCCCGCGCCGAAGGCCTGCGCCGTGAGGCCGCTCGTGCCCATGCGCACGAACGAGCAGTTCCAGTAGATGAAGTTGAAGATCGAGACCCCGATGGCCAGCGCGCCGATCGTCGCGGCGGTGTCGGCGCCCCAGTGTCCGGCAATGGCCGTCGAAACGATGCCCATCAGGGGCACGGTGATGTTCGAGACGATGTTCGGCAGCGCCAGGCGCAGTATTTCACGGTTCATGCTCATACGTGACTGCAAAGATAGCATTTTGAGGCGGATTTGTAGCGACGCGCGGTATTTGCCAATTAATTCCTGCCGACGGTGTTTGCAATCCCGAAAAATGGATTACCTTTGCCGCGTCAATTGCAATCATATACAGACAGTAAGATGAAAGAGATCAAAAACGACTCGACCTCCGTGCTTTCGCGCTTCGGCCGCGACAGGCGCACCCGTACCGTGATGGCGACGGCGGAGCGTGTCGAGCGTCGCCCGCGTTTGCAGCGTGAGGCTGCCGATTCGGAGCACCCGAACCATACGGAGCATGCCGAACACCGTGCTTCGTACAATCCCCACTTTACGGCGGACAACCGTCCCCGCTTCGAGAAGCCGCACCGCGAGCACGACGAGCGCCGGCGCGAGGAGGGCGACCGTCCGCACCGCACCTACGGTGAGCGCACCGCACACCGCGACGGCGAGCGCCGCGGACAGGGCGCCTACGGCGACAAGCCCCGCTACGAGGGGGCCCGCACACGGCAGGACGAGGAGCGTCCGCGCCGCAGCTACGGCGACAAACCCGCCTACCGCGGAGGCCGTGACGGCGAGGAGCGTGCGGCAAAGCGCTACGGGGCAGACAGCCGCCACGGCGCAGAAGGCCGCCCGTACGGCGAGAAGAGATACGGCGAGAAGAAGTACGGCGGGAAGCCCGCCTTCCGCAAGCATGCGGAGGCTCCGGCCAATTATCCGAAATACAATCCCGAGCGTCTGACGGGCGAAATCCGCCTGAACCGCTTTATCGCGCAGTCGGGCATCTGCTCGCGCCGCGAGGCCGACGATTTCATCACGGCGGGACTGGTCTCGGTCAACGGCGTGATCGTCACCGAGCTCGGCACGAAGGTGAAGCCCACCGACGAGGTGAAGTTCAACGACAGCCGCGTGCAGGGCGAGAAGAAGGTCTACCTCGTGCTGAACAAGCCGAAGGGCTACGTCACGTCGCTCGACGACCCGCACGCCGGCAAGACGGTCATGGAGCTGGTCAAGGGGGCCTGCACGGAGCGCATCTACCCGGTGGGGCGCCTCGACAAGAACAGCGTGGGCCTGCTGCTCTTCACCAACGACGGCGACCTGACGCGCCAGCTGACGCATCCCTCCTATAAAAAGAAGAAAATCTACCAGGTGACCCTCGACAAGCCGCTGACACGCGCCGACATGGACCGCATCGCCGAGGGCATCACGCTCGAGGACGGCGAGATCTATGCCGACGAGATCTCCTACGTCAAGGAGAACAAGCAGGAGGTGGGCATCGAGATTCACTCGGGCCGCAACCGCATCGTGCGCCGCATCTTCGAGTTCCTGGGCTACAACGTCACCAAACTCGACCGCGTCTACTATGCGGGCCTGACGAAGAAGAACCTCAAGCGCGGAGCCTGGCGTTTCCTCACGCGCGAGGAGGTCGAGCGCCTCAAGTCCGGACAGTACGAATAACCGTCGGCCGGGGTCGGAAGACCTTCCCCTTGTCTTGGGGCTTGCCCCTTGTCGCGGAGGTTTGTCCTGATTGCTCCGGGGCGTATGAAAAAGCGATTCTTCCCTTTGTGGGAAGAATCGCTTTTTTGTCGGAAGGTGCCTGCCGGATAGTGCCGGAGAAAGAATCCGTCCACGGAGTTGCCTGTCGGAAAAGTGCCGCGGTGTTGCGGTGTCCGGTCTTTTGTCGTCCCCTCCCTGGCCGCTTTACCTTGTGTTTGTCGCCTGGTCCCAGGCGGTCTGCTCATAGTACTCCTGCAGCCGCTGCGCGGGCTTGCTGGTCGAGACGCCCGAATAACTGGTGATGGGGTTCAGCCGCCCGTTGTAGGCCGAGTAGAACGACGGGGTGTTGAGGCGGCTCTCCGCGGGGAAGGCCTCGTCGAAGCGCATGCGGAACTCGTCGAGCAGCGCCGCATCGACGCAGGAGAGCGAGACGTAGTGCCCCAGGTCGTAGAAGAGGTGCGTCGCAAGCCCCTCGTAGCTCTGGAGCGTGTTGAGGTCGAAGGTCTGCCGTGCAGCGGCATAGAGTCGCCGCGTCACGTCGTCCAGACCCGGCTGGCCGTCGCGCCCGTCGAGTGCGGCGGTGACGCAGAGCGAGATGCAGCCCGACTGCTCGTTGTAGGGGACGCTCTGCCAGTCGTTCTGGTAGAAGTCCCAGAAGACGTAGCACACCTTCGCCAGCCGGTCGTAGGTGCCCTCTCCGGAGAAGAGGTGCGGCACGGTCCGGTCGTAGGGGAATCCGGCGGCCATGATCTCGCACGGCGAGGCAACGATGTAGTCGAAGCCGCCGCGCAGGTCGTAGAGCGTCTCGATGTTGGCCATGAAGCAGGCGTCGAAGATCAGGTAGTCGAAGCGGTAGGGGAGTGCTTCGATCACCGCCGCGAAGTCGGCGATGTCGATCTCGTATCCCGTGTCGCCGAACGAACGGGTCGGCTTGGCATCGGGCAGCGGTTGCCAGAGGTTGTCGCTGACGGCTGCGCCTCCGGGCTGTGTGCCGAGCTGCGTGCCCGAGGCGTAGAGCGATCCGGCGATCGTCGGTACCCACGCCTTGCCGTGGCAGCCGACGATGAGGCCGTACTCCTCGGCCGGGGCGTATTCGGCCACGTCGGCAAACATCTCCGCGAGCGACTGCGGCGCCGAAGCCGTGAACGAGGCATACTCCTTGAGGGTCTCGACGACGCTGCCGCCCGAGGCGAAGTCGTAGCGCACCTCCTGCAGGGAGGCCGTCTGCTGCCCCTCGGGCTGGTAGCAGACGAGGATGCGGCCGTCGCCCGGCACCTGTGCCGAGACGGCCCGGCGGATGCCGTCGATGTTGTTGTTGTAGAACGAGAGCAGCGACCGCCCGGGCATGTAGAGCAGCATCGTGCGCGGGGCCGTGGCGGGGCTCTGGCATACCTCGAGCGTGCGCGCGGCCGCGGAGCCCTTGCCGGCGGTCGGGCGGAAGGCGACGCTGCCCAGCGTGCGGCGCTGGTGTTCGGCGTTGTCCTGCGTGGCGGTCAGCGTGACGACGGTCTCGCCCCGGCTGCCCGAGACGGGCGTGATGTCGAAGCCGCTACCCGTGACGGTCAGTTCCCACGCCCCGTTGGCCGTGACGGTGACGGCGGCCTCGCTGCCGCTTCCGCCACGCAGCACGACCTCCGTGGCCGAGAGCTCGAGCCGCGGTGTCGGGGTCTTCTCCTTGCTGCAGGCGGCTGTCAGCAGCACCGCGCAGAGCAGCAGCATATGTCGGAAAGTTCGGAGCATGGCCGGTCGGTATTTCATCATTATTTATAGGTGCGGGGCTTGAGGTTGTTGAACTGCCACGTGCGGTCGCGCTTGTAGGTGTAGCCTTCGGGCTTGTTCCAGTAGATGCGGCTGAAATCGAAGTAGAACCCCTTGCGCTTCTTGCCGTCGACGACGTAGGGCACGGTCAGCGGCACGAACTCCACCGTGCGGCTCACGACACGCGCCTTGTCGTAGGAGAGCCCTTCGGCCGTGAGCAGGTCGAGCGCATGGTCGAACATCAGGATGTGGCGCGGGGTCTTCTGCGTGAGGCCGTCGCCCGACTGGTTGATCGCCCGCAGCACGCCGTTCATGCGGTTGAAGTAGGCGCGCTCCTGCTGCTTGTCGCCCAGCGCCCCGTAGGCATAGGCCATCAGGTTGAGCACCTTCGGGCTGAAGGGGTCGCGCTTGAGGGCGGCCTGTCCCGTGGTGACGATCTCTTCGAGCGTCTCCACGGCGGGGTGGTCCGGGTCGAGCCCCGAGGCGAGCAGCAGCAGCCGGTCCAGGTCGGGATTCGTCTGCAGGGGCTTGTACTCCTCCTGATAGGCGTAGCCGTAGTAGAGGTAGTGGTAATCCTCGTCGGTGAGGGTCTCGTCCCCGGCGTTGTAGCGCATCATGAGCGACGTGTAGTAGTAGGGCGACGAGGCGTCCATCGTGCGGTCGATGATGTCGTCCTCGTCGGGAGCCGCGGCGGCCGCGGGCCGGGGCAGCAGAAGCAGCGCGGCCGTCAGCAGCGTCAGCGCTGCGGCGCTGCGCCATGCGGTGCCGCGGTGCGTCGGATGAAGGAATCGTATCATGGTCTCTTTTTCCGCACAAACGGTTTTGTCAGTGCAAATCGTATTCGGCGATGAGCTTTTCAAAGCGCGCGCGCAGGGCCGCCGTGCCCGGGACGAGCGGCAGACGCATCGTGTCGCCGATAAGCCCCATGACCGAGAGGGCGCACTTCACTCCCACGGGATTGCCCTCGGCGAAGAGCGCCTCGACGGCCTCCCTGAGCGAGGCGTAGGCCTCCTCGGCCCGGTCGAACGCGCCCTGCTTCGCCAGGTTCACGCACTGCATGAAGCGCCGCGGGAAGGCGTTGGCCGCCACGGAGATCACGCCGTCGCCGCCGCGCCGCATCAGCGGAATGGTCATGGCGTCGTCGCCCGAGAGGACGAGGAACCCTTCGGGGCGGTTGTCCAGGATGCGCTGCATCTGCTCGATGTTGCCCGACGCCTCCTTGATGCCGATGATGTTCGGCACTTCGCGCGCCAGGCGCAGCGTCGTCTCGGCCGTCATGTTGACGCCCGAGCGGCCCGGGATGTTGTAGAGGATCACCGGCAGGGGCGAGTGCTCCGAGACGGTGCGGAAGTGCTGGTAGAGCCCCTCCTGCGAGGGTTTGTTGTAGTAGGGCGTGACGCTCAGGATGGCATCGGCGCCCCGCAGGTCGAATTCGCGCAGCTGGTCGAGCACTTCGGAGGTGGAGTTGCCGCCGCAGCCTATCACCAGAGGCACGCGCCCGGCGATCTGGTTGGTGATGAACATGGCGATGACGGCCCGCTCGGGCATGTAGAGCGTCGGGGTCTCGGCCGTGGTGCCCAGCGCGACGATGTAGTCCACGCCGCCCTCGATGACGTAGTCGATCATGCGGGCCAGTGCCTTGTAGTCGACCCGTCCGTCCGCAGTGAAGGGGGTAATCATGGCGGCGCCTGCGCCCGCGAGTTTGGATTTTTGCATGGTTGTGTCGTGTTTGTCTGCTTCGGTTTTTACAAAAATAGGAAAAATCCGGTAGAGAGCCGCACCTCCCGACGGCAAAAAGCGTCCGGGCCGCGCTCCGTCTGCCGGCAAGCGGTCAGAAGAGCGTCCCCTGACCGGCAGCTCCGCCGCCCGGCGCCCCGCCTTTGCCGGCGGCTGCGACAGGCGCCGCCTCCGGATTGTTGTCCGGTGCCGCCTCCGGAATGTTGTCCGGTGCCGCCTCCGGATTGTTGTCCGATGCCGCCTCCGGCGTGTCGCCCGATGTTGTTTCCGGTTTGTTGTAGTCCGATGCCGCATCCGGCGAGTCGTTGTCCGGGGCGGCGGGGGATTCGCCGATGAGCGCCATGAACTCCTCCTCGGAGATGATCCGAATGCCCAGCTTTTCGGCCTTCTTCAGCTTGGCGGGCCCCATGTTCTCGCCCGCCAGCAGGTAGTCGGCATTGCCCGAGACGGCGGCCAGGTTGTGCCCTCCGTGGAGCTCGATCAGCTCCTTCAGCTCGTCGCGGCTGTGGCCGGTGAACTTTCCGGAGATGACGATCGACTTGCCGGCGAGCGAGTCCGAGGCCTGCTGCCGTGCGGTGGCCTCGAACTGTACGCCGGCGGCGCGCAGCCGTTCGATGAGGCGCAGGTTGCGCTCGTCGGCGAAGTAGTCGAGGATCGCGTCGGCGATCTTTCCGCCGACCTCGTCGGCCTGGGTCAGCTCCTCGCGCGTGGCCCGCATCAGGGCGTCGAGCGAACGGAAGTGTTCGGCGAGGTATTTGGCCGTCGTCTCGCCCACGAAGCGGATGCCCAGGGCGAAGAGCACGCGGTGGAAGGGCACGCCGGTCGAGCGGCGGATCGACGCGATGATGTTCTCGGCCGACTTCTCGCCCAGGCGCGGCAGCGGCGCCAGCTGCTCGGCCCTGAGGTCGTAGAGATCGGCGGCGTCGTGCAGCAGACCGTTGTCGTAGAGCAGTTCGACGGTCTCCTCGCCCAGCGACTCGATGTCCATCGCCTTGCGGCGGATGAAGTGCAGGATGCGCCCGAGAATCTGCGGGCGGCAGCCGTTCTGGTTCGGGCAGTAGTGCTTGGCCTCGCCCTCGTAGCGCACCAGCGGGGTGCCGCACTCGGGGCAGTGGGTGATGTAGCGGAACGGCACGCTGTCGGCGGGACGCTCCGAGAGCTCCACGCCCGTGATCTTGGGGATGATCTCGCCGCCCTTCTCGACGTAGACCATGTCGCCCGGCCGGATGTCGAGCTTCTCCATCTGTTCGGCGTTGTGGAGCGTGGCGCGCCGCACGGTGGTGCCGGCCAGCAGCACCGGCGCAAGGTTCGCCACGGGAGTGATCGCTCCGGTGCGCCCGACCTGGAAGGAGATGCTCTCGAGACGCGTGAGCGCCTGCTCGGCCTTGAACTTGTAGGCTACGGCCCAGCGCGGCGCCTTGGCCGTGAAGCCGATGCGGCGGCGCACGGCGAAGTCGTTGACCTTGATGACCACGCCGTCGGTGGGGAAGGGCAGTTCGCGGCGCGCCGTGTCCCAGTAGGCGATGAAGTCGTCGATCTCGGCGCGCGTGCGGCAGATGCGCATCCGGTCCGAGACCTTGAATCCCCACGTGCGGGCCTTCTCGAGGCTCTCCCAGTGGGTCTTGAAGGGCAGGTCGTCGCCCGCCAGCTGGTAGAGCGTGCAGTCCAGTCCGCGGCGCGCCACGACCGCCGAGGCCTGCTGCTTGAGCGTGCCCGCCGCGGCGTTGCGCGGGTTGGCCAGCAACGGCTCGCCCGCCGCTTCGCGCTCGGCGTTCAGGCGGTCGAACGAGGCGTAGGGCATGAGTATCTCGCCGCGGATTTCAAACAGATCGGGCCAGTCGTGGCCGCGCAGCACGAGCGGCACGCTGCGGATCGTGCGGACGTTGGCCGTCACGTCGTCGCCCGACGTGCCGTCGCCGCGCGTCACGGCGCGCAGCAGCCGGCCGTGCTCGTAGGTGAGCGAGATGGCCGTGCCGTCGAACTTCAGCTCGCAGACGAACTCCGTCGGACCGACCTCGCGTTCGATGCGGTCGATGAACTCGTGCAGCTCGTCGAGCGAATAGGTGTTTCCGAGCGAGAGCATCGGAAAGCGGTGGCGCACGGTGCGGAATTCCGACGTCAGATCGCTGCCCACGCGCTGCGTGGGCGAATTGGGATCGGCGCATTCGGGGTGGGCGCGTTCGAGGTCCTGAAGCTCGCGCATCATCGTGTCGAACTCGAAATCGGTGATCTCGGGCGCATTCTCCACGTAGTACTTGAAATTGTGGTATTCGAGCTGGCGGCGCAGCTCCTCGATTCGTTGCTGGAACATGGTCATACAGGGTCACTTGCCGCCGCGGACCGGTCGCCGGAGCGTGTGTCGGGGCTTGCCGGCGGACCGTGCGGGGGTCGCTTGTGCTGCGTAAAGTTACATATTTTGTGCGGAACGGAATCCGAAAACAAAAAATTTGCAAAAAAAAATTGCAGATGTGGTGCGGTACGCAAATTTTGTTTATACTTGCAGAAAATTTTGAAGCACTACTATGGCTAAACAGAATACGACGAAGAAACATATCGTAACGAGCCTTCACAACCTCACGCCGGAACTGCAGGAAAAGGTCCGGGCACTCTATCCGTTGGGATTCACCGATGCAATGATGCGCATCGACAAGCCCAACGGCGATTTTTTCTATGCCGTGCCCTTCGACACGGACGAGGTGGCCTACCTGGTGAAGATCGACGTGAAGATCGATGACAACGCCCAGGACGACGACGAGAAGGACTACTACGACGACGAGATCAAGGGTGCCGACGAGCTGCAGGGCGCCGATGACGACGGCGCGGGCGACGCAATGGAACCCACCGACGACGACGTCGACATCTGATCCGGCGCATGGCTTTCCGTCCGCATCCGTTCCCGGTATCGGCTCCGGCCCTGCTGCCGCTGCTTGCGGCCCTCTGCACCTGCACGGCCTGCGGACTGATCGACGACGCCCGCGAAGAACAGAGCCGATACGAATACATCGTCTTCTCCGACAAGCCATTTGAAACCTACTGCCTCGAGACGTGGGACCTGAACGGCGACGGCCGCATCTCGCGCTACGAGGCGCAGCGCGTGCGCAGCATCGACTGTTCGGGCCGCGGCATCGCTTCGCTGTTCGAGATCGGGGAGTTCGAGAACCTCGAAAGCCTCGACTGCTCGCGCAACGAAATCGTGACGCTCGACGTCTCGTCGCTGGCCCGGCTCACGGAGCTCGACTGCTCGCAGAACCGCCTCACGCGGCTCGATCTGGGACAGCTGCGCGGGCTCGTGCGGCTCGACTGCGCCGAAAACGAACTGGCGTCGCTCGATCCCGGCGCCTGCACGTCGCTGTCCGCGCTCGACGGCCGAGGCAACCGCTATCCGACGCTCGACGTGAGCGGCTGTTCGCAGACGCTCGCGGCCGATCTGACCGACAACCCGCAACTCGAACTCGTCTACGCCCGGGAGGGACAGAATATCCGGGCCGAAGGGGCGACCGAGGTAATCTACCGCTGATATTTCCCGCTTCCGTGCGGGATTTTTCCTTGTGCGAATTGTGCGAAATGATCTCCCGTGCGGTCCCTTCCGCCCGGGATTTTTTTCGTGCGAAACATTCTCTCGGGTGGGGCTTTTTCTTGAGCGGGGCTTCTTCCGTGCGGGGTTCTCTTCCGCTACCCGGACTAGTGCGATCGCCGGGCGGGTTTCCGCATGCTCCGGGCCTCGCCCTCTATTATTCCCTGCCCCGGTGCATGCCGGCGTGCCCGGCCGGACGTGCCCCGCGTAGAGCCTTTCCCTGCCTGTCTGCCTGCCGGTGGACGCTGCCGGGCGCTTTTTTCCGCGTGCTGCGTGCGTGCGGTTGCCCGCGCCGGACCGTCGTTCCCCCGCTCCGTTTTCGACTCTTTGTTGAAAAGTCCCGGCCCGGTTTTGGGTATTCCACCAAATTTTTCGTACCTTTGGATGCAAAAAATGTCTTTTGCAGCATTAAAAACATATCGGACAGAATGAAAAAGGTAGACGTGATCCTCGGCCTGCAGTGGGGTGACGAGGGCAAGGGAAAGGTCGTGGACGTGCTGACGCCCCGCTACGAGGTCGTGGCACGCTTTCAGGGTGGACCCAATGCCGGTCACACGCTGGAGTTCAACGGCGAGAAATACGTGCTTCGCTCGATTCCCTCGGGAATCTTCCAGGGCGGCAAGACCAACATCATCGGCAACGGTGTCGTGCTCGACGCCATCCTCTTCCGTGCCGAGGCCGAGGAGCTGGCCCGCAGCGGCCATGACCTCACGCGGCAGCTCTGCATCTCGAAGAAGGCCCACCTGATCCTCCCGACGCACCGCATCCTCGATGCGGCCTACGAGGCGGCAAAGGGCAGCGCCAAGATCGGCACCACGGGCAAGGGCATCGGCCCGACCTATACGGACAAGGTGAGCCGCAACGGCATGCGCGTGGGCGACCTGCTCGATCCCGATTTCCGCAATATCTACGCCGCCGCGAAGGCGCGCCACGAGAAGATCCTGCGCAGCCTCGGCTACGAATACGACATCACCGAGCTGGAGAAGCAGTGGTTCGAGGCCGTGGAGTACCTCAAGCGCTTCCGCATCGTCGACAGCGAATATTTCATCAACGAGGCGCTCCGCGACGACAAGAGCATCCTGGCCGAAGGGGCGCAGGGCACGCTGCTCGACGTCGACTTCGGATCGTATCCCTTCGTCACGTCGTCGAACACCGTCTGCGCGGGTGTCTGCGTGGGCCTGGGCGTCGCGCCGAACCGCATCGGCGAGGTCTACGGCATCTTCAAGGCCTACTGCACGCGCGTGGGCAGCGGGCCGTTCCCCACGGAGCTCTTCGACGAGACGGGCGACCGCCTCTGCTCGCTCGGCCACGAGTTCGGCGCCGTCACGGGACGCCGCCGCCGCTGCGGCTGGCTTGACCTGGTGGCGTTGAAGTATTCGATCATGATCAACGGCGTCACGCAGCTCATCATGATGAAGTCCGACGTGATGAACGACTTCGACTCGATCCGCGTGGCCACGGCCTACGAGATCGGCGGCGAGCGCACCACGCACTTCCCCTATGCGATCACCGACGACCTGCGTCCGGTCTACACCGACTTCGAGGGGTGGCGCTGCGATCTGCGCCACTGCCGCACCTACGACGAGTTCCCCGCCGCGTTCAAGCGCTACGTGGAGTTTATTGAGCGGGAGACGGGCGTGCCGGTGAAGATCATCTCCGTCGGACCCGACCGCGGCGAGACGATCGTGCGGTAGGGGCATCCCGCGCCGCAAAAACGTAGCATGTAATCTGTAACCTTATAAGTAATGAAAGAAAACCTTAAAATTGTCGTATTGGCCAAGCAGGTGCCCGACACCCGCAACGTGGGCAAGGACGCGATGACGCCGGAAGGAACCGTCAACCGCGCGGCGCTGCCGGCCATCTTCAATCCCGAAGACCTCAATGCCCTTGAGATGGCGCTGACGCTCAAGGACAGCGTCAAGGGCGCGACGGTGCACATCCTGACGATGGGCCCGCAGCGTGCTGCCGACATCATCCGCGACGCGATGTTCCGCGGCGCCGACGGCGGCTACCTGCTCTCGGGCCGCGAGTTTGCCGGTTCGGATACGCTGGCCACCTCCTATGCGCTCTCGTGCGCGCTGAAAAAGATCGCGCCCGACGTGATCTTCGCCGGCCGTCAGGCCATCGACGGCGACACGGCGCAGGTGGGCCCGCAGGTGGCCGAGAAACTCGGACTGCCGCAGGTGACCTATGCCGAAGAGATCGTCGAGATCCGCCCCGAGTCGCTTGTCATCCGCCGACGCCTGGCCAACGGCGTCGAGACGGTCGAGTGCCCCGTTCCGGCCGTCATCACGGTCAACGCCTCGGCTCCGGAGTGCCGTCCGCGCAACGCCAAGCGCGTGATGACCTACAAGTGTGCGCTGGCCAAGTCGGAGATCGCCGCGGCGCCCGATTCGGAGGCTGCACGCCGCGTGGCCGCGAAGCCCTATCTGCAGATCGTCGAGTGGGCTGCCGCGGAGGTCGATCCCGATCCCGCACAGCTGGGCCTGCAGGGCTCGCCCACGAAGGTCAAGAAGATCGAGAACGTCGTCTTCGCCGCCAAGGAGGCCAAGCGCCTGACGGCCGACGACGCGCAGATCGATTCCCTGATGAAAGAACTCATTGCGAGCCACACGCTCGGTTAAAAGCCTTTGAATCCCGTTATGAACAACATTTTCGTATATATCGAACTCGAGGGCGGCAAGATCGCCGACGTAAGCCTCGAGCTGTTGACCAAAGGCCGCGAGCTGGCTGCGAAGCTGGGCGTGAAGCTCGAAGCCGTGGCGCTGGGTCACCACCTTGCCGGCATTGAAAAGGAGCTGGCCAAATACGGCGCCGATACGGTGTGGGTCGCCGACGACGAACTCTTCACGCCGTTCCGCACGCTGCCCCATACGGCCGTGATGTGCGGCCTGATCGAGCAGGAGAAGCCGCAGATCGCCCTGTTCGGCGCCACGCCCGTGGGCCGCGACTTCGCACCGCGCGTCTCCTCGGCGCTGCACAGCGGCCTGACGGCCGACTGCACGCAGCTCGAGATCGGCGACCACAAGGACGCCAAGACCGGCAAGGAGTACACGAACCTGCTCTACCAGATCCGTCCCGCCTTCGGCGGCAACATCATCGCCACGATCGTCAATCCGGACCACCGTCCGCAGATGGCCACCGTGCGCGAGGGCGTCATGCGCAAGGAGTGCGCCGCGCAGCCCGCGGCGGGCGAGGTGAAGACGATCGACTGGCGGAAGTTCGTCAAGGATACGGACCTCGCGGTGAAGATCGTCGACCGCCAGATCGCCGAGAGCAAGATCGACATCAAGGGCGCGAGCATCATCGTGGCCGGCGGCTACGGCATGGGCTCGAAGGAGAACTTCCAGCTGGTGCATGAGCTGGCCGACGTGCTGGGCGCCGAGGTGGGTGCGAGCCGTGCGGCCGTCGACGCGGGCTTCACGGAGCATGCGCGCCAGGTCGGACAGACCGGCGTCACGGTGCGTCCGAAGCTCTACATCGCCTGCGGCATTTCGGGTCAGATTCAGCACACGGCCGGCATGGAGGAGTCCGCGATGATCATTTCGATCAACACCGATCCCGACGCGCCGATCAACAAGATCGCCGACTACGCCATCACGGGCGACGTGAACGAGGTAATTCCCAAGATGATCAAGTACTACAAGCAAAACTCGAAATAATGGCTAATTTCTTTTCAGATAACAAGGATTTGCAGTTCCAGCTGGAGCATCCGATGATGCGCCGGATCGTGGAGCTGAAGGAGCGCGGCTTCGCCGAGAAGGATCTCTACGACTATGCGCCGCAGAATTTCGAGGATGCGATGGACTCCTACCGCCGCGTGCTCGGTATCGCGGGCGAAGTCTGCGGTGACGTCATTGCCCCGAATGCCGAGGAGGTGGATCACGAGGGTCCGCGCGTGGTGAACGACCACGTCGAGTATGCCTCGGGTACGGTCCGCAACCTCAAGGCGATCGTCGATGCCGGGTTGAGCGGTCTGACGCTCCCGCGCAAGTACGACGGCCTGAACTTCCCGCTCGTCTGCTTCGTCATGGCCAACGAGATGGTGGCCCGGGCCGATGCGGGCTTCGAGAACATCTGGGGCCTGCAGGACTGCGCCGAGACGCTCAACGAGTTCGCCTCGGAGGAGCTCAAGCAGCTGTTCCTGCCCCGCGTGTCGGCGGGTGAGACCTGCGCCATGGACCTTACGGAGCCCGATGCCGGTTCGGACCTCGGCGCCGTGATGCTGAAGGCCACCTGGTCGGAGGAGCGGCAGACGTGGCTGCTCAACGGCGTCAAGCGCTTCATTACCAACGGCGACGGCGACATCTCGCTCGTGCTGGCCCGCACGGAGGAGGGAACGACCGATGCGCGCGGATTGTCGATGCTCGTGCACGACAAGCGCGACGGCGGCGTCAAGGTGCGCCGCATCGAGAACAAGCTCGGCATCAAGGGCTCGCCGACGTGCGAGCTGGTCTTCACGAACGCCCCGGCCCGGCTGGTCGGCGACCGCAAGATGGGTCTTATCAAGTACGTGATGTCGCTGATGAACGCCGCCCGTCTGGGCATCGGCGCCCAGTCGGTGGGTCTGTGCGAGGCTGCCTACCGCGAGGCGCTCAAGTATGCACACGAACGCCGGCAGTTCGGCAAGCCGATCGTGCAGTTCGCCGCCGTGTCGGAGATGCTCTCGAACATGAAGGCCAAGCTGCAGGGCGCCCGCGCGCTGCTCTACGAGACCACGCGCTTCGTCGAGATGTACAAGCAGTACGGCCACATCGCCCAGGAGCGTTCGCTCGCGGGCGAGGAGCGGCAGGAGATGAAGTTCTACAACCGCCTGGCCGACGGCTTCACGCCGCTGGTGAAGCTCTTCGCCTCGGAGTATGCCAACCAGCTGGCCTACGACGCCATCCAGATCCACGGCGGTTCGGGCTTCATGAAGGATTACCCCTGCGAGCGGCTCTACCGCGACGCCCGCATCATGAACATCTACGAGGGTACCTCGCAGCTGCAGGTCGTGGCGGCGATCAACGCCGTGACGAAGGGCACGTTCATGGAGCAGATCGAGCGCTATGCCGCCGGCGAGTACGTCGAGGGCATGCAGCCCGTCGTGGCGAAGCTGCGGGAGCTGACCGCGAAGTTCGCGGAGATGATCGCGCATGTCGAGGCCGGTGAAAAGGAGGTCGGCGGATTCAAGGATTTCCACGCCCGCCGTCTGGTCGAGACCGCCGGTCACATCATCATCACCTACCTGCTGGCGCGTCAGGCCGGCGAGAACGAGGAGTACGTGGCTTCGGCCCGCATCTTCGCCAAGCTGGCCGAGGGCAAGATCGCCGAGGCCCACGATTACGTGATGAACTCGACGCTCGAGGATGTCGAACTCTTCCGCAAGGTGATCCGCACGGAGGAGTGCTGATCCCCGCCGGGATTTCTGAAAAAGGGCCTGCTTCCCTCTGGAAGCAGGCCCTTTTTGTCGCGGGAGACGGAGCCGGCCGGCACTCCGGAGGGGAAGCCGCCGGCCGGGCCCGCCGGTCAGGCTTTCGCGGCCTGCGCTTCGCGTACCGCGGCGCAGGGAGCGTCGAAGAGGTTGAGACCGAGCTGTGCGGCGATGTCGGCCAGCGCCCGCTGGGCCTTCACCGAGTTGCCCGCCTGGTCGAGCGGCGGGGCGAAGGCCGCCACGCCCATGACGCCCGGCACGACGCCCATGATACCGCCGCCGACCCCCGTCTTGGCCGGGAGCCCCGTCGTGAAGAGCCAGTCGCCCGTATGCTCGTAGAAGCCGACGGTGGCCATCATGGCGGTGATCTTCGGCGTCAGCTCCGCGCGGAAGATCTCCTCGCCCGTCACCGGGTTGCGTCCTCCGGCGGCGATCGTCGCCGCAAGGGTTGCCAGCTCTTTGGCCGTGATGCCGATCGAGCACTGCCGTGTGTAGAGGTCGAGCGACAGGTCGGGGTCGTCGTAGATGCGGTTGTAGTTCTTAAGCAGCCAGGCAATCGAGTGGTTGTTGAAGTTGGTCTCCGACTCCGAACGGTAGAGTTCGTCGATCACCCCGACCTGCGCACCGCTGAGCGCCTCGACGAAGCGGAGGATCGACTGCCACTTGCCGTCGCGGTCGCCCACGGGCTTGATCAGCGAGCAGGCCGAGATGGCCCCGGCGTTGACCAGCGGCGTCGAGGGGTGGTCGTTTTCGAGCAGGATGGCGATGATCGAGTTGAATGGCAGCCCCGTGGCGTCGGCGCCGATGCGGTCGAGCACCTCCTGCGCTCCGTACTGCTGCATGGCCAGCAGCGCCGTCGGGACCTTCGAGACCGATTCGATGCCGAAGCGGTACTCCGTGTCGCCCACGGCGACGACGGTGCCGTCGGTCAGGCAGGCCGCGATGCCGAAGAGCGTCGAGGGGACGTTGGCCAGGTAGGGGATGTAGTCGGCGTTCTTGCCGCCGGTCGTGTTCTTGACTCGGTCGTAGGCCCCGCGCAGGGCCTGTGCGACGTGCTGTCTGTCGATTTTCGGTGTCATGGTTGTCGGTTTGTTTGTTATTTGGTCGGTTGTTTCTCTTTTCCCGGATTCCCGGCGGAAGCGGGCTTCGGTTGTGCCTTCCTCGGAGCGGCGGCCGGGGCTGCCGATGGGGCCGGCGATGGAGCGGCCGATGGGGCCGGTGACGCCGGGGCGGCCGGAGCGGTTCGTGCGGACGAAGCCGTCGAAGTTGTCGGGGCTGTCGGGGCAGCCGGGGTCTCCCAGTGGAAGGGGGCGAACTCGGCGGCGGCCTGCGGGTCACGCCACGAGGGCTTGCGCATGGCATAGATGATGAACGGGATGCCGACCACGATCACACAGCCGATGATGAGCACCGAGAACCAGACGGTGCTGCTGCCCGTGGCGATCTGTCCGGGCGGCACGAAACTCAACACGAAGGCCAGCAGCGAGCCGCCGAAGCCCATCGCGCCGAGCAGCCACATCACGCCGTTGCCGCTGCCCTTGCCCAGGCGGAAGGGCCGCGGCGCGGATTTCATCCTGTAACGCAGGACGATCGCCGCGGCGAACATGAGCATGTACATGATCAGGTAGAGCAGCACGGTGAGCTGCGAGAGGATCTGGTAGAAGGACTGCACCGAGGGCATGACGACGAAGAGCAGCGCCAGCAGCGTCACGATGCCGCCCTGGATGAGCAGGATGTTGCGCTGCACGCCGATGCGGTTGGTCTTCTGGAAGAAGGGCGGCAGGTAGCCCGCCTTGCCCACGGCGAAGATACCCTTCGAGGGGCCGGCCACCCAGGTGAGCACGCCGGCCAGCACGCCGAACATCAGCGCCACGGCGATGACAGGTCCGGCCCACGAGACGTGCAGGTAGCGGAAGTAGTTGTCGAAGCCGATGAGCAGCGACTGCGTGAGGCTGATCTCCTTGGCCGGGATGATGAGCCCGAGCGAGAAGGTGCCCAGCACGAAGATGCAGACCGTCACGAGCGATCCGATGATGATCGCCCGGGGGTAGTTGCGCGAGGGGTTCTTTACGTCCATGACGTGGATGCCCATCATCTCCATGCCGGCGTAGAAGAGGAAGATGCTGCTTGCCAGCACGAGGTTGTCGAGCTTGCTCAGGTCGGGGAAGAAGCCCTGCGAGAGGTCCATGTTGTTGTGGCCTCCCGAGGCGATGTAGACGATGCCGAGCAGGATGAGCAGTCCGGCGGGGATGATCGTGCCGATCATGCCGCCCCACTTGCTGATCTTGCCGACCCAGCCGAGCCCCTTGAGCGCGATGAAGGTGGCGACCCAGTAGATGGCCAGCACCATGACGAGTGTGAAGACCTTGTTCGAGGCCAGCGCCATGTCGTGCGGCTCGTTCGTGCCGATGAAGGCGATCGACACGGCGCCGAAGGTCAGCACCGTGGGGTACCAGATCGTCGACTCGATCCATTGCAGCCAGATGGCCAGGAAGCCCGTGCGGGCACCGAAGGCCTCGCCGACCCAGCGGAAGACGCCGCCCTGCTTGTCGGAGAACATCGCCGCGAGTTCGGCGGCGACCATGGCCGTCGGAATCAGGAAGACGATGGCGGCAAACAGGTAGTAGAAGGCCGACGAGAGCCCGTAGACCGCCTCGGCGGGCAATCCGCGCAGACTCACGACCGCCGTCACGTTCATGATGGCGAGTGTCATGACACTCAGCTTGAAACCCGTGCTTGCGGTGGTTTTCTTTACATCCATAGTGTTTGATTTTTTGTTTTGACGTCCTACCCGGTGCAACTACCGTGCAAATCCGTCGTCCGGATGCTTTTCGCAATGCCGCCATGCGGGATTCTTCCCGAAAAAACGTATCTTTGCCTTCGGACACAAAAACTGTTGAGATGTACCGGACACTGGTTCTGATTCTTGCGGCCGTCGGCCTTGCGGCGTGCGGCGGCCGTGCACCGCGCCGTCCCGCAGTGGCGACGGCCGAAACGCCGGCCGTTTTCCTCCCGGCGATCGCTCCCGCGGCCCTTGCCCCCGAGGAGCGGGTCGAATGGCTCCGCTGGCACTATTGGGACAACTTCGACTTCGCCGACACGACGTTTCTCGCCCGGGCCGACACGCTGCAGCTCTTCGAGGCCTACGCCCGGTACGTGCAGCTGCTCTTCTCGGCCCCGACCGACGGTGCGCCGATGGATTCGCTCATGCGGCGCGCCGCCGTGTCGCGCCCCATGCTCGACTACTTCGCCATGCTGGCCGATCGGGTGCTGGGCGATCCCAATTCGCCGCTGCGCAACGACGAATTCTACATTCCCGTGCTGCGGGCGCAGCTGTCCAGCCCGTGGTACGACGAATACGAGCGGCTTGCGCCCGAGTACCGCCTCTCGCTCGCGTCGCAGAACCGCATCGGACAGCCGGCCAACGACTTCCGCTACACGCTTGCGTCGGGTGCCACAGGCACGCTCTACGGCCTTCGGGCGGAGTACGTGCTGCTGTTCATCAACAACCCCGGCTGCCCGATGTGCCGTGAGATCCGCGAGGCGATCTCGGCCTCGCCGATGCTCACGGAGCTGATCGAGCACGGGCGGCTGCGCGTGCTGGCGCTCTATCCCGACGAGAATCTCGACGAATGGCGCGCCTACCGGGAGCAGATTCCCGCTTCGTGGATCAACGCCTACGACGACGGCTGCGTGCTGCGCGAGAAGGGGCTCTACGACCTGTCGGCCATTCCGTCGCTCTATCTGCTCGATGCGCAGAAGCGCGTGCTGGTGAAGGACGCGACGGACGTGGCGCTCGTCGAGGAGGTGATCGACCGCCGGAGTTGAGTCATAAGCGCAGCCTATCGATGCATAAAAAAAGACAATCGTTTTTTTATCCGAACTTCGCGGCGATTTGTTATCTTTGCAGTGTAGAAAATGAACATCAACCACACAAAACATTAAACATTACAAGATTATGGCAAAGAAATGGCGTTGTACCGTATGCGGGTACATTCACGAAGGTCCCGAGGCTCCCGAGCAGTGCCCGCTCTGCAAGGCAGGCAAAGACAAGTTCGTAGAAGTTGTCGAAGAGGAGGGCAACCTCGATTTCGTCACCGTTCACAAGCTCGGTGACGGCAAGGGCGCCAGCAAGGAGCTCTGGGAGGGTCTGCAGAACCACTTCATGGGCGAGTGCACCGAGGTGGGCATGTACCTGGCCATGAGCCGTCAGGCCGACCGTGAGGGCTATCCCGAGATCGCCGAGGCCTACAAGCGTTACGCCTGGGAGGAGGCCGAGCATGCCTCGAAGTTCGCCGAGCTGATCGGTGAGGTGGTTTGGGACACGAAGACCAACCTCTACAAGCGCATGAACGCCGAGTGCGGTGCCTGCGAGGACAAGATGCGCCTGGCCCGCCTGGCCAAGGAGGAGAACCTCGACGCCGTGCACGATACCGTACACGAGATGGCCAAGGACGAAGCACGCCACGGCAAGGGCTTCGAGGGCCTCTACAAGCGTTACTTCGGCAAATAATCGCCCGCAGGGAACATCGTATGACAAGGGGCGGCTCCGCATGCGCGGGGCCGCTTTTTTTCGTGGTGAAACTTTTTTTTGGGGGGGGGAATTTTTATCTATCTTTGCCGCCGGTACGGATCCCGTACCGTGTGCAGTCTGATAAAATAAAAACAAGGTGATGATGAAAAAACTGTTTTTGCCGATCCTGCTATCGGCATGTGTGTTGGGCGCAGCCTCCTGCTCCAAGGATGAAATCCCCGGCGATCCAGACGGAACCGCCATACTGAACATGTACAACGAGGAGAACGGTCGGACGCTCCTCTCCGATTCGGACATCTATATCGACAATGCCGGGAACTTCGTGAGCCCCTCCAGCTGCCAGCTCTTCATGCTGGGCCGCCTGTCGGGGCTGGGTGCCGTCAAGGCCTCGTCGCTGAAGAACCCCGCGCCGCAGGTCGCCGTGAAACCCGGGTACGGCTATGTGGCCGTGCGGGGCGCTGCCGTGCGGCGCTTCCCGTCGCAGGTCTCGGCCATGTCGCTCGATCCCGATCTGGGTGTCAACTACCTGAAGTTCTATGTGACGGAGCTGCTCGAGGATGCCTCGGAAAAGAGTCTGGGCGCCGTCGTGAAGTTCACCGTCGCGCAGCCCCGGAACTACTGGCTGCCCGCGTGGGGCTCGACGCCCTACGTGCTGGACTGCACGTCGAAGGCGCTCGGGGATACTGTCTCCGTCACGCTGCCCGGGGATGATTTCGAGGCCGATTTCGACGGGCAGGGGTACCTCTCGTGCGAGAAACAGGGCCGCCGGCTGGTCTTCAAGCTGCTTGACTGGCCCGTCCGCGGAGGCGGCTATACCCACCAGGCGACCCTGCGGCTGCGTGTCGGCGAGAGCTACACGGAGGTCCGCGTCGAATTCCTCTATTGACGTCCCGCATGCGTCCCGCATCGCTGCGGTGAAGACGGAAAAAAGCGTCCGGAGCAGGTTGCGCTCCGGACGCTTCTCGTTTGGTGGCGACCCGTGCTGCCGCCTTACTCCTTCATGCTTTCCCGCGGTGAGGCTCCCGGGACGAAGTTACTCGCGGGGCGGTTACTCGTGGGTCGGCTCCGTGTGGCGTGATTCCCTGCAGCACGGCTCCGTGCGGTGCAGCTCTTCACGGGCCGGTTCCCCGCGGCGCGGCTCTTGCGGTCGCGGCCGGAGGCTGAAGAGGGCCAGCAGCGGCAGGGCCTTCGCGGTGATCCAGCGGTAGCCTTCGCGGGCGGTGCGGGCCACCTCATAGACGGTTTCGAGCCGCTCTCCGATGCGGGCGAGCGGTTCGCGCAGCGCCGCGAGCCACACCACAACGGCCAGCAGAAGGCAGGCGCCGCCGACGATGAGCGCCGCCGCGGCCATCGAGCCGGTCAGCGCCGCGAGCCAGAAGACCAGCGCCGCGAGCAACAGCAGCAGACACGTCGCGGCCAGCAGCACGAAGAGAAGCAGCGCGACGACGAAGCGTCCCGGCGTCGGCTCTTCGCGTCCGGGCTGCGGGGGGATCACTTCTCCTCGCATCGGCAGCGGGCCTCTTCGATCATCTCCTCGACCTGTCCGACCTTGTCGCGGAGTTTTTCGACCTCGTTGTCGAGCAGGTCGCGGATCTGACGGCGCAGGTCGGCTCCCGACTGCGGCGTGAAGAGCATCGTGAGGGCCGAACCGAGGATCATGCCGCCCACGAGCGAAGCAATGACGATACCAGTGTTTTTCATACGCTTGAGCTTTTTTGAATGTACCGGAGAACTTGCAAAGTCCGGGCCAAAGCGCTATCTTTGACCGAATGATCGGAGAGCTCCATACCACGGTTTCGTTTACGGGCCACCGGACCTACGGCGGCGAGGCGGATGCGCTGTTGCGCGACGCGGTGCGGCAGCTCTACGCGCGGGGAATGCGGACCTTCCTTTCGGGCATGGCGCTTGGGTTTGACCTTGCGGCGGCCGAGGCCGTGCTGGCGTGCCGCGCCGAGTGCGCGGAGCTGCGGCTCGTGGCCGTCATTCCGTTTGCGGGGCAGGAGCTGCGCTTTCCGGCAGCCGAGCAGCTGCGCTTCCGACGGATCGTCGCGGCGGCGGACGAGGCGGTGACCCTTGCCCGCGGCTACCACCGCGGCTGCTATGCCGTGCGCAACAACTGTCTGGTCGACCGGGCCGCGCTGCTGGTTGCGTGGTACGACGGCTCGGCGGGCGGCACGCAGTACACCGTGCGGCGGGCCCTCATGCGCGGACGCGAGGTGTGGAACCTCCATCCTGCGGCGCGGGTTTCCGTGCAGCCTGTTCCCCGACTGTTCTGACGGTTGGCGTGCGCTAACCCGGATCGGTCAGTAGCACTCGTCCGTGCGTCCGGTCAGCAGCCAGACGGCGTTGATCTGTGGATAGCAGGCGTGGATGCGGGTGACCAGTTCGGCCGTAAGCGGCTGTCGGCGGGTCAGCACATTATGGAGCTCTTCTCCGTCAGGAAGTCCGATCCGTCGGGCGAACAATCCTGTGTATAGTCCGGAGGCGCGGATGACGAAGCGGAGACGCTCGTCGTCGTAAAGGAAGTCGTTGCTGCGCGAATGTCGGTTGTCTGTCTCTCTCTTCATGGTGCGGGGTATCGAGGAGGTCCGCATCCGGAACAACAAACGCGGACCATACTGTTCCTGTTCGACGAGAAGGCTCTGGAAAACCCTAAAAACAAACAAGCACAGACAGCCCGCGCCGTGGTGACGTAGGATTGCAACTCCCATGCCCTACGGCGCGGGGTGCACCGCAAGCAGGAGATGTGCCTGACCGTTTTTAGTTGAAATTTTCCAGATTTCTCGTCGGCCGGGTCAACCCGCCGCAGCGGATTGCTCTGCAAAGATAGCAATTTTTGTCGTATCTTTGCCGGAGCGGATAAATCAAATACGGAAAATCATGGCAGAAAAATCCCTTTACCAGTTCCGGGTCGAACCCCAGGAGGTGGACTTCACGCTGCGGGCGACGATCGCATCGCTGGGCTCGGTGATACTCAATGTGGCGGGCATCGACGCCCACGGCAAGGGCTTCGGTGTCGACGTCCTGAATGCCGACAACCATTCGTGGGTCCTCTCGCGCATGGCCGTCGAGTTCGACAGCCGCCCCGTGCAGTATACCGACTACACCGTGGCGACATGGATCAGCGACTACGGCCGCGTCCTCTCGACGCGAAACTTCACGCTTACGGATGCCGCCGGGCATGAGTTCGGGCGCGCCGTCTCGCAGTGGGCCATGATCGACCTGCGGAGCCGGGCGGCCGTCGACCTCTCGTGGGTCGGGCAGGCCCATTCGGAGGCCATCGTTGCGGCGCCGTCGCCCGCCGAGAAGCCCCGCAAGATCCGTTCGGTGACGCCGACGCAGCGCATGGAGCACCGCGTCGTCTACAGCGACATCGACTTCAACCGCCATGTCAACACGATGCGCTACATCGAGATGATGTGCGACATGCTGCCGCTGGAGCTCATCTCGTCGCCGGCCCCCGTGCGGCTCGACATCCATTTCCTGAAGGAGTGCCGCTACGGACAGACGCTGACGGTCGGCTGCGAACTGCACGAACGCTCGGCACTCTTCGAGGTGTGCGGCGAGCCGGGGGTTGCGGCCGTGCGCGCCGGTTTCGAGTGGAAATAGCGGCCCGAACCGCCTGCAATGACGACAGCGGTACTCCGGAGGGAGGAGTACCGCTGTCGTCATTTGTGCGAAAAAAATGGGGAAAATGAACAAAAAACGTTTGATTGATCGAAATTTTTCTGTAAATCTGTATGAGGAATATACCTCTTTGAAATCAAGAAAGTTAGAAGAATTGCCTCGTTTTCGGGTAATGAGTTGGCGACCGTTCTAATTGTCGTGGTTCGCGTCGCTTTGCTTGTTCGGGTAACTCTTACGGATGCAAATATAGTGAAATATAGCAGGCAAAAAAATAAAGCCATTTCCTTTTTGCCTGCTTACATTGTTTTTATCAAAACTGGAGACAATAATGTTGTTGCCAAAATCAGCAGCCACAGATTGCCGGTCAATGGATTATATGCTGCTAAAAGTTCCGAAGCAGTATTGCCTCCCGCCAGTCCTACTCCAAATTCAAAAGCGATAGTTAGAACGCCCCAGCATATTCCTATCAGCCAGCAATCTTTGAAAGTAAGGGCTTTTATAATCCGAGGCAACAGCAACCATGTTATCAGAAAAATACATACGCTTAATATAATCCCGCTAACAGGTAATGCCCATTTCTCTCCGAGAATCTTCGTCAATACATATTCCCTCAATCCTCCATTGAGAATTGCTACAGGAATAAAGCATAGCCAAACTATGAGCGATTTCAGAATGTTCATACTATCTTTCCACTATATGTTCTATTGACAGAAGGTGCTTGCATAGTGAGTTTCATAAATAATTTCGTATATCCATTCTTTTTCTTTGTCTTCTTAAAACCGGTGAAGCCTAATTTTGTATAACAGTTTACGGCGGGACGATTTTCTTCTATTACATCCAGAATATATTCTTTATATCCTGCTTGCCGCATACTTTCTTTCAGTAAATTAGATGCAACTCCACTCCGTCTGATAGATTTGCGTGTTGCAACAAATTCAATAAATCCGGTCGTCATAGGATAGGGCAGAGGCATCTCAAATTCTTTCTTCAGGACAAGTTTGGCAATAGTTCCCATAATCAAACCAAAACATTTCCTATATGATAACCAATCTGTATAAACAGCTCTGCCTGTGCAATCCGAAATACCTGCAACACCGACTATATTGTCGTTATATAATGCAACATAAAATCTTTCCGAACGGATACCTGATTCAAGCGCCTTTGCTACAATATTCATATCCTTACGGAAAAAAGAAAAATCACGTTCAAAGCCTTCTGCGATACACAAGGCTATTTCACTTCGTTCATCTTCTCGTGCTAATCGGACAGTGATATTCATGTTTTTCCTTATTTAAGCTCTTCCCATTCTTCTTTTGTCATCTTCATAAAATGTTCTGTGCGAATATCCCCAAGCGGAGAAGTCTTGCCCTCTTCCGTATGATGGAAACGGAAACCACACTTCTCCATCACCCGGCGGGATTTCGTGTTACCGTCATAGTAGCCACACCAAATGGCATTTATTCCCAAATCCTCGAAACATCGTTGCATCAGACGGCGCACGGCTTCCGGTATCAATCCTTGTCCCCAATACGGCTTGCCTATCCAATAACCTATCTCCGCCTCATTCTCTTGCATTTCGGCACTATGCAGACCATCCCCGAACATAATACCTATGCTCCCGACCGGTTCACCGGTTTGTTTTAACTCAACAGCGTAGGTTTCCGGAGCAGCAAAAACGGTACGGATGATGTTCAAACTGTCTTCCACGGAAGTATGCGGTGGCCATCCAGCAATAGGCCCGATTGCAGGGTCTTGAGCGTATTTATATAAAGCCTCGGCATCGGATTCTTGCCAAGGTCGCAGTATAAGCCGTTCTGTATTTATTTCTTTAATCATTGTTAGATGTTAGAGTGAGAATATTCGCCGTTAATCCAAAAGGTAGCTTCCGTACCGGTGAAATGCAAAAGCACATAATTGGGGTCGCTTGCTCCACCGGGGAAATGATGAATGAACCAGTCTTTCCACATTTCCTTGCGGATAGCATCATCAGTAACCACTTCTACCGTGCCACGCATGGCAACGCCATCCCCATAGTAATCGTAGCAAAGCCCCGCCTTGTTGTTCGCCTTAAGATCATTCACTTTCACGGAATCTGCACAGGTTGCCATCCAAACCTCATGGAAACCCTTTGCACCAATCTTGGACATCTGTACAGGACGTGGATAACCGTTAGCATCAATGGAAACGATGGTCACGTTCTCGCATTGGGAAAGCAAATGCGTTGCTTTTTCCGCCAGTGTCCGTTCATTCTTTTCCTTCCACCGTTTCAGGTGTGGAAAGTATTGGAGCATCTGTTCTTTTGCTTGTATGGGAGTCAGCTTATATTCAGCCTGCACATTCCATTGGTCAAAGAATTGCAGGCAGAACTCTATCATTTGGGTCATTGTAAACTCTTGGGTAAACTCACCATTTTTGTAGCAATAGACGCAATAATCTTCACTACGGCTTCCATCGGCATTTGTCCCTCTGTTCTCATCTGTCAAGGGCATACCGCAACTTTGGCAAAATTGTTGTTCCATATATGTTTTCTATTCAATGCCTACCAGTCCCGTCATAGGCGGTTATAAAAAGCGAGAGCGTGGAACTGCCATGCTACCACGTCTAAGTTGGAGGTCGTAGGAAACCTTTGGCACAGATATGATAATAGCAGCCCACGCTATGGCGTGAGAACCACTATGCCATCTCTTGTACCAAGTCCGAAATTTCCTACGTTTCCAACTTACAAGATAAGCATACCGCTTCTTCTTTTTGTCGTATGTTTCGGAGAGAGTTGCCTCAATCCGATTACAAAAGTAGGGGATTTTTCCGATAATCCCCTATCTTCTAATGTTTTTATTTGCTTTTGGAAGTGGATTTTAGAGAACATCCTATATTTTCAGTCCTTTATCCTGTCTTGTGGGTGCAATCCCCAAACCGGTTCTCCATTCATTCGCTTTCTGTCTGAACCATTGCACAAGCGGAATGTCATTCACGCATATATGATAATGTCCTTTCCTGTTCTTGTCCTCCTCAAATGAGAAAGCAGCACTCTCGTCACGGAACTTTCGGTTAAATTCGGGAGAATAGAAATTACCTTTCAGCCTAACTTTTTTCAACTTGCACAACTCTTGGATTACCCTTTCAGAGAACTTCAAGGTGTTCCGGCAGAAGTCAATCAACGGCAACAGCTTCTCCACATAGGGGAAGTAACGCTGTATTTTGTCCAGATACTCGTTGAACTTGGTACGTTCTTCCTTATGCTCCTGTTCCATTGTTTCAATATGCTGTACCAACATTTCGTTCTGACTTTCAAGTACGGATATGCGTTGCTGCAATTCTTCCCTTTCCGTTTTCAACTTACTGCTGCCCAAAAGAGAACCGACCTTTGCCACAAGTGCCGCTTTCGCCTCGGTCTTGGCAGCTTCCAACTTCTCCGACTTGATTTCCTTTCGCACTTCATCAAGTCGCTGTTCCGCCTGTTGCTGTTCGGTCTGTAACTGCCGCACGTTGGCTTCAAGCTCTCCCGTCTGCCGTTTCAGGTCACGGTAGTATTGGGCGGTAGTGGTGTGCCGTGCTTCCGAACCCCGTATGCCACGCTGCAATCCGTACTTCGCCATCGCTGCGGCGTAGCTGTCGTGGTAAACGACAAGCCTTTCACGGATCAGGAGGTCATCGGCACACAAACGCACGGCGTTGGCTTTCTTGCGGTAGGTGCGTTTGCTGTCCGCTTGTTTCTTCTTGGCTTTCCTGCGCTCTCCCGTCACTATCGGTACGACCGTTGCATGGATGTGCGGCGTGTGTTCGTCCATGTGCAGCACTGCCGAAACGGTGTTCTCCCTGCCGAATGTGCGGTGCAGCCATTGCAGGTTGTCATCGCACCATTCACCCAGCCTGCCTTCGTCCTGCACTCTCACCATATCTTCATGCGAACCCGAAAGCACGATGCGGATTGCCCGTACTTGGTCGGGAGTAATTTTTCGTCTGATGCCTGCCGTGTGGATGCGGTGGCTTATCGCTTCGGTGCGGTCGCGCTCCTTTCCGGAACCGCGGCCCGGAACTGCCGCCCCGGAATCACCGCCGTGAACCACCGCACTCCTTTTCGGAGCTGCTGCCGGAAATCATCGTCCCGGAACTCCAGTCAGGTGGCCTGTCCCATCGGTGTCTGCGCAGCTGCGCCTCTTTCCGGAGCAACCTTGCGGAACCGGCACCGGAACCCGAGCCCGGCCCCCTTTTTGTGCCGGGGCCGTTAAATTCCCCGCAAAAGCGATGGTTTATCCGACTTTCTGGGTATCTTTGTCTTATGAAGATTACGATTTTGGGACCCGCCCATCCCTACCGGGGCGGACTGGCTTCGATCATGGAGATCATGGCCCGCACGTTCCAGCGGCGCGGTGCGGAGGTCGACATCCGCACCTTCACGCTGCAATACCCCGCGCTGCTCTTTCCCGGGCAGAGCCAGACCCTCACGACGCCTCCGCCGGAGGACCTGCATATCGTCCGCTGTGTCAATACGGTCAACCCCTTCAACTGGCTGCGCGTCGGACGCCTCATCCGGCGCGAACGGCCCGACTTCGTGCTCATGAAGTACTGGACGCCCTTCATGGCCCCCTGCTTCGGGACGATCGCCCGCCTGGCCCGCCGCAACGGACACACGAAGGTGATCTGCCAGATCGACAACGTCGAGCCGCACGAGCACCACTTCATCGACCGCCCCTTCAACCGCTACTTCCTGCGTGCGGTCGACGGCTTCGTCTACATGTCCGAGCAGGTGCACCGCGAGCTGGAGGCCTACACCGCGGCGCCGGCGCTCTTCTCGCCGCACCCGCTCTTCGAGAACTTCGGCGAGCGTGTCGACCGCCGGGAGGCGTGCGTGCGGCTGGGGCTCGACCCGGCCTGCCGCTACGTGCTCTTCTTCGGACTGGTGCGCGACTACAAGGGGCTGGACCTGCTGCTCGATGCCTGGGCGCTGCTCCGGCGTGCAGGCCGCACGGCGGGCCGTCGGCTGATCGTCGCGGGCGAGTTCTACACCTCGAAGGAGCCCTACCTGCGGCAGATCGCCGCCAACGGCCTTGCCGACGAGGTGATTCTCCACGACTACTTCATCCCCGACGAACGGGTCAAATACTACTTCTCGGCGGCCGATTTCGTCGTGCAGCCCTACAAGACGGCAACGCAGAGCGGCGTGACGCAGATCGCCTACCAGTTCTGCGTGCCGATGGTCGTCACGCGCGTCGGGGGGCTGGCCGAGATCGTACCCGACGGCCGCGTGGGCTATGTCTGCGAGCCGACCGCGCAAGGGGTGGCCGA
>OLNO01000242.1_pt1 | contig 59557 bp, 100 predicted proteins | sample 1672861 | NCBI WGS metagenome assembly OLNO01 (sample SAMEA3136731, study PRJEB25190) | human gut metagenome | reverse complement strand
TTATCGTCCTGTGATGCGATATCATCGCCATAACCACATCTAAGGATAGCTCCGGCACAAGCAGATGCCTTAACCTTCTCCCAGTTGATTACTCCGTTATGATAGCTCACATCAATAATAAGTTTACTCATACCAGCCACCTTCTTTCAGTTCTGCTTTCTTCTGCTCGATCTCCACAGCGTGTTCCTCTGCAAATTTCTCCATAGTTTCCAGTGATGTGCCCTCATTGTCTGAGATTTCCTTTACTGAAAGTCCGTAGGCAAAACTCTTAATAATTTCTTTTACCGTCTGTTCTGTCATGATATTCTCCTTTCTTGCACTGGTGCAATTCTATTTTTTCTTATATGTATTCCGATTCCACATTTCTGTCACGCGTTCCCAGCCACCTGTACTGACCAGGTAAACTATAAAAGCGGCAACGAATGATGCAAAAATGTAATACCACTCAATTACTATCTGATAATAGGTACACAAGACGATTACTGCTACTGGTGTCAGGATCAGTGATATAGCCAGTGCGACTGCATTGGTCTGTACCCTTTTTAGACCCGGCATCTCTTTGATTACCTGCACGATCACGCTGACAAGAAATGCCAGCACTCCGATTCCTGCCAATATGTAACTCATATACTGCATTAATATTTCAATGTTCATTTTTCATTCTCCTTTTCTCTTGATATGCAATTCATCAATTTCCTGTTTCATCTTTTCAATAGACGGGTTACCATCCCCCATGTTCATATAGCATTGATACATCTTTTGGAAATTGCTATACGCATGAGATGGAATATCTCCAATCGCCATGTACTTATCGTGATATTCAATCAACTTGATCATCAAAAGCATTTTTGTACCTTCTGCATTTGCATCCCGGTCTTTCTTCTGATTTTTAAGAAGCCATACAATATATCCGAGCAAGATCGGAAGGACAATGGTATAGGTTTGCAATAATAATTCTTTCACTACTTCCGCCTTTCTTTCTTAAAAATAGTATAAAAATAAGACCAGTTAAGGCCTTCCTCTAATATCCATATTTTCATCATTTCTACTCATTCCCACTCGCCTTGTACGTGCATTCCATATGGCACTCTGCATCATTCTCCACGATGGTTGTTCCTGCTAATTAGTATTCAGTGCTTCCTTGATTGCTTCCAAATCATCCATGGTCAATACTGGATAATCTGCTACAATGTCCTCAAAAGCTTCTCCATTCTTGATTCTTATACGAAATGCTCTTACCATGATTTTTAACTTGATTCCACTTAATGTCTTCATTATTCTTCTCCTCCTATAATATCTGCTAACATCAATACGATGTCATCTGTTGTGGTTTCCAATGTGTTCAGTCGTTCCTCTGGTGTTGATTGCTCTTCTGACATTTCTTCTTGTATCTTCTCCATCTCAGCAATTTCTTCGGATGTCATATCCCGGTAGACCATTCCCATCACTGGTACTTCACGGGTACGGGTTTCTTCATGCTCTTCGGAGATAATGTTGCCATCATCGTCATATTCGGCTGGGATGGTTTCGGTGTAGGATTCTGTGTGTGTGTCGATTTGTTTGTATTCTGCTACTCTCATGCTCTCACCCCTTTCACGACAATTCTAGTGCCAGCATACATTTTGCCGTACCATATAATTCCTCCAATAGCAGATGCATCAACAGCCGTAATCGACGGTGGACCGACACGTCCAATAAATGGATTTTCGCAGTATGCATACAATTGTACTGAACTCGAAGCTGTATATCGGTATGATATATCTGCTGTATTCATAACTTCGGCCGAAAATATTTTGTACTTTTGTTTTATGTTGAAAGCAGGACTTGTATTTGTTAACAAAGCTGTATTATGAAGCTTATTTTTGCCGATAACTCCAAACCTGGTTGACATATAAGTCGTACCTTTAATTGCGCTTTCGTCAATCAGTACATATATTTTTCTGTATGTATGTTCGAAGTCGATATAACAAGTAGTGCACTCTTCTTCCTCGCTGGAAGTTATATATGTAATGACATCTTCCCAATCACTAGATTCTGCCCCCATTCTCTCCCGTGCTGCCGCCCGTTCCTCTTCTGTCCATGCCGCACCTTTACCGTCACACATAGCGGATTTTACAGCGTAATCCAAATTGTTTACGCTAATAGGAGATACGTTTATTTTTTGTCGTGCGTCAATACTCTTCTCAGACGCTGGATATAGTCGTAATTGACCATCATTACTATCAGCTCCTACACCAGTTCCCCAAAACTCATATGGTATTGTTTTAACAACACCAAAAACATTATCTCTATTTGCAATCGGTATCTCGGCAACACCATTCTGCACAATACTTTCGCCATTGATTCGCACATCCAGATTAGCGCAATCAGCCCATTCGCCTATAAACGTGCCATCATCATTAACGCTCTTGATTTTGAACGCCTTGCCGACTTCTGGATTCTCTGGTGCGGTGATTTTAGTGGCAATTTCGGATTTCAGCTCTGTTACTTTTTCCTCAACCTCTGATACTTTCTCAAACTTGTCCAGCACTTCCTGCCACAGTGTCGGCTCAGGATCTGATGGAGTGCCACCACTTAAGGTTGCCGGTACAGAAAAACTCTTGATGTCGGTCGTGATAACCGTCTCACCTAGTGTGCCGGATACGGATACCCCGACCCGTCCCGGTACGGCAAGAGCTTCTGCTGGCACGGTACAAGCGTCATTTTCCAGTAGTTGTGAATAGGTATTACCATTCGCTCCACGGAAGAAAGCCGTCTTTGTCAGCCCATCCCATTCCTCTGAAAAGTCGAACTCTGCCCGTAAATACTCCCTCGTCCCCTCTGCTGTCTCAGGCGGCTCTATCTTGATTCGCTGATTTACTACTTTGATTTTCATACTTTTGTATACCCCATTGTCTTTCTCTCATCTACAAATATTTTTAAAATAATTTATATCTTGGCATTTCTTCTCCCCACAACAGATGTCGAATCCAATCATCAAGAACAACTGCAATGGCAGACAAAAGAAACCACAAAATTGAAAACGGAAGACAGATTTGCCCCAGCAGATTGAATGGCATATTGCTGTAATCCCATACATTCCAGCCGAGCATTAGATTTACGATGCAACCGCACACAAACTCCAATAATGTAATCACTGCCGACCCTATAATCATCTGTTTCACAAGTGCCATGCTTCGATACTTTTCGTTGATGCACCCAATCAAAAAGAACGCTACTCCACCGACAATAAACATTGTCCAGTGGGTTCGTCCTCTTGCCACAAGTTCAATCAATATATAAATCAGACCACCAATCCAAAATAGAATCAGCGGTCTTAATTTCTTCATGATTTCAGAGCCATCATTGCTTTCAATGGCTCTGACTGGTATGCTTCCGGAATATCCATTCCGTAAGTGACTTTTTCTACATCTTCCTTACTTTCCAGCGAACGGATGTAAATGCGCAGGTCACGGAAATATGTTACGTGCCATGTAACATATCCCATTGCTTTTGATGTAATCCTAGCCATGTCCTCATTACTATAGAACTTGCAATGTTTGTCCTCATCAGACGTGTGCCACGGAATATTTTCTTCTCTTGCCATAACCTGTGCTTGCAGTCCAACGAGGCTTGTCTGGTCGTGTTCTGTCAACGTAAAATGTTCGGTACTTCCATCGGATAGAACAACATCAACCCCTTGTGCAATTAATGCCTGCTGCGTATCATTCATTTCAATTACTTTCGATTCTATCACTTCTTCAAGCGTTTCCGGCATAATTGGAACTGGTTCAGGCTCTTCATACACGCTCCCGTCATTGGAAAGAATATACCCATCATCAAACACCCGATACAATGTTGTGAAATCTTCGTATTTTCCGTAAACGTTTCCAGCATCATTAAGAAGATAAAAGCCGGAAAGATTCTGATCGCATCCTGTAATCTGTATCAGATTACTTGCAATCACAGACACGGAGCCATTAACAAGATTCATTTTGTCCAAAAATAAGATATTCATATGTGCCTCCTCGCTACGATTTTGCAATCCATACGCCATGGAATTTATAAAAATCCCTTACCGCTGGTGTGGAGAAATAAATAACGCCCGTAGTATCAACATACGACATCACAGCAACTCCGTTTCCCCAACTCTGCGAACATCCTACGCACTGGATGTGCGTTGCTACAGTGGGTCTAAGCTCTGCTGGAATAGCCTCCGAATTGATGCCATACAAGTTGTTAGCAATTAATGTAGTTCCGCTTTTAGCATTGAGAGATACATTGAAATGTACCTCCCTGCCGATTTTGTAAGCCGAAAACGCAGATACGTTATAAAATGGCTGGATATGAAACATTGACTGTGCGTAGCTGACAGGGGTAATCATGTCATACAATTCCTTTACAGCTTTTGCATCAACAAAATATCCCTCTTCCGTGACAAGGCTCACTTCACTCAAGGATACAATCTTATTCGCATGGATATCATTCAATGCCTTTCTTTCTTCTATTATCTCTTTTGCTCCATAGACTGTTCCTTTTTGAGCATACGCAGTCAAATCTTCCAAAGAAATTGTCCCGTCAGTATTGATAGTCTGACGATATTTTCTTTGCGTATTTACGCTTGATAATATCTCATCTTTAAAGTCTAAAGATAATGGTGTATATTGCATCTCCTAACCCTCCTAACATTTTATCGCTGACTGAACTCGCCCCAGCACAATAGATAACCTCTGCTGCGTCAGCTTTTGTGTGGTATAGCCATTGTAAAAAGCAAGGCAGGAGCTTTCCAGTCTGTTCAAGTCTTCGTAGGACGGTGTTCTGCCGTTGTCTATCCACATTTTTTTGTCCGTATCAGCAAAAGCAAACGTATCATTCATTAGCGATTCTAAATTATCCTCTAGGGAATTAAATTCGTCCGCATACGGAAAGTCTGCATAACTTGCTTTATCGCTCCCCATTTCTTTCATTGAAACATCAGCATATAGCGTTAGTGCAACTCCCTGTAGGTACGCTATATTGTTTTTGATTCGGTTGTAATCTTCGTAATTGAAGTAATCGCTTTCAGACCAATCTGTTTTTGGCTCTTTCCACATTTCCTTTTCTCCTTGTTCTGAGTCCACCACTCAAAGCTCCGGCATCATATGAAATCTGAGACTCTTCAACCACAGCTTGCAGAGAGGAATCATATTTATTTTCCTGCCGGATCGTGTCTCCACAATCTATCGCTGGCTCTCCACGATAATCAAGTTCATATTCTATGCCGGACGAATAATAATTTCCAACCCATTCAGCAAGCTCTCTACTATGTTCCAGGTCGGAAATTAACGGGTTGTTCCATTCCTTATCATTACCACGGTTATTTACCGATTGAACGGTATAGGCTGTCGAAATGTTATATTTATACCCCCTAACCGATATGCTCACCTCTGCCCCAACAGAAACACCTGACAGGGCAATTTCCACATAATAAGCACCTGATGACACGATAGACGCTGACTGACCGCTTTTCCCGTTCTGAATACTTGCAACGTAGCCGTAACTCGGCTCAGAAACATAATAAATAGAGCTATTTCCGTCATAGGTAAATGTTTCAGAAACAAGCTCATCCAACGTATTGCCTTTTGAGTAAAGGTATCTTGCAACCTTTATATTTTTTACTTTATCAAGCTGCGTACCTATAGGAGTAGAATACAAATCATCATACTCAATCTTATACGCCGTTTCGGATCCGATGGAGATATAATTTACATGGACTCTGCTATTCGATGGCATTTCCGTAAATTCGATTTCCATTTTGTCATACTCTTTGAAATCGTATTGAATCTCAAATTCCTGAACGATGCCGGAACTAATCACCAGTGTGTCATTCAATACATTGTCAGCGTACGTCCGTATAATAAACTTTTTCGGAAGAATATTTCCAAACTCAATAAAAAGTCCATAGGATTTATATTTTGCCTCAAGCGTCCGTGTAATAACTGGATTTTGCGTAAAGGTTCCGTCATCCTTACTGATTGCCGCACTCACGTATCCAGAGTTTAAAACACCAACTCTTTTTAGAAACAAGGATTTCCCATCCGCTTTCCATCCATTTTTTTCATATGTTGCAAAAACATCTTTTTCATTCTGAACATCGACACTGCTCACATCGGAATAGTAAGTTGTTCCATTGGAACTTGTTTCACATTCAGGGATGAATAATGAATGGATCCTGATTCGTCCATATCTGTCATAATCCAGTACGCAACGTCCGGCATTTGCAATGATCTGTAATGCCTCCTTGTGCGTTACGTTTGGAAGTGGATTGTGTACTTTTACTTTCTTCAAATACGTGTCTATGTCGTATTCGTCAGGCGTTATCCCAGCATCAGCAAACACTTGTTCAGCTAAATCATACAATGAAATTCCGTCCGTATAATATTCACCTTTGTGATACTCATCACTCATGAACTGCAATACATCTACAGCCTTAATGGTTGCTTGTTCGTCATCAGCACTCCATTCATGGACATATAAAGAATGCATCTGCATCCACTCAACACTCCCTGAGTCCAATTTATACCCCATCAAGACATTGATTTTCTGACCACTTTCTAAGAAGTTGATTTCAGATGCCGGATTGTCCACGTTGAAGATCTGATTATCATTATTAAGGGTTATTGAAAATTCTGATTGAGGAAGATCATCATTAATAGCAGACAAACTTGTTGTACTACTCGCCTCTTTAATCCATTCGTTGTCATATTCAAGTCCGAGTCCGAACTGAATATAATCAATTCTCACTCGGTTATTTGGGAAACGCATCTCTATGATCGACAATTCGATGGATTCCGTATTCTCAAATACGCTGTCCGTCTCAAATGTCGCATTTGCGTTATTATACTGGTTCACTTCACCACTATCGGTCATGATTGTAAATTTAGTTGGATAATTTTCTCCAAACCGAATTGTCAGACCTTTAATGTCTGACTTCCCACATCCGAACACAAATTTCACACTAAATGTTCCAGCAAAGAGATTCTTCGATGTAATTCCATCTTTTGAATAATCATTTTCACTTCTCGGAAGAAAGTACATTCCACCATCAGCTCGAAACATATTTTTTTCATAGGTCGCATATCTTTTCACGGTATGCTGACTGTATAGGGATGTTGGATCAGAAAAACCGTTATACTTCTCCTGATCCTGCAGCTCCGCAGACTGTTGAGCATCCTGATTAATCAATCCTAACTGGACTTTCATAAAAGATTGATTTCTAACAGGACGCTTCATTAAGTCTTTATATTCTTGTGAAGTCTGATACATTCATTACCACCCCGCATCAATAATGTTGACCTTGCAATTTATGTAAGACAGAACTCTCCCCTCAGAATCGATCTTGAAAACGTCTGCCGTCCTGTCCCCCGGATACATAGTCAGTGTTCGCCAGTTATTGTTTACCATGTCCCAAAACTGAACAGTGAAAAAATAATTTTTATCAAATTCTTTTAGCATATCGGACCATGTTTTCGCATCCAAGTACGGCCATTCAAGGTTGTTGATCTTGTAGTTATCTCTTCCAATTTTCTGACCAACAACCTTATTATTAGCATTTCGAGCAGCATTTACCGCTGTGGTAACTACCATATTTGGATACCGTTTCGGTGTTGGAAACGGCTTTCCATTTATCCGTATGAAATTAGATATATGCCTTGCTGCCATCTCCTACACCTCCTAAGTTGGCGAAAAAGAAAAGCCCGCATTATTGCGTGCTTTTGAAATCTGCTTATCAACTCTCTTACTATCCATATTTACACTCACGTTTTTCCTGAGTATTGCTTTCTGATATTCAATAACCTCTCTCAATAAAGCATTCGTCTCATCATTTGCACGCTCCACACCGGAACTTACAGACTCAACGATTTGGCTATTATTTGCTACCACATGGCGATTTCCAATGTTTCCGATATACTCAGAGCCGAATCCATTTTCATTTGCCACATAAATCTCACCATTGAGCGGCATTCCACCAGTCTTATATCCTTTGTATCCTCTTGCAGTCCAACCGCTATACAGACTTCCATACCTTGATACTGTATAACGGATAGATGCAAGCATATTGGATAACGGGTCATAAATATTGGAGTTGTATCCCTCTAACGCATTCGCTTTAAAGGTTGAATCAATCACCTGCATCAGACCCTTTGACGGAGTTCCTTTCTTTGCATTGGAATCCCAGTTATTAATTGCATAAGGATTTCCACCTGACTCATGTTGCATCTGTTTCAGCAATGCATTCAGATTGTCCTCTGAAAACTGCTTTGTCATCTGCAATGCCTTTTTTGCAAGTTCTCTCCACTGCTCAACTCCACCGGATGGCGAATAATCCATGCTTGTTCCACTGAACAGATCCTTGACTTTGGAAACCACTGAATCAAACAACTTATTAATGGATGTCTTTGCAATAGTAAGTCCGGGTTCTAACGCCCCAGTGAAGTCAGTAAACTTGTCGATAGCCAACTGAACCAACTTTTTAGGATGCGTTGCATAATCAAATACATTTCCGGTAAAGCTTTTGAATGACTCCCACGCACTACCTATAAGATCTCCAATACCACTCTTGAAGTGTGGCATACTCTGCATCTGCATAAGAGCTGCTGTCTTTCCAGCTGGAAGAACTTTTGTTCCCTTTGGCATAGGCAGTACCACATTGCGTCCTGTAGGAATAATTGTTTTTCCGTTCGGAAACTGAACTAGCTCACGGTATGTACTGCCGGATTGGTCATTTACGACTCCCAATGTATCATGAGCAACCCCGTTGGTTCCTGTTGCAAATGCTGGAATCAGGTCGCTGTCACCTCCAAGTTTTTTGTAAATCCAGTTTACAGCTTTCCGAACCGCATCCAACGCTCCCTTAATCGGCTTACTAATCCACCCCGCAACTTTTTCAAAGTATCCACCGATATTATCAAAAATTCTGGTGATGCCGCTATAAGCTTTTTGGAATGTTTCACTAAACCACTTTGTTATAGGTTTTACACTGTTGCGAATATCAGATATCCGATCGGAAAACCATGTTCCAATAAATTTAAATGGAGCTTCTGCAAGTGTTTTTGCATCAGAGAATTTCTTAGAAAACCAATTAGTTACTGGCTCAAAAACATATTGAATTCCCTGCCAAATTCCGGAAAAGAATCCATCTCCATCAGACCACGCCTGCTGAGCCACTCCCCATCCACTCTGAAATCTAGCTCCAACTTCTATCGCCGTATCTGTTGCTTCTTCCCTAATGTTCTTAAACGTTGTTGCAATACCTATGGCTGATGTAGGTGGAAATGAAATTTCTGGAAGCTCAACCTCTTCTCCAAACATCTTTTTGATTATTTCCTGTCCGAAACCTCTTGCAAAATCATTTGGCAAGTCAAGCAACGCATCGGATAATGCCAGAAAAAATTGAGCAAGATCCCATGTGAGTCCCGCCCAATCAATTCCGCAAATAAAATCCACAAGCTTTTGCCCTATAGTTTCAAAGGTCTCATCATCATCTAATGTGTTGATAAAGCTTGTCATTGACTCAAGTATGCCTTTTACAAAATTACTGAAAGTCGCTGCCGTAAGTCCAGCATCCCAATTTTCAAAAAAACCAGTTATGCTACTTGCCAAAGATGCACCCAAATTAGACCAGTCAAAATTTATATTGAATGCATTGGCGGCATGAAAAGCTGTATTTATAGAATTAGCAACGGTTCCTCCCAAATCATAAAAAAGCCTCGGTGAAATCAATCCGTTAAGGAATGTCGCCAAGTCTTTTCCAAAATTATCGGCCTTATGATAAACAGATTCCCACGGGATACCCTCCAAGGCGGAACTTAGTTTATCCCCAATGATCGCTCCGATTTCAGTGAAGTCAGACTTTGCTATAGCATCCTTAAACATATCAGCCAATTTATTCATCGAACTGGAAACTTCAATCGTTTCAAACATTTCAGACGGAGATGGTCCGCTCGAACTGCCGCCTGAACCGCTACTTCCGGACGAACCACTATTATCATTCGGCTGGACAACGTTCAGCTCATCAATTCCCAATGTATAGTTCTGTAAATCCTTAAGAGCTTTTTCAGCACTGTTAGCTGATTTCTTGGTTGCATCCAATCCAGATGCATAGTCTTTCCACGCCTTTTTGGCTTGTACGACATAGCCTTTCCCTGTGAGTGCTGCCATAAACTGGCCAACTGCATTCAAAGCACTTGCAATCATGTCAATGAATGTAGATATATATGGACCTACCACATTAATAATCGGGGCAAAAGCGACAGCCCATGCATTCTTCATGTAAAGAAGTGAGCTAACCATGCCAGAAATACTCTTGTTATACTCGGAACTATACTGAGTTAAGTTATCTGACCCTTCTTTGATTGCCTGTTTTATCTTGCTTATTAATCCAAAAATGGTTGAAAACATGATGGATGAACCAATCATTCTTCCAATCGACATTCCTCGCCGTGATTGCTTGGTATTCGTTGACCCCATTAATTCTTTTAGTGTTTTTATCGGATGTATAGCCTTACTCGCAACCGTCTTTGCATTTGCAATCGTCTTCGCCATCTTGTCGAAAGATTTTTTCACGGAATTAATCCATTTTCCGGCACCCTTAATATTACCGACAGCTCTTTTGAACCCGTTTGCAATCTTCGTGGCTCGGCTCATCGCAGCGGCAGCACGTTTAGCCTCTTCGGCTCCCATTTCAGCCTTTACACGCGTCCGCATCTGCCTATCATACTGCTTCTTTGCGGCTGTAACCCTTTCCAGTTCAAGAGCGACTCTATCGTACTCTGAATCTCCCTGTCCATATCCTTGAGTTCCAAGGTCTGAAAGATTTTGCTTCAACTGTTTTATTTTGTACTCAAGTGTATTAATTCCCTCTTGTGCAGTCTTCGTGTCAATAGATAACTCAGATTTCGCAGCATCACGCATTTCTTTATCATACTGCTTCTTTGCGGCTGCAACTTCTGCTAACTCTCTTGCAACAGCATCATATTCCGGGTCGTATTCTGTAAATCCCTTAGACGCTAATTCGCCAAGGGTTTCCTTTAATCGCTTTATTTGCTCATTGAATGTATTTGCTGTGCGAGAGTTCATGAAAGAATCAAGCTCATTCAACGACCTGCCAGCTTTCCATGCATTAACACCAAGCCCATCAACTACATCACTGAAATTTCTATACTGTGCAACTTCTTCGCCAAAGGTTGCTCTCATCGCCTCCGGGTCATATCCCATAGATTCTGCGGAAACCTGATGTGCTTTTTGCTCGGTCGGTGCAGTAGCTGGTGTTGATTCTTCACGTGTAATAGTAAAATCTTTTTCGCTTTCAGCGTTTAACTTTCCAAGAGCCTCAGTTGCTGCATAGATGGCATTTTCATACTGGTTCATTTGCATAATTTTTTTGTACCAGTCTTTTCCACCTAATGTGTCTGTACCCTCCAGGGTAACCATATCGCTTACTGCTTGCTTGACACGGGTATACGCACGTTCATATTTTGAAATTTCACCCTGAAGCTCAATCGCTTCCATAGATGAAAAATCCGTTGTCACCATAGAATCCTTGAATTTCTTATTAAGATCATCAAGCGGTGCTGCCGGATACTTCAAGTCGCTTCTAGTAGCTTTCTGCTCGGCAGTTCTTCCGGTGCTGCGTTTGAGACTATTCGCAATCTCATTCGCCCTCTCAAGTCCAGACAAATCCATCTGAGCACCGAATAACTCAGCAAGAGATTTTCCAGTATCTTCAACCCCCTTAACAGATTTTGAAAGCTGGCTGGACTCTTCTTTTGCAGCTTTAATGCCGGTTGCGAGATTATTTACGCCCTCAATTACACTGTCATAAGCAGAATCTTCAAATCCCTTTGGTTTTTCATAGCCTTTGGAAGTGTCATAAAAATGCTTCATGGCATTGTCAAGCTGAGCAAACTGATCCTCAACACTTCCACTTTCTTTCAAGATACTCGGAAATTGGCTTTGCAGTGCTGAGTAATACTCATCCATAGGCGTTCCGCTACCTGTTGACATTTTCTTTTTTAATATCGGAGAACGTTCCTTATAGCTATCTCCAATGGATTTCACAGTTTCAGGGTTCAACTTAATCTTTCCTGACTTATTAATCCACTCATAGAGTCTTCTATATTCGTCAGCCGTCTCTTTTGCAATAGAACCGTTCTTCGCAGTAAGATTTCCCAACTTCTCAATATCTTCCGTAAAGCCTTTGTAAGGATTGCCGGAATTTGCCGCAAGCCCCTTGGCGATTTTTTTCGTAAGGGATTTTACCTGATTCTGAACGTCTGCACCCGCAAGATTTAGATTGAAATTCCTTATGAGATCATTTGCTAAATCCCTGCCAAGTTTTTTGGCGGACGCTTTCATGGCATCACCGGAAAGCAGTTTATCAAAATCAACGTTTTTGAAAGAAAATCCACCTTGAGCCATAATCATGACCTTTTCAAGTGAATTTGCTACTTTTTCAAGTTTTTTATCTAAGGCTCCTAATGCTCGATTGGCACGACTCGCCTCTGCCTCAACGACTATTTCAAGTCTGTCAATTTCATTTTCCACTGCTCTCACCTCGAGTCCGTATTGTTTGTCCTATTCGCCCATGCTGCGAAATTAGCTGCTGCTATTTGCGTATTTTGGTCAATGATCTCTTCCAGTTCTTCCTCTGTCAGCTCCTCCGAATATTCATTTCCAACAATCATATGCTTTTCAGGGTATGATGCTTTTTTAGACAAGACACATCCAATCGCTTTCAGTACATAGAATCCATTCATCCATGCAGATATATCCTGCATTACAGCTACTTCACGCTCACGATCTTCCTGCTGCTTCTTGTAGACGCTCAATGCTCTCGGAGTCATATTCCAAAATTCCGAGTAGCCAATTCCACATCTAGCAGCTATTGGCAGCCAATACTCATAAATGAACTGCGTATAGCTTTCCGCCTTAATTAATCTTCCTGCTTCTGATCCTTGCCGTCTTCTTTGTTCTTCTGAGTTTTCGGAGTTTCCGTCTGAGTCACTCCGAGCATTTTTTGGAAAAAATCGGATTCTGACACTGCCTCCGCAAAAGCATTTGTGATATCAACAATGTTTCCACCGCCAAGTACGTGCTGAGTAATCAGTCTCTCAGCCTCCTCACGATCGCAGTCTGCCGCCACACAAGTAAATCCCATTGCGATAAGTAAGAGCTGTTTCTTACGGAACGCATCAATGATTGAGAATCCCTGTTCTTCCATCTTTGCGTATTCTCCAAACTGCATTTCTTTTACTCTGTATTCTTTTCTGTTGATCGTTACCTTTACCATTTTTAACTCTCCTATTGACACTCCCCACAGATAAAGCATGGGAATTCTTGCTTCAACCACTACTGCATTGGCTGATACCATTCGGTATCTCAATGTCTTACACAGTGTCCACAAGCTAGATTATACTGTTCCCGTATGCCCTGCGGTGCAGTTCATATGTTCTATTGTTTTACGTTTACTATGCTGACTGCATTTGCAGTCCTTTATTCAGTCTTATATCCCCATAGCTAAAGCAGGGGGCTTTACGACACACTGGATAAAAAATAAGAGCCGCCACCAGGCGGCTCTAGCAAATTCCAATGTTAAACAGTATCAGCATATTAAGATGCGAATGCTGTGGCTGCCGCTTCTGATTCGATCGCAGAGTCTCTTACAATCGTAATGGTCATTTCACGTGCAGCGTTTACATCACCGCTGTTGACCTTTACGCTCAGAACTCCTGTCCAAGAGAACTGACCATCTTTACCATCAGCACCGAAATCCAGCTCAAACACCTGCTTCTTACCAGCTTTTGCGAGAACTGCCTTATGTGTTTCTTTCGTGTAGTTCGCTGTGAACTGCATATCGTCTGCACTGCGAACTCCTGGAATAGACGCTTCATCCTCATCGTCCAAATCGGTTACTGTAATTTTCTCAGGATCTCCACCGAGATCAGGGTAGTTCTTAATAGGACACAGCTTTGCAACCGTCGCACCAGTGTCACCACATTTCAGGACTGTATTAATCGTACTCAATGCTTTTACTTCTGCGTTTGCCATTTCTTCTTCCTTTCTACCGCTAACTATTGCGGTCAGCGAATGTCTCCTAGCGACATCCGGTAAAATACACATTAAAATAGGGAGTTTTACGCTCCCTTAGTTTCAAATTTCTTTATTTCATCCACCGATGCAACAAGTCTGTTAAATCTCGCCACAGTACGATAAATGTTTGTGTCTGATGCATTTTCAACGGGTTTTGGACCGTATGACCGAGCATACCCCATTTTTCTCATAGCATCGCAACATTGATTTATGATATTTTTTGATTCGGTAATGTTCTTATTGGAATAGCACTGAATTTCCATCACCGATTTTACAGCATTCTCTGAATTATCAAGATCCATGCAAGCATCCGTGTTGTCAATTTGCACGACTGATACTGCCGGAAATGATGGTGGTGACTTGCTGGAATAATTGGATACATTTTTACAAGTTTCTGCCACATATGTTTTTATATTGGTCAGAACCCTATTAGATGCGTCAATCACTTCCAAACACCTCCTTTGCAATACGGCTTATCACGCCCATATTTCTTAACTGTTGTCCAGTCTCATACATGAATGGACGGGAAATCATACCGTTTGTCCAGTGCCATTCTCCGTCTTTAAAGTAGTACCAGCCAGCTTCGCCATGGCTATTCACATCATACTTCCATCCCGCCATGGACTTGTTGGGATGAGGCGACTTCTCCCCTACTACTCCCGTTCCAAACTCAACATACGCAGCCCACGGGCAATCGGTATAAATAACATATGTCGCACCATTGTAGATGATATCTCCCTGTTCAAGCTGCAAGCTGTTTAAAAGCTCTCCTGTATAAACAGCATCCTTGCCGGATATTTTTATGCGGGCGATCGCTATACCTTCCTCTGCAAGCCTGTAAGCGAACTCTTCACAATTCTCCTGTATCCGGTTGTTATATAGCCGAACCTTTCGACCAAGCCCTCTGAAATCTTTCGCTGACAGTCCCACTGTGTACTTAGGCATTCTTTTTCCTCGCTTTCAGTGCGACAACGACGCCGTTCAAGCCGTCTGCGATACCAGCAACAGTGTAGTCAGCCGATTCACCGTCAGTGGTTCCATCTGCATTCACATCCGGTCTGCTTTTCCAAATAAGAGACTCCTCTGTAATCGGAAGATTTTCTACTGTGGACAACGTTCTTGTATAGTCAAGGTTCGTTCCAAACACATCTGCATACGCAGTTCCACGGCTTGCTGACAATGAAGCATAAAAAGATACAGGAGAACTGTAACCACTGTCGCAATCTCCTGTATCGTCACCATTTTCATCCAAAATATGTACGTCTTTGACGTAATTTGCATACCATAATTTCTGTGTATTTCTTTTCAAGTTTCTCAATACGCTACCCTCCACCTAAAATGCGTATATGTCCCTGCGACCTTTCCGGCAGTCACCGTATTGGTCACGCACAATCTTCTGCAACTTAACCCTGTTGCCGGGAGATAATCGGATCACCTATACCTTTCTCAAACCACTGTGCATATAGCAACAACTCCTTCAAGGTACGTGCTTCGCTGAACCCATGTCCTAGTTCCAGTGTTATCATTATGAGAACTTTCCCCCTCAGCACCAATCTGATTATAGTCGTACAGTGCAAGATTGCGAATATTGGAGTAATACCGCTCCATATCCTTTTCTATCATCTCATCGCTATATTCATCGGGATAACTTCTTATCCTCTTTACCTCTCGATAGGCATTTTTGATCTTGGAATTAAGAGCCAACAAATCAGCACTTTCCGATATGCACAATTCCTCGATCAATTCTTCACTTATTTCATATACTAAGCTGTCCATGCAATCACCTATTTCTTTGGTGGTCGTCCTGCCCTCTGTTTCTCATCTGCCGTTCCACTTCTTTTTGTCTCGGAATCAGTGGCTTTCTGAACCACCCGTTTCCATCCACTTAACGCAAATGCGGAGGCCTGAATTTCAGACCCCACGATCATCTTAACTCCATTTTTTTCAAATGTGATAATCATTATCTCTTACTCCTTAGTCTGCTGGGTTCTGGCAAACACCGATAGCATCTTTCTTCTGATTCAGAACAAAAGCATCGTAGCGAACACGTCCTTCTACGAGGCTACCAGAAATTCCCGGTGCATCCTCATGAATCTTGTACTCAGCAAGTTTAATTGGTGATGGCATAACCACTGGGTTAGTGATTACAAAGTTTGTTTTCTCAGGGAAGTAAGATGCAGGTGCTTTAATGATAAGAACTCCATCAACCTCACCTACAAGTCCTGTGATAGCAAGCTGTGTAGCCATATCGCCTTTCTTTGTAAATGCCTCGTCAAGTTTCAGCATATTGTAGAATCCCGGAGTTACGATACAAACTCTTCCACCTGTCGGAACTTTCGCATTGTCAAGAATCTCCTGTACAGCAAGGAATTTCTCATATGCGTTTGCTTTTGTTACAGCAACGTCTTTTACAACGTGTGATACGTCTGCTCCGGCAACCAGTTTAGAGATACGGTATGTATCAATCTCAGGAATAATAACCTCGTCAATCTGACGTCTCAGCGCAGCAGCCGCAGCCATTGTTCCCATTGTGTCATCTTCGCTCTTCTTGTCGATTGTAAATGTGAAAGCTCTGTCTTTGGAGAGAATCATCTCCTGAACTTCATTCTCAAGCTCTGCCGGTGTTCCGTATCTGTTAGCTCCGTCTGTTTTGTAGTCTCCCATTGTTGCAGTCGGTACAGAAAATACCTTTACTGTGGAAACTCCAACCCAGTCATATGCGTAGTTTACAAGTGCAGATGTGAGTGCACCAACTTTAAATCTTTCATCCACGATCTGTGAATACTTCTCAGCGTAATTAACAGCCATTTCAATTCTCCTTTTCTAACTTTTTGAAATCAGCGAACACATCTTTATGTGCCCGGTATATACTAGGAAGATTAACCGTTGAATCCTTTCAGGAATAAATCAGTCTCTTCATCTTCGCCCTGTCCGGCATTTACTGGCGGTCTACTCTTGAGCCATTCTGTCTCAGCCTCTTTGATAGAAGCATCCTTGAACTTTGCCATGTTCTCTGTCACTTTCTCCATATCATTGTCAAGCTCCGCCCTGGCCGTATCCTTCGCCATGTCAGCAGACATTCCAAGTGCAAGATAGCGTTTCTCTGCCTTTGTCATATTAACTTCATCTTCAAGCCCTTTGACATATCTCTTCCGCTCTTCTTCTGCCTCGCGTTTAGCCTCTTCTTCCTGTTCCTCCGCAGTCTGTTTAGCCTTTAACTGTTTTCTGTAGTTGGCGGCTTCTGAGGATGCCTTATTGTAGTCATTCTGCAACTTTGCACTGTTGGCTCTTTCCTGTGCTAACTGCGCCATCAGTTCTTCTACAGTAGGCTCTTTCTCTTCCGGTGTGTTATCCGGATCCTGATTCTGCTGTCCCTGTCCCTCAAGGTTTTTGTTGTCTTCCATAATTATCATGTTCCTTTCTTTCGCGTTTAGAGTTCTCTCTCATAGTTACGTTTCGCGATTATAGACTTCTCTGTCTTTCGCGTTTGATAAGGCACTTCTCTGTGCCATGTATGAAAAACAGCCATATTTTTTATGACTGTAATTTCTAAAAATAAATGGTTACGCACCTGCAATTCACGATTTGATTTGTCGATGCTCCTAACGAGGTATCTTTGGCATGCATCATCCATGAATCACCAACGTGGAAAGCCTGTCCAATCGGAATATACTTTCCATTTATCTCGATGTGGTCTTTTCTAGTGGCCTCATCAATGATTGCTTCCCATCGTTTCATTGTCTTTCTGGCATTCACAGCTTCCATGTGTCTAGCGTGGTTTATCACCGTGTTTACTTCGTTTTCAGCCATAAACCTCGCTCTATCCAATGAATAGTAATAAGGTTCATTCTTGTGCCGATTAGTGCTGTCTACAACATCGTATGAAAAGCTCTTAACATACGTTTTAAGGTAATCATCGACTTCAACGTACTTCCTAAGCACTTCCATGTAATCATCTTCCATGCACTGCCTAATAGGCTCGTAATTGGTATTATTCGCTTGCTCTATCGTAAACAGCCATATCATTGTTGTGATAAACACTTCTTCAAGTTCTTTAGCCATCTGAATCCTTTCAGATTTTTCTTCTTCCGGAAGATTCATTTCTCCGAAATACATTTCAAACGGCATACTGCGTTCATTTTGGACAAGAGTGTTTAATTCATCAAATCTAAGATTCTTGAACATCGTCACCACCACCATCATTGGTACTCATTCCGTCTAAAATCGGTGAATTGCCCGTTTGATCGGACAGGTCAGCCATCTCCCTTTTCTGTGGTTGCTGCTGAGTATCTTTCTTTATAAGCGATTTCTGATACTGTTCAATCGTTTTTCGACTGTCAGCCCATGCCTGTGCCACATCTGGGAATAAATCAACCTGCTCCATAGCGACACGTCCATGCACTCCGGAATTAATCATTGCAACCATTGAATTAACCTTTGTAGCAAGATCATAAGTCTTGTTCCTGATGAATTTTGGCTTAACATCAGAAAACTTTAATTCCCGAAGCGGACTGTCATATGGGATACTGTTTGTTTTTTGAATTGCAATCAGTTCAAGTTCTACAATCTCCGCTTTTCCTCGGCGTAAAATCTGTTCTTCCTTGCAAGCACTGTTTTCAGCAGCACTCCAACCAGAAGACATATTCATTGCAGATCCAGTAGAGCCGCCACCGGGATCTGTCTGAATTGGGACGTAAGCCTTTTGTAAAATCATGTTACGCTTGCTTACGATATTTTCTTGCACGCCCTGATAATCAAATGTGCTTGAAACAGCCTTTAACATTGGCGTTCCACCATTCCCACTCTGCGGTGCGATAATCCATTGCCCTCCAATAGGAGACTGAGTTTTACCATCACTATCTTTCGGCAAGTCGAATCCTGTACCAAAAAATACTTCCTGAGTTGTCTGTGCTACGCTGTTGGCGAAATCAGACACCTCTACGTTCAGTGCGTTCATATCAGAAATCTGCCGTTCAAAGCATCCCATTCTGTCCGTTGCCCGGTTAAACTCCACAATCGGGATCTTGCCGAACGGATTTGCCTCTCCGCTTCTCCCCATAAATGACCACGGATTTTCAGGCTTATTTCCATTTATAATTTCTCGCATATCTTTAATCTCATAGCGAGTATCCGGCGTGAACACTGTATAGTACACCGTCCCGTCCTTCGTCCTGCGGAAAGTAACACCAGCAATCTTTTCTTGTAACGCTGAATTTCTGTAGATGCAGAACGTAAACAAGGGATTTAGCGTTGCAAGATCAAATGGAGCTAAACCATCATAAACCTTTTTGATATCAACGAACTGATAACCAATTCCGTTAATTTCAACAAATCTGCCAAGCTCCTGATCTTTTGAAAAAGCATATTCTGAATCATTCAGCTCATTCAACATGGAAATCGCATCATCCTGCGAATTGTTCTGTTTATCTGTAGATTTGCTCAAATCCTTGTTTCCACGTTGCACATAAGTGATTGGCTGCCCCCAAACATATCCGAGCTTAAACTCGGTAATTTGGTTTGCAAGATTATCTTGCACTCTGATATCAACGTCCTTACGGATCGTTTTCTTTCTCACAAGTGGCTGAATACCTTTTTCGTACCGCATCAAGGTAATCATATTGTTTGCGTTTTCCATGTGGACAAGCATCGCTTCTTCCAACACCTGAAAGATATTTTCTTTTGTAATCTTTTCCACATCCGTATAAATCCGACGTCTGCCGGTAAATTCCGGGTATGTAAATACTTTATTGTCCTCAGACACCGAATCCCACCTACCTTTACGCAAAAAGAAAAAGCCTCACGCGACATTATCACGCAAGACTTTCTCTAATGAACGAATTACAATTTCTTCGATTATAAGTATAGCACTCTTAATTGTGAATTGTGTGAAACCTTATCGGGAAACATATTTTGACAACCTCTTTGATACAGTAGAACGCTCCATACACATTATTTCTGCAATCTCCTGTTGACACAACCCGTCCTTTGTGTACTCAAGAATCGCCTTGTCCTCTATGTCTTTGCAATTTGCTATCACATTGTCAATCGCAAGTTCCAGCTCATTCAGATACCGAATGTCTGATTGGATCTGCTCTTCAATTATTCGGCAATCTTCTTCCCATTTCTTCATCTGTTGCTGCTCATACTCCGTACACCCAGTAATAGTAAATCCTCTTGCTTCATACGGGAACTGCGGATTTGACCCATAAACCTTTCCCGAATAACAAGATGGACGCTTTTCTATGTACCGTTCAAGCTTTTTCTTATCCTTTTCAAGAAGGATTCCAAGTAAGTTATAATTTGCGATATCTCTTCTCGTAATTTCCATTCTCTGTATCCTCCTTAAATTGGACTTTGTATAATTTGTGCCGCCCTAACGAAACCAGTTGTAACAAATAATGCAAAACTCGCCAATCCGTCCGGCACATCATCGTGTGGATTCTTCCCACGCACTGAATAACTCAACAGAAATCCCATCATTCTTCCGTAATCATCTTTCGGTTTATAATGTTCACGATCCCTAAAGAGGACGTGCTTCTTTACCCAATCTGCATTGACAATAATCTTTGTTTCCTTATTAGATTCCGTGTACTTTGTGGTTATGTTGCAGGCACCGCCTTTTTGCTCAACAAGCTTACTTACTTCAAGTGCTACACGGTCCCCACCATTGTTTGACTCGAACTGACACTGTTGCATTTTAGTATTAACTATCAAATCCGATGTCCGCTCATACTGGATTCCGTAATTGGAATTATCATCACAAACACAGTCTGTAAGATAAAAGTCGTTTCCGTACTGCAACATACAAGGCAAAAACAAATAGTCAGTACCTTTATTTTTCGTATCGCAGATGCCCCATACAGCGTCAGGCTCAGTAACCGGCAACGTAATGAATCTCCGCAATTCTTCATCTGTATACAGGAGTCCTTCACGTTCGATAGGTTCATTCTTATACAGACACTTGTAGGTGATCTCATCCATTGTGAGTTCCTGGTCATGGAAAAACTCAACGCTGAAACCATTGTACTTGTAATCGAAATTCGACTCCCCAGTGATAGGGTCTATGTCCGGTATGGCAATAAATCTTGCCCTGTCATTTCCATCGTAAATATCAATTAGTCGCCCAATGACATCATGCACGGACCATCTCGTAGCAATATGGATTTCTTTGCAGCCATCCATTTTTCTCTGTTTGGCGTCAGTACCGTAGATTCTCCAAAGCTTGTCCAGAATATTTTTATTCAATGCTTCTTCGATACCACCAATCAAATCATCACAATACAGATATCTATTTGCACGGACTTTACCGGCATTCTTACTTCCAACAGATGTACACTGGATATTTGAGAACGGTTTGTATTTATTGAAATTTATGGTTTCTCTCTTGGCATTTGTGCTATGAAATTTCACGTCTGGGAAAATCTCTTGCCAGCAATATTCATCTGAGTTCGTTGTAATATCCATAACCCCGTCATAGAACATTCTGGTAATATCTCCACTGTGTGAGAAAAACAAACTGAAATCATCCGGGTGTCTTCCGATTATCCATGAACAGAAAAACTTTTCAAGAGTGGTGTTATGCGTAATGATATAATCATCTGTAATATATAAATGACTTTCATCATCAATGTAAATGCATTGGCACTCTTCTTCACCGATGTATTCTATCTCTGATATGAATCTCTTCATAACTTTTCTTTTTGGAGTATACTTTTCAGCTTTTCTTGTCAGAGAAAATATACTATCCATGCCAGAGGTAAATTGTATGATAATCTCAAAATAATCATTGCATTGTTTATACTTACCATTTTTCTTATATCCGGCTTTACGTTTGTTTTTACTTGCATAACCTCCAAGAGAATGAACAAGTTCGCATACATCATTTGCAAGATGTTCTGAAATTGTAGCGTATGTACAATAAGATTTTGAAGCAGATCCGTCTGTATCCATAAGACCTCTCAAAAGCCACAATCTCTGCTCATAACTTCCATATAGATAATCTTTCGGTATGAATTTATCTATACTCTTCTTTCCGAATAATCCGAGCCTATCAAGTTCTTTTCTGACTAAGCTTCCAACTTTTGCATTATAGCCTTCATGTCCACTAACAAAATATGTACATCTCTCTTTATATTTCAAGCTATATCCATCAGGTAAAAAACTGTCAAATCTATCCAACAATTCTTTGTCTACAGAGCTTAGCGAAACACTACCACCAGTTAATCCGCCATCTCCGATAAGTGCACCGACAACATACGGGTGCAGGGAAAATTCTTTTTTCTCAAAACAATCGATCTTAGGAACATAATCTATTGAATAATTTTTTCTCTTTCCATTCTCCAACTTGTAATTTTTAAGCATTTCAGACAGCTCTACTGTCCTGTATTTTTCGCTACCATCTTTATTCTTTCGTCTGCGATCATCTCTTGTTTGTACCGTCCATAAGTGATTATCCGAACATCTCGTCTTGGAACCATCATCGAAGGTCACCTCATACATCTTTCGCTTCTTTCTTGGTGAGATACTAAGTACGGTTGCTACTTTTCCTGTTCCAGAAATTACCTTTGTACCTACTTTGACGTCCCCCATTTGTATAAATCCATTTGGCGTCAATATCTTTGAATATAAAGGTTGACACTTCTGCGTTCCCGGTGGCATGGAAATTGAAAGGATGTCAAGTTTGTCATCCTCAAGATCCTGCATTGCCTGAATCAATCCATGCTTATTCAGTTGTTTCCTTTTCGGGGAGTAGAAGCGATCCTGTTCTAATCGTTTTCGCTCAAGATAAAGTAGATAGCTGTCAAACAAATGAGGTGCCTCAAACTTTAAAGCTTGCCAGTACAAGGTTTCAAACCGCACATCCTGATTCTTTATCAGTAATCTCTGAGCCGATAACTTAACCGCCTTTGAGAGTTTCAGGCAGTATTGCAGATAGTCATGATTATCCTCATACATATTCAGGCACAACTGCATAATATTATCCCATGTACTATATTTATTTGTATCCTGCATTTTCAATGCGTTTGCTAATCTCTTATACTCTCTAAACTCCATGTTTCTCCCTAAATCAAAAAAGAGCCAATATCTGCAATTTCTCACAAATATCGGCTCTGGCTCTTAGGCTCTGGCACTTAATTATTCAACTGTTACCATTACGCTTCCGTCTGCACTCAATCTTGGCGTCATACCTCCACCACCAGCAGTTTCCCTATATACCCAATAATGCACACCCGTATCTTTGTCAATCCACTCGTACACATAGTTCCTGTTAAGTGTTTTTGTTCCAGTTTTTGATTGTGCCGAACTCTCTCCGTGACCGCAGCAAGCAACAAGGAAAATGCTTACCATCGCTACCATAATGGCACATATGATTATTTTACTTTTTCTCATTTATCTTCCCATCCTTAATCACCGGATAATACGCTTTCTTACAGTGCTTACACCATATTGGCGTATTCTCAATATTGGAATTTTTCTCTATCCGCTGTCCAGTCTTATGACCAGCCGGACAGTAATACCAACCATTAACGATCATGTTATTCCTCTGTATGACAAGTGTTTGTAATCTTTCCATACACATCTTCATACAGTGCCTGTTTGTCCCCGTTGTATGTGTACTCAGCATAAATACCATCTCCACTGATATCGGTTGAAGCAAGGCATTTGTAGTTCTGCAAAGTCTTACAACTCCATACCACAAAAACATTGCTTAAGTCAATCGGTGTTTCTGATCTGTTCTTCCGATACCATTCAACAAGTTTCTTCTTTGCTACACTCTGAAAGTGATTCATTCCTGTGATAATCATAATTAGTCCTCCTGTTTTGGCTGTACGTCTCCACAACCACGGCAATAAGTTTTTCCATCAACTTCTTTTACACATATGCAATTATGTACTTCGCAACATGTTTTTTCGCTCACTTCAATATAGTCTTTCATAGCTTTTCTCCTACTCCACTGTATAATCTTCAATTACTGGAATCCCATACTCAACAGCGCAAGCATTCTCAATCTTACACCCTCTGTATTTCTCCCAATCTTTTGCGAAATACGCAACGTCCGCATCAGATAAGAGTTCAAGAGATTTTCCCAAAAACCATAATGGCTTCGCACCTACTGGTGCAGATTGAAAGAATGAATCAATAACTTCTACTGGTTCTCCAAGATGCTTTTCTGCACTTTTGATCGCTTTTTCCCTAACCACAAGAATTTCCTCGTCTGTTTTGTCTCTCATTGGCTGACTAATAAATAATTTCTTCATGCTACATCTACCTCCTACTCTGCAAACACCCAGTCTTCTGCAAGCATATCTGCCTGACTTGCGAGCCATCCCATTTGTACTCCTGATGTTCCGACAAATGCAATAGCCATGTTTCCGATAGCATCATGTTCACAGTTTACAATCCCTCCGTCCGCTGTCTTGTAAGAAATACCAGTAGCAAGCTGAATGTACTGTTTCTTCCCATTCCAACCTTTACGAGCCACTTTGCGCCCTTTCTTTAATTGCTTGATAGCTTCGCTGAAAGAAAAAGTCGCTTCGCCACCCAATGCCGGACAGTTTGTGTCATTCGCAAAAATCCATTCATCGGAACAAATATTTGTAAATGTGTAATCCGGACACTCGGTGCTACGGACATCAATGTCCTTACCATCTTTTGTATGCATCAGAATTGACTGCACCGGAATGCACCAGAACCAATATCCCGCCCATGATGGAAGTTTCACTTTCGCTCCGTGTTTCATTGCTTCAAATGCTTCTTTAAATGTCATAATTATTCTCCTTTCTTACGAAACTGGCATGGCAGGAATCGAACCTGCGACACTTCGGTTAACAGCCGAACGCTCTACCACTGAGCTACATCCCATTAGCCGACAGACCAGCAATCACCTGTCGCTGCTACGGTTCTATTACTGCATAGCGAATTAGTAAAATCCACTTTTCCGGATAACTCCGCAGCTAAAAATCCGGCTTTCACATTTTCAAACATGATTAGGGTTTCCCCTTATTCATCAAGGTAGAGGCCATATTCTGCCAGTGTGATGATAAGTCTGAGCGTCCGGGAGCGACCCTTTGCTTCTTACCATGGTCTAAGCACACATAGGATTGATACCTACAAATTTCACGGTTCTTTCAGAATATTTTTGTATTACTTGCCTATGGACTTCATCTCCACATCAAATACGCATATTGTTTTCTGCCATACCGCTACTTTAACGAATTTCTTGTGTTATACTCTGATTTCTCAGATTCAAGGCAAATCAGCTTATTTGAGATTTCCAGTTAGTCCGTAGTCTCTCACACTACTCACATCACCGGATTATTCTTGCACTGCAAGCGTCTATTCTACGCTGACCACAAGGATTCTGCTATTGACTTCTCTATGATGATACACTGCAAGGCATTGTTGATGGTTTCCATCTTCTCCAATGCAATCACTCACACCGGAAAGAATCAGTTAATCCAGTATCCCGAATAAACCTATCTCATTACCATTGCACCTCAGCAGGATTGAAAAATCCATCTGCACTGAGTTAATCATGTTTGAACAGACCGAATAGGGATCGAACCTATAATTGCGGTTTTGGAGACCGCTGTTTTGCCAATTAAACTATCGACCTACGAGGTAATGGGGAATCGAACCCCAACATACGGAGTCAAAGTCCGTTGCTCTACCGTTGAGCTATTACCCAATAAAATTACTGCATTCGGAATCGAACCGAAACCTATTAGCCATTCGCTAATCATTCTGCCGCTTAAACTATACAGTACACTTACCGGAAATTACTATGAAAGAAAAAGGTCTCCAAGAGGTCTCACCCACCACCAGGAGAGAGCTACCGCCCGGAGTCGAACCGGGAACCTGTTGATTCGTAGTCAACCGCTCTATCCGATTGAGCTATGATAGCATATTGCTGTTTTTAAAATGCGATAGTATAAGGAGCGTCATGTCATGACATAAAGCATTCTGAGAACAGCAAAACTCAGAAATGGCGGATGTCGGAATTGAACCGACTTTTCAAGGTTATGAGCCTTGCGTGGTAACCGTTCCACTAATCCGCAACGCCGTATGGAGGAGTCGAACCTCCAAGTCGTTTCCGACTGAATGCTTAGCAAGCATTTCCAATACCATTATGGGAATACGGCATACTGACTGGGTGAATCGCCATTCAATTACTCTCTGTACCGCAAAGAACCCAGTCACTCATACATATAAAAAGGAGGTCCCAATGTTGCCACACACTGGAATTGGTGGAGTAGGATTTGAACCCACGTAGTCACATGGACACCTAATTTACAGTTAGATCGCTTTACCCACTTGCATATCCACCAGCAACCGCCATCTGACAGTTAGCAGCAATATTTATCGTGCTGTGCGTTGCACTATGCGGTTATTTAAGTATCGTATCGTCTTACCGCCAACCTACACGCCGCTCTTTTGTTCCTCAAGCAGTAGTTGGAGATTTTAAAGTCTTTACTGACTATTTGTTATCGGTTACTACCGTATCCGCTCCCTGAACAGTAACCCATCCGAATTTGTTTCTGGCTTCGGCTTCTTTCATTCTGATAAGCTCATCAGTGATTGATTCACTGACAATTTTGTTCGACTCTGCTTCTGCCTTTGCTTTCGTAATTTCAATTTCTGCATCAGCCTCCGCCTGTAATTTTTCAGTCTCTTTCTGAACCTTGATTTTCTGCTGCTCAGCTTCTGCCTGCTGTTTTTCCTGTAATGCAGTTACCCTGCTGTCAATAGACGCCTTAAGTTTCTTGTCTGGGTGTACATCAATAATTGACGCATCAAGGACTTCAATTCCATAGCTCTTGCTAAATTCTTTGTTCAGATATTCTGTAATTTCAGTGTTAAGCTGCGATCTATTGCCGGAATAGATATCCATCATAGAATAATCAGTTGTCACTTCGGAAATTTTTGATTTCAGGACAGTTTTTACACGACTTTCTACAATGTCATCTCCATCCATTCCGCGAAACCTTTTGTATGTATCAACTACGGTATCCGGATTGTATCTGTATGACATCTGAAAACTCACAGAGATACTTGCGTCATCAGATGTGGCAACCTTAAAAGAGTCATCACCCTTACTACCCTCACGCTTATCCTTTGACATTACGAGAATCTCATTACTTGTGGAAAACTGTTTTACTTTTTTAAACGGGGATACGAAATTCAGTCCAGGAGAAAGTGTTTCTTTCTGAACTCCGTCTTTGTAGTTGTATACAATTCCAACTTTTCCTGTGTCAATAAATTTGCAAGATCTGACTGTGAAAATTCCACCTGTAATTGCTACTGCCGCAATAATTCCAATAAGTACGCCTTTTTTCATTCTTCCTTGTTCTCCTTTTCAATTTCCTTCTTTATCCTTGCTTCATCTCTTTTCATGCTGAGATAAACCTTATTTCCTATCCATGCAACTGCGATTGCGATTATGCTAAATGCAAGCACGGACAGAAGAAATATTACCCACATTTCTTCTTCCTCCTCATTCTGAAACCATGATATTTTCTCCAGTTGTTTGAACCGAACAATACTTTCCAAGCAAATGTCTTTTTCAAAGGTTCTGCATCAAAGCTCAAAGAAACTTTGAACTCATTGGCAATTTCCCCTTCACCAACTTTTATGTCGGCATCAGCAACCAGTTCTTTGAAAATATCATGAATCAAGTCATCCTGAATCAAACTTCCTTGCATATAAAATTCTCCTGTAGGTAGCACATCGCCATATGCATACTTGCTTTCATCTTTCTCGCCCATCAGATAATCCTCCAAAAAGCTTTCACATCCTCCAATCGAAACATAGCTTGCACAGATCCATTATCATAAAAACAGATGATGCCCAGTTCCGTATCTATCGAACACATAGTGCCACTAACGTGATACTCACCTTTTTTTGTTTCGACTACATACGTTGGAATGATGAACTTAACATCCCCATAAATCGTATTATCCATATTCACCTCATCAAATCGCATTCACGCTCTCAAACGCTTTAATCATCTTCGGGAACTGAATAGCGAACCAGTCAACAATAGTTTCGTCATGTCCAAATTGTCTGTAATGCTCATAATTGGCTTGCAAACCACTTTCAGCGAGGAAAGCGTGAATGATTTCGTGTCGCAACTGCTTTCTCATCAACCCATCGAAATCACCAACCTCATTGACGTTATCATCCCTGATTTTAATTTCTTTTGACGTATAATCACAGTAACCATCAACATCTTTGTCCTTGAACGGCTCCCGATAAACCTTGTATTCAGTTCCAAGAATATTTACTGTTGTCATTCGTTATCCTTTCAAAACGTATCCTACAGACACTTAATAATTAAACTGATAATTGTTACAACTACCATCGCGAACGTAACCATGTAGGCACATCCGAACAGGGTAAAGAGTATTTCCTCTCCCTTTTTGTATTCCTTTTTCACAGAAATTCTTAGCTGATCTGTAACGCCTAGCGTCCTAACATACATCCTTGACGTTATCAGAAGTGCAATGCTGATGACGACTAATATCATCGTGATTTTAACTAACATATCCATCCTCCAAAAGAGCCTTTTTGTTTTTGGTCGTTATTTTTCGGGGTGAGGCTGTGCCGGGTGTACCATCCACTACAACCCCTGCCGGGGGATCTCCAGCAACAAGCAATGCTAAAATGCAAGCGGTGCATCAGCAACCAGAACATATGTATCTATACGATAAATAACCATTTTCAGTATAGATTATGCACTATATTTTGTATGCTATTTTGAACAAACACAATATATTGTTATTTAATTTTAGTTTAGCATTATGTGCTACACGCTTGTTAAAATAAGTCAACCGGATCATCTGTATCCGCATCACCTGGAAGTGCTTTGGGATCTGCTCCGATGTCGGCAGCGATTTGTTCAATACTCTTTTTCGCTCCTGTGATCTGCTCTTGCTCCACTGCTTTCGTCTCTGCCATGCCGTAAGCAGCTTTGGCGATGAATATCTTATTGGCATCCGTTCCCTTGCTATTCCCCAGATTATTCACTAAAAAGCCTTTACAAATGTTCATCCATTTTTTAACCGTGTCAGAGTGTTCCTGAGTCCGATAATCACCATTGTTCCATGATGTAAACGTTGCCCTATTGATATCCACCAAGAAACTAAATGCTTCCAGTGTAGGATTGACACTATATTTACTACACAATCTTACATACACACTAAATATATTATCTAATGCTTTGATATCAGCATTATCAGGCTTAGATATGCGATCTGAAATATAAAAAAGCATATCTACAAAGCTATCTTTTACGATCTTTTTACTTTCTTGGTCTACATGGTCTATCTCTAATTCATTTCTGATATACTCATCAGCGTAATAATTAATGTCATGTCTATATATCTCTATTCCAGCAGATGTAATATCTGTATTGTCTTTCATTTTTGTTCACCTCCAAACTGCAAAAGTATAATAAAAAAGACCGCTCCCAATTATGCAGTAACGTATATCTGCTATACGGGTCACGGTCTCTAAGGACTACCAAGAATTGTATATATTATAATCTGGCTATATACTGCCTATTCACTTTGCTTGGTTAATATATTAATCTAATATTTTGCAGGTGTCAACCCCAATCAAAAAAGTTGTGCATCCGCTTGCGAAATGCACAAGATATAATATATATTCTTTTCTTCTCTTCTCTATTCTATTCTTATCTAGGTTACCGAGTGGTATACCAACCGGTTACAAACCGGTATACCAAGCATATTTCACTCTCTGGAAGTGCAAAAAAGACAGCCCAAAAGGGCTACATATCTTGACTAATCAGATTAGCCATGATATTATAATGCTGTCGCATGGAATGGACGCTTTCCGATGCGGTTCCGGCAGCAATTCCGCCGGGCAAGGATTGAAATAATGGCATTCAAAATGATGTCGGTGTCACACGGATTGAATATTTTAACGTGAGAATAAGAGCGGGGCAAAACCCCGCTCTTATTCGTTTACACATCATTTTTTCCAGCTCCATAACATTCGTAAAACGATTCTGTGAGCCGTCCGAGCTGGTCCGGTGTTAGATCTTCTTTTAGTTCATCCGGCACCCACTTATAAGAATTGTTGAAGCTGTCGGTACAAGTACCGATTGCACAAGCCTCTTTGACCTTTTGCAACTTGTACATTTCTGCCAGCTCTTCCGTGGTTATATCTCCGCTTCTAACGGCTTTTCTGCCCTCTGCGGTCAATATCTCCATAGCCTTGTTTTTTGCTATGGTTCCAATTCCTTTTATCTTCACCCTGTCGTCCTCCTCTACTCTGCAAACTGTTCCAGAAACTCGTTTGCATCTTCCAGCGTTCCAAGTTCTACTTTTTCGCTGTTCGGATTGTCGCTATAGTAAAATGTATCTCCATCTTTCCAGAACGTAAAAGAGCTATTACTGTAAACCTGGAAAGCTTTTTCTGTTAATTCGTTCGTTCCGGTAAATTCATATTTTTTCATATCTATTTTCCTTTCTTGTAATTGATTTATTTTATCCAATCTGCTATAATTAATTTACTTGAGAGCGGTGGCAAGTTCCGCTCTCTCTTGTGTGTCTGAGCTGCTCCGTCAGCTCTTTTTTATTTCTTCAATTCTGGAAACTTTATCCCCAAAATATCCGCCAGTGCTTTCAATGCCTCGTATTCGTTTGTACCCTTTTCAGCTTCTCTGTTCAAGAATCTCTGCATTTCTTCCTTGGTCATCTCTTCCATGTTTTCTCCTTTCTCCAGCTTGCCACTGGTGACTTGTAAGCTGTGCTCCTTACAAGTATTATTATATATTTATTTGTGCCTAATGTCAATACATGTATATAGAAATATTTGTGCTTAATTCGCTTTTGCTTTCTTTCTTTCTATTTTATCCAGTTCTTTTAATATTGTTTCTTTTATAAAGGCGTTGCAGCTTTTCCCGGTAAGCTCTTTTATTCTTTCTTTAGTTCCAAGCGGAAACTGACAATTAACGCGATCAACTGTTTTCATATATTCCGCAACTGCTTTTCTACGTTGTTCTTTCTGCTTCTCTGTATATTCTGGCATCTTTCCATCTCCCTTCCTATTTTCTTTCATTATAGTATATTAACGCCTTATTTTCAATGCTTATTTGTGCTTAATAAATAATAGACAAAAACGCTATTGTACTTGTGCCTAATATTTGTATAATGTGCCTATTGTATTTGTGCCTAATATCATGTATTATAATAACTGTAAACGAGATACAGAAACAGCCACACAGGACAAACAACCGGACGCCCCGAACCACTCAATACAATGAGGACATAAGCAAGCGATCTGATTAATTGAAAAACCTGAGGCAGTCGCAGAAAAAAAAGAAAACGGAGGAAATTAAAATTCTTTCCCGGTGGATTTGTCAACAAAAGATATTTTGATATTGCACCCTAGAGCGTCAGCAATCTCTTCCAGTTCCGATTCTCGGAAGTTGTCGCGCTTTAACATCTGATAAAAATTAGATGTTGATTTGTTCAGTTTTTCCGCAAGGTCTGAAACTGGAATTTCTCTATAACCGCATATCATTTTTATAGTTTTCGTCTGCATGATGTCACCTCTTTTTTTCTTTATCATAGCAGACAAAACCCAAAAACGCAATATCTAAATATAACTATAAAATTATAAAATAGTTGTTGACAATGCCAAGATATCACTATATAATATAACTATAAAATAACAAAAACAAATTTTAGACTAATAAGGAGGAAATAAAAATGAAAAAAATCATTGTTTTTTTAGTAACTACAGTAACAATTATTCCATATTCAGCAGCGTACGTCTTGTCGTACCTGTTCAGTATGAAAGATCGGGAGGATATGTTGACGCCCGGTGAATGGCTTGCCCTTTACAGAGATGTAAAGGACGAGGACGAGGAAGAATAAGAAAAGTAAAAAGCCGCCGGACATCCTGCAATACTACGGCGGCACCAATCAAAAAAGAAAGGTAGTCATATAGTAACATATGGCAAAGGTAAAAGCAAAATGACAATAAAAGACAAAAGCATATTCAATCAGCACGAATTCGAGGTTGTTGAAAAAATCCCGTCAAATTATTTCGTTTGGAACATAGGCGAAAACATGGGGCATGATGATTATATCCCACTAGCTCAGGACTTACACCCGGGCGATAAAGATGATTACAGAATCAACCAGTACACATTAAAAGCCATTAAGTTAGTTCCTGAGGAAGTGGAGAAATTAAGGGCGGCGGCAAGTTGGGGAATTAATAACTTAGCAACCGCAAGAAAAGCACTTAAGAGCAAAAGAAAGGGGTACACATCAAACAAAAAGCGTGCACTTGCGGAATTAACAATTGAAATATTCGAAAGAATTACAGCATAGAAAGGACAGCGGACAATATGAAAGAGATTTTAAGAAATGCAGAGAACAGAAAAAGAAAGTCATAATTCTATGAAAGTGAGGGATTTAATATGATGAAGTGGAAAGTCGTAGAAACATGCTACACGAGCAAATTCGAAAAGCCATTTGATAGGGAAGTGGCACAGTTTGACACTTTAGTTCTTGCGGAAGATTTTATTAACCTTGTTCTTCCGAAAGACACAAGAGAAAGATTTAGGATTGAGCACATATAAGCCGAAACGGTCAGAAATGACCGTCAGCCGCGGGACAGTCTCCCGGCTCTGATGATGGCAGACTAGAAAGGAAATTTAATATGAAAAAAATAGGCATGTATGAAATAATGGCGAAAAAAAACAATATGATTTTGGCACATGACAATTATTATGGCGATTATTTTTTGGGAACACTGGAGCAGCTAAAAAGTCTTAGCTGTCCGGTAAATCAAATCGGAACACTGAAAGAAATTAAGAAGGAACTTACACGCTGGAAAAACGGGGTGGATAGAAATAATGGTTATATGCTGGAAATTGAAAATTGCTTTCTTGGAGTTTTAGAAAATATGTAAGCCGAAACGCTCCCGCCGTGGAGCGTCCGCAACGATTCGCCCCGTTGTGCTGATGATGGCAGGCGAGAAAGGGAAAGAGCATGATTAATATTGACATGTGGTACAGCCACAAGCCGAAAGAAGTAACCGGAATAGATTGGAGTTTTAGTGATTTAGATTGCGTGTACTGTGGCAATCTCTACAGGGATAATAAGTGCATCGGAGACTATGAAGCGGACACGATGCAAGAAGTGCAAGAAGCATTTCCACACTTAGCGGAAGGAATTGACAAAGCATTAAACTAGAAAGGCGGCGGGAAGATGAAAAAGTTTACGTTGACCGACACAGAAGTCCGGCGGTTGTGTCAGCTTATCCAGTTGACAGCCGACTACCGGCGAGAAAATCTACAGAGCTGGCAGAAAAGCAATCTTGATTCTGCCAGTGAAGTAGTGCAGCTACTCGAAGACATAGAAAGAGTAGCCGAAAAGATTAGAAAGGAATTAGCCGGATAATTTCCGGCTTTTTCCAGTACAAAAAACGGACGGGAGGGGACGAAAACGCAAATGAAAATCACAGAAAAAGAATGGCTGAACCTGTGCCAGTCAGTCAAAAACGAAAAGTGTGACTGTATACACTGGGACGATGCCCCGGTCACATCTCAATCCAGCGGAGTTGTTGCAGCATATTCCGCACCGGGCAGAAGTTAATATTTTGTAAAAATAAAGCCAACACCGACTTTTGGGGATTGGCTTATTAGTGTTTACTCGTATTCTTTTCGTATCTGTTCCATACGGCTGCTTATTGCGTTCCGGACGGATTCCGGCAGATTCTGAAAACGTGGAACGATTCCAAAGAAGTCGGACATAATCAGGGCGGCGAATGCATTTGCATCTACTTCCAACGGTTGGAGATTGTACTTCTCATCGCCTATTATGTCACTTGTTTGATACTCTTTCAGGTCTGCACCGTTAGCAATCTGATAAGAATGCCGTAGTTCGTGAGCAATCGCAAAGAACAGCTCAGGCGATACGGTCACATCATTCCGGACCAGTTAATGCTGCTATTTGTGTACTGGTCCGCATTCGATCAGATGGAACGAATTTAATAGCTGGTACAGATATATCCAATATATTGCAGACCTCCCGAGCGAATTTGATGCAGATTTGCTTTTTATCCATGTTCCTAATCTCCTTTTATGAGTGTATAATACCATGGATCGGACAAAAATGGAATTGAATTTATATTTTAATCGTGATATGCTAAATACGATTATAAGCTTGTATTTGACGGTTTAAGGCATTTTATTTAATAGGCGAGCAAATTATCAAATATGCTTAAAAGGCATCAAATTCAGTCGCATACGAACGCACAGCGATATCACGGCTCATTATTATAGTATTATTCACACAGCAAAATCGCATCAAAAAAGGACGCTGAAATTGACTCATTTTTCAGCATCCAGATTTTAGACCTCCTGAAAAAGTACCGACATCTTTTTTGCGGAAACTCTTCCGGGAGATTTTCTTGCCCTAAAAACGCCCTAAAAACGCCACCCTTCGGACTTTTGGAACGCAATAGTAAATTGCCACATTGGACAGAGCTTTTTAATTCTCCGCTATACTTTTCCTATAATCATTTCTTTCTTGCATCAACTGCTCAATATTGGATTTTACTCCACGCTTTGCATCTGAAACCCTCATGTGAATTTGTTTCTGCTTTCTCCTGCAATAATCACTGCAAAGATTTGTTGCAACATCAGAATGAAACTGTTTTCCGCAGTATACACAGATTTTAAGACTATTCTTTCGTTTCTCTATCTTTTTATCATATTGACCTGATTCTATATTATACCTCTGCTTATGATCTCTCTGCCATTCCAATACCGCCTCACGTTGGCATTCATCTGAGCAATATTTTTGACGACCGGAATTTACTACATATTCCACACCACACCATTCACATTTTGCGACACTCCCGATCGGTCTTGCAGTTCCTTTCTCTCTGTGTCTCTTTTCGGCATCCCTTTTCCTTATGACCCTACAGTTCGGGCAGTAAAACGCCCTTGGTCCACCACTAAACTCGGCTCCACACATCTTGCACGTCCTGATTCTCATTACGTCAGACTTTCTTTTTTTTGCACATTCGTCACAGTACAATTTATCGAGATCGCCATAGAAAGCCTTACCACAGTCAATGCAAGCTCTTTTTGTCCTATTCTTCATTAAAAATAGACACCTACCATTCTTCTTCGTCAATCAACCCAAATATCTTTTTATCCTTTCGGAAGTCCTCTTTAAGTAGTCACTCTTTTCTCCTGATTCATTCGCATTATCGCAATAGTACGATATCTCTTTCAGCATATGCCGCCTGTTATCATCCTTTTCCTGATCCACGTCCAATTCTTCGCCCATGAGTCCGGCGATAAGCAAATTAACCTTTAACTTATAATCATCATCCATCATAGCATCTTTAATTAAAACTGTCACATTTCGCATTTTTGTACCTCCATTTTAAAACACTCCTTAACCTATATATACTACATCACATTGATTCCCGATAGTCAAGCGTTTTCACGAAAAAGCAGATGACCGCTTATCAATCATCTGCCTCAGTACACTTTATTCCACTATTCCAGTTCTAATATCTATTCCATGTCTACGCAGTCACTCATCCGGTTCTTCCTTTAAATATGCTCTTTGCTGCCTGGTTACAGCCTCATACGCTGGAGTCTTGAACCTCCTCAACGCTTCTATTGGCGGTCTTGTCTTCTCAAGCCGTTTATAATGCGTCTGAAAATTATTGTCCATTTCAGCTGGACAACTTCTTTCTTCCGTACTTCGTTTCATGAAAAATCACTCCATTCTTTTGATGCAAGCCAATCTTCATAGCCTGTATGCCCTTTGCAGCACGTTTCTTGTGCTATACAGTCGGAGCAGCATCTTGTTATTTCGCACAGCATATCAGCCAGTTCCTTGTCTGTCGCTTTCCTGATGCGGTCAGCATTTGTCATTTTCTCAGACACTTCACAATGCCTCCAATTCTTTTTCATACTCTGATTTTTTCTGTTTCATCCAGTCACACAACTCTTTCTGGAATCGGACTGACTGTCCGTAATTGTAAGGGAATGAACTGGATACGCACAATCCGTCCCCGCTTTCCTTCTCTTTAATTAAAATCCTAAGACTTTCAATGTCTCTTTCCAATTCTTTTGCCTTATCTAAAATGTCTTTAGTCATTACCTGCCCCTCTCCTTTTCTACTAATTCAAATCTGTATTTCTGCTGCACGTCCGGATATTTTACATGATCGACCTCGCTCACAAACATTCCATAAGGTCTGCACCAAATTGCTCCGTCCTCACATTCGTATACTACATAGAATTGTCCCGGTGCTTCTGTATCCTGGCTGACTGCGATCACTTTAACCGTATGCCCTTTGAAATGTCTGTAGATCTTACCAATCTCAACTTTCCTGTCGTTATCTACTGGAACTTTTCTCTTGAAATGCTTCTCGCATTCCGCAAGATCGCAGTTGCCGTAATTCAATGGATTTTCATCACTCCAACGTCCAATATCTGCTTCTTCTACATGGATGTGCTGGTTTATCATCCCATCTAAACCGAAACTGATTTCCGCAACAACCTCACTCGCATCAATATCTCCCTCAACGTCCACCAAATATCCGCTTACTTTAAATATCTTTGCCATTGCTATTCTCCTTATCTTCTAACAGTTCAGGATCGTCATAGATATTGCCAATAACTTCCCAATCCTCACTTACCCAACACTCCATCAATTCTGTATTCCCATCAGATATTCCTCTAACACAAGATGATGGATTTTTGTGTGTATAAATCATAAAAGAACAATTCGCAAAAATAATCTCTGCGTAATAGTTGTATTCTTCATCATGACAGAATGGATATTGAAATCCTCTTAATATATCTCCCTCAAAGATTTTCTTTCCGTTCTTGTCGGTCAGTCCTGTGTACTGGCAAATCGTATCCGGTTTAACATCCGCAAAATCAATTGCATTAATATCCCATTCATCACAAGCCGTTCCTTTGTATTCATTAATCACCAAACCACCTACAAAAACGTGCCTAGGTTTTGGGTAGCCATCGTCAAACAAATATCCATCTATCCACTTGCCATTATCTATTTTCTTCGCTCTAAAAAGAATCTCTCTATTCATCTCTTCCACCGCCTTTCACGATCTCAATAGCCTTATCAATGCCATCTCCGAATCCATCATAGTATTGGTACATACCTTTCTCACACACAGACATATCATAATCTGCACGGTCGGACAGAACCTCTAGCTGCTTCACAACCTTGTCCACATCATAGGCTGTTGGCTGATTTGATATCATGCTTCTGATTTCTCCACACGCACTGCATATCCCTCCGTAAAAGCTATCTTTATCGTTTTCATAATACCTCTCTACAGCTCCTTCAATTTCCTTTCCTAGTTTTTTCAAAAATTCATCCGCATCAATCAGTCTCATTATCTTCCACTCCTTAACATACAAAAAAGTAATTCTGTCATAGACCTGTTCCTTGGTCCATTTCTGCAAGGTTTTACCACTTTCAGCTCCCAACTTTTCGCATTTACATCTATTGCCGTTGGATTCTGAAATTCATCCTCCAACTCTTTCATGCATGGAACTGCTACCATAATTCCCCAATATTTAGAGGATTCCGGGTTGCATTTGCGTAAGTGTTCATCAAATTTTCCACTTCGTAAATCCGGCAACAAATCTTTGTAGCACTCCATCGTAGTTACTATATAGTTCTTTTCTCCATAGAAATTCAGTCCATTCCCACTATAAACATCTTCCTTGCAACTTTTAATTTCGTAACAAGTAAATATTCCTTTTTCTATCCCTGATACGGATATTTGATCTCCGGGTGAAAACTGCATATAATCCACGCGTTTCGCCTTGGATGTCCACGGGTCAATGCTCACTTCTTTTGCATAATGTTTTCCAAAGACGTTTAGTTTTGTACGTTCAAGAATATGTGACAGAAAAAGTGTAGTTTCCTTTCTATTCATCTTCTTCACCCCTCCCTGTACGGTTCCGGCAATGGCATCCAGGCAATAATTACTTTTGTTGAATACTCATAAATCCCTTCAAAAATACCATTTCCTGCATATCTTAATTCTGTTGCTGTGCCACTTGAAAATTGTGCTATTACATTCATTGCATTCTCCGGCAGCCTCTCACTGCATGGAATCCAGTTACTTTTTTTCTCTCAACGTTTTTAGCTCTTCCAACCAATCTGCAAGTTGCCTGTGTTCTTTCTGACATTCTTCGCATATATATTGATTTTCAGATATTTCTTTTGCATGAGCAATTGCTTCTTCCAGTGTCATCATACTTCCACCTCTTCATCTGCTGGAAACTGGAATATAAATCCAGATGCAAGCAATTCTTTTGCAATTTCCATATCCACAAGCGTATCTCCCTTTGGAATAATACGTCTGTTGTATTCCGCTGTTGCATAATGCTTTCTGCACATCTCCATAGCTTTGATTCCTTTTTCTTCCGTGGAATACTTAGCCATTATCATAAAAGCATCACTTAAAAGGTCGCTCAATGAAAAAGCAATTACTCTCCCATCACCTAAAGCTTGTAACGTTGTTTCTCCGTAAGGCAAATCAAATTTTTTGTCCTGGCTAATGATTCTCATAACTAACTCCACCTTTCGTATTCCATGCACACATATCGCAATTCTTAGGGCATACATTTGCCTTTATTGCTCTTTTGCACATCTCCATTTTCAATTCCCTATCATCCTTAATGTCCTTAATGAATCCGAGTTTCCTCAGGATTCTATGAATCAGTGATTCTTTCTTCATCTTCATTCTCCTTTACATAATCCGGGCAGTCTACCGCATATTCGTAGCTGTCCAGAGAATCACAATACATATCGCAGCATTCATATTCTCCGCATTCCAGACAGCAACAGGCGTTCTTCTTATCTACTACACATTCAATTCTGCATCCCATCATTATTCCCCTTGCTTATATTCGCATTTAATCTGTCTAGCTGACACGATCATGTTCACAAAATCACCTGCATGGTTAATCTCGATATTTGCTGGCATTCCACAGGCATCAAACATCTTAATTACATAACAATCGTCCATTAATTCCAGCACATCAGCAAAATTGTTATCCTCATCTGGGAAACCGTCCAAAATATCTCTGATTTCATCTTCGATGTTTGACAGTAATGAAATCATCGGAACATTGACTGTCCTCTGAGGAATTACAAGTCTTCTGGTTGCATCTCCACAAGTCAGAAGTAGCTCATATTCGCACTCGTAATATCCTTCTGTCAGATAAGCATTTTCCGGGAATTCATCCGTCACTGTCGGTCTATTCTTGCTGCTCTCCTGGATATCATACGGAACATAATAGTCAATCACATTCTTCTCTTCTATCGTTTCTAGACTAAAGACGGTATGCTCTTTTTCTAACAATGTGACGTTCTCTCGGAATCTGTCGAATTCCACTGTATTGCCTTTCTCAGCATCAACCTTAAAGAATGATTCGAATTCTCCGGTATCAACATTTTTTCTGCCGATTATACTCGCATAAATGTCCGGAATTGCTGTTCCTCTGCATTTAAGTTCAATTTTGTTTTTAAGAATCAACCCTTTTGCTTCTAAATCTTCTCTTGCTATTGCTGTTAATTTCATAATTCGTTCCTTTCTCCTTAAAAAAGCGTAAAAAAATACCAACCACCGAATATTGATGGTTGGTAGATATGAACTATACTTAAAATAGATCCGTTCTGTTTTCTTCCATATCTTTCTTTACATTTTCAAGAATATCAATCAAATTGCATACACCTATATAAGAAAGTCTTGCCGTTCCGTAATCCTTTGAGAAGTTCTTCCCTCCAAGAGTTTTAATTTCGGCAATATCTTCTGATACAACTGTGATTTGCATCTTTTCATTCTTGTAAATTCCTACTTCATACATAGTATTTTCCTCCCGTATATTTTATACGAAAATTATACCATTCCAACCATCAATATTCAATTGTCAAGGTACTGTTCATTTGTTCCAAGTCAGGAGTTGACACGCTATCGTGCAGTCCTCCATGACTTCTGTATTAATGTTTCCTCTGTTTGGTTCTAATTCATCCAGGAATACACCATTTATGCAACTATGCCCTATCTCACGTTCTTGCTTTGCTCTTCGCTCAAATACTTTTGGAAAATCTACCCGAATTTTATTCCAATATCCCATACCGCCTTTTACACAACCAATGCAGTTATTATTCGGATAACCCATGTCGTACATGATAGGTCTTTTAAGTCCGAGCTTGTTCGCAATGCCGTGAGCTTCTTCTTTCGTGAGTCCATTTTCAATTAATGGAAATTCGTGTTCGTAGTCGCTCAAAGCTTTACAAACCCTGTCTGCACGCTTTTGTTCGTTCACGTCATACCCCCATACATAAATGTGATGGTCAGGATTTTCACGTTCCCATTTCATACGCACTCTCTTTTTTAGCCATTCAGTACACGGTGCTCCATATGGGGTGTTGATGCATCTTCTCTTTTCAATAACATCGTCTACACTCTCATATTCGTCTGACTGAAGGATTGTTATCTCTCTTCCAAGTACCCTCTCGCAATCATGCAAGAATCTTAAGCTGTCTGGATGCTGATTCGGTACATGAGTATATATAATCTCGTCTACATCCTTTGCTAAATAACACGCTACAAAACTGCTAATTCCTGTTGAAAACCAACATACTTTCATACCACATCTCCAACTTTCAATGTGTCTTTGTCTATCTCTTTTAATTCAATATTCATTCCTCTTACCTACGCAAATCTCAATTGTTCTTGTGTATCATCAATGCTCATGTTCGGCATTCTCGCACCGACTTTCAGATACTGGCAGTTTGCTTCTACAAGCTTTTCTGCCATGATTGGCACTACGCTGTTACCGATTCTTGCCACCTGTTTTGCAATCGGGTATTTCTTCCAGTTATAATCCCGGTCTATAATGTAATCTTTCGGGAACCCTTGCATTACTTTTAGTTCTTCCGGTTTCAGCATCCGAAGAAAAATGTCTGATATGATATATTTCTCGTCCTTGATATCCAGGATTACATTCGCCAGTCCAAAACGGTCTTTCGTTGTGATTGTATCAAGCGGTCTATCCAGTGTCTGTCCGCACCCACCGCCGTAATACTTAATCAAAAATGCTGATACCAATCCGAAATGCCCCGGAGATGTCGTAATTGTATGCAATGGTTCATCACACCCCTGTCCAATCCCCGTCTTGTAATACTTCGTAATAAATGCTGTCACAAGTCCATATCGGTTCGATGTATCAATCGTCTTGATTGGTTCCGTCAAAAGCTGTCCTCTTGAATCACCGGCTCTCGTCTCTCCATGATATTGAATGATATATGCCAGTGCTTCTCCACTCCTCACGATATAAGGAGATTCTGCATCGATAATATATTTCTTAATGCCGTTCGCAATTCTCTTCTGTGTAGCTTCTGCAAGTGGCTTCTTGCGGTCAAATATCGAACTTCCAAGGTCTGACCAGTCAATGTAATCTCCACAAGGTTTCCACTTCTCAAATCCGATGCCGTCTGCACTGTGAGTCTGCTTTGGGAATCTAATTTCCCGTCCATCTCTACGGAATACTGCATACCATCTCTTTCTTGTGGTCGGTGCTCCGTAGTCAGCAGCTACCAACTCTCTACTCCCGAAACGATACCCGAGGTTCTTCATTGCCGTAATGAATTTTTTATAATCATCGCCTTTTTTCTCCGGTATCGGATAACCTTTTTCGTCTAACGGACCCCACTGTTGTATTTCTTCTACATTCTCCATAAGAATTACATCCGGCAGAATAGCTTTTGCGTGTTTGTATACCGCCCACGGAAGAATCCGAAGTCCTTTTTCTCTCGGCTTACCGCCCTTTGCTTTGGAGTGGCTTGTACAATCTGGACTCGCCCACATAAGAGCCACATGCTGTCCTTTTACGTATTTCTTCAAATTGACCTTAAAAATATCTTCTGTCAGATGAAGCGTATCCGGATGATTAGTCTTGTGCATCAAAATAGCGTCTGGGTCATGATTAATGGCAATGTCTACCGGTCTACCAAGTGCCATCTCAATTCCGACCGATGCACCCCCGCCACCGGCAAAGGCGTCTATAATTAAATCTTTCATATCTTCGAAAAGAGCCGATATATCTTTGCCCGGCCGGAGCTCCGTACTCCTTTCTGTAATTTATTTATCCTGTTCTTCCATCCATTTAATAACATTGACCATGTTGCCAATTCTGAATGTTTGGTATGCGCAATGCGTATGTACTAACCGATGTCCGCGACAACTCACACTGTTATCAATGCTTGCTGGCTCTCCGCAGATAACACAGCGAAAACGGTTCTCGCTAGAACGTTTCAAGCCAGTCTTATTAAACACTTCGAGATTCTCTCTGTCGATGCTTTCATAATCCTCATGTACTTTAACATCCATTACTGCACCTCATTTGCAAGCTGGAATCCCATTCTTGCTGCATTTCTAAGGTTGTCCTTAATCAATGCTTTGTTTGGATTTCTGTGCGTATCAAGGAACTTCCACAACTCTTGCCTTTCAGTTGGTTCATTTGCAACGTAATCAGCCATGTAATCGTACTCAGCTTTTGCGACTTTCAAGCACTGAATCATGTAATCTATCTTTTCTCCCGTGTTCATCATTGCTTCACCTCGTATCTAAATTCCATAAGCGAGAAGAATTTCCCATCGTGATTTTCACAGTAGTTTTTCAGCACATCAATGCAAGAATCACTATTTCCAATTTCTTCTTCATGCACGACTTTTCTTTCTTCATCCACTACAAGGCAATAAATTTTCTGTGTAACCTCAACCTCTTTCTTCTCATGGTCTTTCTTCCACTGTTTGAGGACTTCAACCACTTTGTCTGGGTACTCCGAGCGAAATACAGCACATCCGCAATGAGAGTCACCTCTAAGCTTGTTGATTTCACAGTCATTGCATGTTGTAACACTGCACATCTCAGCTTGAATTCTAATTGCTTCTTCTGCTGTCAGCTCTTCTACAGGCTCAAGCATTTCATCAGTCCACCAGTACATTCCTCCATCAATATCGAGATGGTATGCAATCGCACCAACTTCTTTTACTATCGCTTCTTCTCCCTCATATTCACGCATATTTATGGCAAAATATACGCCTCCGTACTTTGTTTTAGGAATCAATCCTTTCCTTACTCTAACCTTATCTCCAACCTTATATTTCATTACGTTCTCCTTTCATTAGCTCCTCTATATACAGATCCATACCGTGAACCAACTTGATGCAATTCCCATGTAAAGCATGGTTCCTCCACGAATTATATTTTTCATAGAATTTTTCTTCCGTAAGTTTTCCGGCTTTCACATCTTTAACTAATCTTCGGAATTTCTTTTTGTTCTTCCGTTTGTTCTCTCCCGTTAATTTCCGAATATATTTCCCGTCATCTGTTATGTAATGATGGAATCCTAAATATCGCATTCCTTTCCTTAGCGGTATGATCTGTGTCTTCCCGTTCAATTCCAATCCAAGGCTTTTCGAAAGCCCTCTTATGCACTCAAGACACCATTCTAAATATTCCTTGCTCTGGTGTATCAGATAAAAATCATCCATATATCGACCATATTCAGCAATTCCAAGTTCTCCTGTTACCATACAATCTAGTGGATGAACCATAAGCAATGCATATACCTGTCCGGCTTGATTTCCGAGTGGCAAACCTGGATTATTGCTACTATCAATCAATGTATGATTCAGCCATATTGTGTACGGATTTGGAAAGAAACAATCTACAATGTCTTTCAGTATTTCATGGTCAATTTCGTAAAAGAAATGTCTGATATCACATTTCAGTATCCATCCGTCAATGCCATGTCTCTGATAGAAAGATTCCATGTGGTCCCTCAATCCATCTAATGCGTATAACGTCCCTTTTCCTATCTGTCCGGCAGAATTATATTTGATAAATACGTTCTTCAATTTTGGATGCAGAATATTGTCACAAAGTACGTGTTGCACTACTTTATCCTTGAATGAACATGACTCAATCACTCTTTGTTTCGGCTCGTATATTTCAAACCGATTATATGGAGCAACTGTGTATGTCTGATTTTCCAACTGTTCCTTCAGGATATTAATTCCATCTAAAGCAACATTAGAAAATCGAGCAGTACCGCTATTAAATTTTTTACCTGACTTAGCTTTCTTATAAGCCTGGTACAAATTACCGTAATCTGCAACAATATCTTTATCCATTGGCACTCCTTTATATTTACCTCTGTGAGGATGGTCTGTTTCCTTTTGTATCTTCTCTGATTTCGGCTTGATGCCTACTCTTACTGTCTGCAATACAGAATGGGCGAACCCCGTTACTGTTGTTGTAGTTATTGTTATTGATGTTACCGTCCGGGGAAACAACCGCTTAACAGAAACAAACCTAAATGCATTTATCTTTGCCGGTCTTTCGTTCTCCATGCAATAGCCATGTGCTTTACATCAGATACCATCTTTGACCAATACCCCATACTATCCGAACTGATAATTTTCAATTCATGGGACATTTCTATGTAGAACAACAATTCATCGCAATAAGTAATTGCTTTCGTTTGCAGTTCCAAGCGATCTCTTTTGTAAGCTTTAATGTCTGTCCTGTTTGCTTCAAAAAGTATTTCATAGATTTCCATTGACTTATTTTGCATTTTGTCAACAAGCGAAAATCTAAATTTCTTTGGATATCTGTTGGCGTTACTGGTTACTCTTAATGTATGAGTAGCCAACTCTTTCGCTTTCAGAATCACTTTTAGATCATTCTCTGCCATTAATCATCATCTTCCTCAGATTCAAAGATTGAAGAGGAAAAGATACAAAATGGGCGAACCCCGCGACTGCTGCTGCAGCTACCGTTATAGAAGCAACCGTCCGGGGAAACAACCCGAAGCCATGTGCTGTCATTATTACATGGAGTGCTATCCGGTGTAATTGTCCACCAATATCTATCAGTACTCGGAAGAAACTTTCTATACTTTCTGTACTCATCTACAGAAATAAGGGAAACGAGATCTTTGCAAGTCCCATACTCTGTCTGACCGTCCATTGAGAGCAGATCACGCTCAAATCCAACTAATGCTCCTTTTCCAAGCTCATCTTCGATCTTATCTTTTAAATCTGTATTCAGTTCTTCCCGAAGATTGCTGCATTCCCAATTATTACAGTACACATCAAATTTTCGGTCTTCACCATAAAAACCATCTGAAATTACAAGATATCCTTTTTCGAGCTTGTCCAATACTCTCCATGTAATTCCTGCAACCGTAATCGTCTCTCCTACTTCCGGCTTCTGATATTTCTTTTTCAGTTCATCATAAGCAGCGTTTAACTTTTCAAGATTTTCTCCAAATTCTTTTAATGTCATCATAGTTTTAGTCCTCCTCTACTTTAGATACAAAGATATTAGATTTTAAGATACAAAATGGGCGAACCCCGTGACAGCAGTAGTAGTCATAGTCATAGAAGTGACCGCCCGGGGAAACAACCGCTACTGAATATGGCCATCCCCTTTCTTCTGTACTCCAAGCGGTGCATGTCCAATACCAATCCGGCAGATCCTTATTGACCAGCAATTCATTGTATTTACGTGCCTCTTCGAATGTCAGCGGTCTTGCTTTGGCGTGCAACTCTTCGTCTTTGTTCTGCATATCCACTGTAACCAGACTTGTTGTTGCATCGCATAAATTTTCCGCCCCAAATTCTTCTTTAAATTCTGGAAAAATTTCTTCTTCAAAAAGATCTGACAGTTCTGACGTGAAATATTCATTGCTGTCATCATCAAAACGGACATCTTTCCTATACAGCTCTTCTGTGATAACTGCTGTTTTTTCGCCTTTCTGTTCCAACACGATAAATCTACCAATACCTGTATCGAATTTTCCCCCAACCGGAATTTCCGATAACCTCACATTCCCTTTTTTCTCCTCTTCGAGTAACATCTCCATAAGTTCCTTTGCTTTGTTTAAAATTTCCTTTTTCATTTTTTGCACAACCTTTCTATCTCATTGATTACCGCCAGTCCTACATCCTTTGCAAATTCTGTCTGTCCGTTGCTTTGGAAAATCTTCTGGATAATCCCATCTGATCCACAATATTCCATTAAGACTTCCTCTGAGAAATCTCCGCGTTTCAGAAATTCATTGAATGCAAGCCAATTCTGCGTAATCACTTGGAAATACACTTTCCTTTCTTGTTCTGTCATATTCTCACCTACTCAAACGGAATCTTTAGTTGATCTGCCTCGCTGAATCCGTCTTGCTTCGCCCATCCATACTCTACGGTTAAATCATCATTTTCACCGTAAATTCTCTTGGATCGCTCATCATACATGACGAGAAATCCCTTTGTATTGATTCTCCCAAACAATCTGTTTTTCGGAACTGTGAGCCTTCGATACGCATTGCTCAACTCATTATCCTTGCTGTATCCAATCACCAGTGAAGCAAGATTTGATATGTCTCCTGCACCGCTAATTTCGTCTGTCTCATTCGTGGAAAAATTGTTCTTCCTCTTATGAGCTACCAGCAAAATCAATACATCGAATTGCAATGCCATCCTCGCAAGTTTTTTCACAAAAAGACTTTGCTTCTCATACTTGTCAGATCCTTTTTCTGCATCCAAATCAATCGCAGTCATTAAATTATCAATCAGAACAACATCTGCTCCGTATTGGAGAACCGTTTGCTGTACGGTTTTGCACAAATCCTCTTTTTCATCTCCATCGACAATCGAACTGTCGTAAATAAACGCTTTTCCGCGATACCATGCATTAATCAACTCTTGATTCTGATTGGAAATCTTTCTTGAAACATCTCCAAATCTGTTCGTTGTTTCGATGATGTGCTGCGGACCGGCTATCTGAAAATCAAGCCACGCTTTAAACAAATAGTTTGGAAGCTCACCGGAATAAGCAAACACCTTATGTCCGGTCTCAATCGCCCTGCCTACAATCTGACTTGCAAGTGTTGACTTTCCCTCACCCGGCTTTCCAGTAATAAGAACTACACCGCCAAAAGGAATGCCACCGTATAACAGGCGATTGCACTCGTTGACCGTAGAGTCCAGCTTTTTCAAACTGTATATATCAACGTCCTGCACGTCAGACAGCTCTTTAACACGCCTCACAGGCTCAAATTCGGCATTTTCTACCGCTTGCCGAACATCTTCATGTCCATGCTTCATTAACAGCTCATTTGCGTCTTTACAGCCCTTATAGTCCTCTTCCCGGACGTGTTTAATCTTGTTTGGAAATCTTCCCTTCAATTCCGGTAGCAATGTCATATGCCCTTTTTCAAAATCTCCAAACACTACAATCTCTTGGAATTTGTTCACCCAGTCAAAACAATATGGAATCCAGGTAAATCCCTTTGCTCCGTTCGGAACGCTCACGGCATTCTTTATACCGGCTGTCGCTACGGAAAGGCTATCTAACTGCCCCTCCGTAATCACAAGCCTTGTGAAGTCCTTGCATTGCTTCATCCCAAACAATATCGGCTTACAATCGCGTTCACACCATTCCTTGTTCTTATCTACTTCCTTGTTGAAGTCGGTTTTGCGGTATTTGACGAATTGCATCTTCCCATCTCCGTCATAGAACGGAAATACGAGTATGTTGTCATGATCCTTTTGAGTGGTAATTTCATACTCATGAGCAACCTCAGCAGATATTTTTCTGCTTTCCAAGTAAGCAACTGCCGGCTCTTTTGGAACAATCGGCTTGTCCGGTGTCTTCAATTTCCTGTATTGCTTTTTCGGCTGGTAATATTCCATTACCTGCTGCCCCAAACTGAAATCAAAATCTCTTGCAAGACTGATCATATTTCCGGTAACACCGCAGCTCTCTCTCAAACATTTAAACTGACCGGTTGACAGATTAATGGAAAAAGTGTTCTTGTCCTTTTTATCTCCACCGTGACAATACGGACAGAACCTTGTGAATTTCAATTCATCACCGTGTTGTCTTGCAGGCTCTCCAACATATCGGGCGAAATCAAAAGCATCTTCCGGCTTAAATTTGTAATACATCAAACACCACTCTCCTGAATTTTTTTCAACCAATCAGGATGTTCGCTTAAGATTCCATAATCAAGTCCTTGTCCATCGTAAATAGCACCCGCATCTTCTAACTGCTTGCGGAAACTCGATTCCAAACAGGAAAAACGGTCACAAGGTTCTCTTGGTTTTTCTAAGTCCTCCGATTCCTGCCCCCAGTTTTCATCCAAATAATCAACATACCCACTGTTGAAAAATGTGCTTCCGTGCATCCAATATTTACGATCTCTACCGCTGTCACTCATATCTTTCAAGAATCGATCAACACAACGTCCAATCTGATCGTATCCGATTTTTTGAAGTGCTTTCTTCCTTGATGTTGATACCTGCCCTTTCCCTTTTTTGATTGGATATAACTTCCAAATAGATTCAAAGAAGTCATCAAGTGATTGTTCATCGTGCAGTTTTTCTGCACTATATATACTATTCTTTTCTTCTCTATTCTTCTCTATTCTATTCTGGGTATCCAACCGGTTACAAACTGGTATACCAAGCGGTAAAACGTCCGAAGATTCCACGGCATTTCTAAAGGAATATCTGCCATTCGGTTGCACTGTTAGATGTGATTTTTCTTCCTGGTAAATCGTTTCCGTGTATCTGTCTTTCCTCAAATAATTATTAATTCTCCAATGCTTGATTACACAGATCCCGTCTGGAAACTGTATGACAAATGATTTCGCAACAAGCAGATCGTAATCATTCTGATTTGCACCGATGATCTTCATTACCTTTTTAGCGTTGTTCAAAAATCCATCATCATCAGCTCTCATAGATAGGTGGAAATACAATGCTTGTGTTGATAATGGCATTTCTAAGAAAGCATCTGAATCAACAATTTGTTTGGAGAACATTCTTTTTTCTGCCAACTATTCCACCTCCCGTTGAAGCAGTTCAATAACTTTTGCTCCCTGTTCAGAGTTACTGCAAAATACGAACTCTACTCCGTACTTCTTCTGCATAGTTTTACACGCTTTCATGAGCGTTTCGCCTTTAGTTGCGGCAGGATACCTCTGTGTACGCCTATATATTGGATTTCCACTCTTGTAATGACCAATCACATCATCTGTACGCTTCATCACAAAAAGTCTCGGATTTTTCCATCTATAAAGCTCGTCAAGAGATCGGATTGTCCGATTGTAAATATCTTTTGTTCCCGGAATCAAGCCACCGGCATTCTGTACCAACACATACAGCTTAATTCCGTTGTTCTGAGCCAGTATGCATTCATCACGGAATCTTGCGTGCTGTTTACCACAGATATCCCCCACAAGTTCCTGAATATCTTTCTTTGTGTCAACAGTCACATTGTACGTTCCGAGGAAATCCATTTTTTTTACCGGAATCCCACGTTCTTTCTTCCGGTTAATTACATCCGCAACCTTTTCGTTGGCAATAATGTAATCACCACATGGAAGAGGCATAGTCAGGACCTCAATTCCTTGCTTTTGCCAATAATTCTCTTTGGCAGTATGTTTACCTTTCTGCTGCCCTTTATCGCTAATTAGTATCAGTTTTCTCACCTGCCTTAAGTTCTTTTCTTCGTAAATATCTCTGATGTTCCCGCTCCTTTACCGGTATTTTCTTCGGACACCACTGCGGACAGCACGTCACTTTCTGCAAAATCAACCGCATTTCTGGGACGCACAGTCTCTTAAAACCTGTACCCTTATCTAATTTGACAAGGGTACATTCATTGCATTCGTCACAATGAGGAAGTGATTCTGCCACCTTGCTTCTATAATCCCTCTGCTTCTGCCTATAAACTTCAGGATTCGCATTCCAGCGTCTTCTCTTAAGAAGAGCATTTACGTTATCAACAATGCAATCCTCATATTGGCATTCATAGCAATTTGGATACGAACAGTCCTTTTTTCCAGCCATTCCGCTTCTCATTCTTTCTCCTTATATACTCTTCCCTGCTTATTCCGTCCGTCATGTTTACGTCCACCCTCTCACCGGCTAAAGTGCCATTGTATTTGCAATCAGGATATGGACACTGAAAGCAATCGGGATGGCAACAATACTCCGGTCTTACTCCGCTCGACATTTATTTCTCCTTAATTAAACGGGAGTTCTTCATCCATCCCATCCGGGATACTCATGAACTCGTCTGATGCCGGAATTGATCCACTTCCTGCTGACTGCTGATTCTGCTGATTGGCCGCTTTGCTTTCTGCAAACTCCTGTTCTTCCACAACTACATCTGTTGTATACACCTTGTTTCCGTCCTTGTTTGTGTAGCTTCCGGTCTGAATACGCCCTGAGACAGCAACTTGCATTCCTTTGCGGAAATACTTCTCTGTAAATTCAGCCGACCGTCCAAAGACAACACAAGGAATAAAATCCGCTGTCGGCTCTCCATCTTTCTTAAATTTTCTGTTTACAGCAAGTGTATATCTTGCAACCGCTGTAGCATTGTCTCCCTGTGAATATCTCACCTGCGGATCTGCTGTCAATCTCCCCATTAAAACTGTTTTATTCATCTATGTAGTCCTCCTTATTTAAGTAAATAAATAATCATGTTTACGATACTTAAGATTATTGCGAGCAAGAATCCTAAAAACGGAATTAAAAATCCTTTATTCTCAGTGTCTTTATACATGTAAAAATCAAAAGTCGCTCCCATAGCGTAAAAAATTATTAATAATATTTTGTAAATCATTGCTCCTCCTAGAATGGCGTAAGCCTAAACTCTTTCTCTGCACGCTTTTCGGCAATCCAAACATTCACATCTGAGTCAACCACACTTCGTATCTCGTCTTTGAACCGCTGCGGATTGCCGTTTCCTGCACTTAAGTGTATCAAGCCTATACTTCTTAGGCTTTTACTGTTTATGCTCTGTATGAGCCTTTTACACGTTTGTAATTCCATATGCCCAGTAAGCACATGGGAGAATTTAGCCCCATCTTCTTCTCGGCTGATATAGTCCTCTGAGTAGTTGCACTCAATCAGTCCATAGTTGATTTCCATTTTTGAGAAATCATACGGGCAATACTCAGCATCTGTGATGAAGAGAATCCGCCCATCCGGTGTATCAATCAGCCATCCATCACATTCCGTTTCCCCATGAGGTACACGAAATGGAATTACTGAAAAAGTTCCTATCTGCTCCCGTTTCATCCGTTGCAAACCTACGGTTTTCTCGCCCATTACTATTTCAATGTCTGTCTCGACTTCATCCGAGGTGTACACCTTGATTCCGTACTGCATATATTGCTTGATAAATCCAACATGGTCTTTATGGACGTGGCTTACAATGCACCCGCTCACTTTGGAAGTTTGGTAGTCAATCGCTTTCAGCATTTCTTTTGCTGGAACTCCGCATTCCAAGAGAAGAATATCTTCCCCTGAAATCAGAGCATAGTCATTACCGGAAGAGCCTGAGCCGATTACTTTTACGATCATGCATCTACTCCTTCGCGAATTCCGGCACTTCTACCTCAACAGCTTCGGATTCAGCCACTACGGATTCATCTTCAATAACAAATTCCTGCGAATTTTCATTCTCTGCAATTTCCTCCTGAGAAGCCTTGTATGTTTCATCCAACTGCAAAAGAGAACTTGATGCCATACCATTAAGGTTCTTCGGGAACTTTTTAATTGCATTGTTACGCATCTTACGAACAATCATAGCTTCCGGTGTATCAAGCCATGCAGCACTGATGTATGGTCTTGCCGCTTCGCAATTCAGAATATCTTCCAACGTCTCACACTCACGTACAGCCGCCATGATTTCCTCTTTCTTGGCTTTGATTTCCTCTTTCTGCTTTGGAGTAGCCTTGTGTCGGTTTTCACAGATTCCAAACGTCTCATTCAGCAAATTGTTTCTGATATGAGCAATCAGATTTGTTTTCACTGGCTCTCTTTCAGCGATCAGATAGTCAATCGTTCCATCCTTTAACTTTACTGGATATACAACACGCACCGTCTTGTCGGATAATCCCTTTGGTATCCACTCCGCAGGCTCAATCTCAATGCCTCTTCTACGAGGATACGTGAAATCATCACCCTCTTTGACAAGCCACACTGGATAAACAGTGTCTACATTGTTTCCGAACTGCCTTAAAAGAGCATCGTTTCCGTCACCTTCAACGCCCATTTCAACCATTTTTACCCACTGTCCGTTGACCTGCTTACTCCTCAACTGAAAATAAACTTCTCTAGGCACAGCGTTGGCATTCAGCTTAAGGCTTGCACATTGAGCCACAACTTCTCTAAGATTGGAAGTATTAAGGTTGCTCATGTCCGTCTTATCAGTGTTCTGAACCAACTGAAATATAGCCCCCATCGCATTCATAGCACACTTCTTAGAATATTCATCATACTTAACACCATTCTGCTCAAAATCCCTTGAGACAAGACCAGTTATGGTATTTGTCCACTGACTCAAACCAGTTGTAAATTCCCGCTTCTGAGCAACTTCATTCTTCTCTGCCATTACTCTTCCTCCACTTTCCCATCAATCTTTTTCAGCTTCTCCCGGAAAGGAAGAATTTCCGTCTCTGGAACATCAACCGCAGTTACTACAGCTTTCGCAGTTCCAATAGAAACTACTTCTCCCGGCTTCACGATCACATCTGAACCGAACGTGTATTCACGCCCATGCTGAACGCCATCTTTCATATATCTGGCTTTGATATATAACATTAGTCCTACTCCTTTCATTCAAACACGTGTCTCAATAACGCCCCTATCGCATCAGAAGCATCCATTCTCTTTTCTTTTTCCATAAAAACATCCTTGAGAACTTCATTTATCTCGCTTGCGATTTCATCATCAGGCTTTCCGCTTGCAAGAATGTTAAACACTTTCTCTCCTGCATCCTCTCCGAACTCATCTACAAACATTTTTCTTACTCCACGACAAATCCCCTTAAATTCATTCATAGTGTCGTTCAGGAAACCGCTGATTTCTACTGATCCTGTTCCTTTCCCGTTTCTTTCTGCCTTAATCATATTTAACCTCGCTCTCTACTTTTAATTCCTTATCATCGGTTACTGCCAAACAAATCATCTGAGAATCCATTTCCGGCACATTGAAGTCATTGATGCTTTCCGCATTGTCCACGAATATAGGACAGCTAACCTCATATAAATTCGATAATGAATGGATAATATCAAGCCCTGCAACGATTCTATGACCGTTATTCAAGCTTGAAAGCGGTACTCCGTTTACGGTGCATTCACAAGTTTCTTTCAGCCCCCCGTTGATCTGATTGTCGAACAGTTTGAATGAAACCACCTTAAACATTCCGTTGATCTTTTCAGAAATCATTTTCATTTTCGCCCGAATAAAATCCTCCACAAGGCCAATCATCTGTTCCTGTTCTGCAATTTTCTGTCCGACTTCTTTCTGCTCTGCCTCCAATTCAGCAATACGCTCTTTCACTTTGGAATTGTCTGCTGCCGCAATCTTTCCAGTAATTTCAGCAATTTCATTTTTTAAAATATCTCTCCGAGCTTTCAGTTCCATTGAAGAAGTGTCCTTGCTCATTTCATCAATCTCTTTTTCAAGTGCCGAGATTTTTTCGAGAGTTGCTTTGTAGTCAGCGTTTTTAGAAACATCAGCCACCTTTGGCATTCCGTCTACTGCCTTTTTAACAATCTCATATTCCCTCTGTGCATCTGCTAACTTGGTAGCCAGCTCATCCTTTTCTTTGATAAGAGATTCTTCCAAAGCCTTAAATTTGTCTCTTGATTTGGCAACTGCCTTTCCATCAGCTTCAATCTGAGAAATTCTTTTTGCACGGTTTTCTTCAAACTCTGCCTTATCTTTTTCGTACTTGCTTTCATGTGCAGTCTTGCGAGCTTCGTAATCAGCAATACGTTTCTGCTTTACCTCTTCCGGCAAGTTCTGTCCGCAAGTAGGACAGATAAACGAGCCGTCCGTAAGCGGTTCCAACGGAGTAAGAGCCGGATATGCCTTTGCTTTTTCAGACTTCCATTCAACCAAAAGCCGATTTTTTTCACGCTCATGATCTTCATACTTCACGTGAGCATCCCTGATTTCGCTTTCCTTATTTAATACATCACGCTTGAGATTGTTTAATGCATCCTGCTTTCTTGATAAGTCAGCACGAATATCCGTTGACTCGAAAAGCAACTTCTGATTCTCCGCATTCTGAATTTCTGACAGATGAAATTTGAGATTCATGACCTCTTCACGCTTGGAATTAATCTCTTCCAGTTTTCCGCTACCACCGGAAATCTCATCTTCCGCCTTCTGTAAAGCCGCTTCTTTGGCAGCTTTTTCAACTTCCAATGCTCCGACATCAGCAATTACAAGCTGTTTAGACACCTCATCAATACGTGCCGGAATCTCAACCATATCCTTATTAAGTGCATTTTTTGTCTTTGTGTATTTTTTCAAAATATCGTCCGTGCTTGCAATTTTTAGTTCCTGGATGAGTTTTGCATACTTCTCGCCAAACGTCTGAGCAATCTCCACATCCGGGAATGTTTCAACGAATTTCATCAGGATCTCTCTCTGCTTCTTCCACGGCAATGCATTGAACGCTGCCGGATCGGTAATCAGAGTGAAGATCTCTTCATCAATGATTCCAGCAATAAATTCCTTGAACTCTTTTTGAGATTTCGGATACCCGTTGATTTCAAACTCATTCACATTCCCCTGAAATTCTGTAATGCCTGTTCCACGTTTTTTTACCCATTTCTGTTTCTGAGTCTTTTTCAGATCATATTCATCTCCGCCAACGGAAATCTTCGCTTCAACGGAAATCTCGATATTATCAATCATCTTTCCGTCCTTGTCCAACGGTCTGACATCGAAATCTGAATTTCCAAGAGAATCTCTTCCAAACAGTAGCCATGTAAATGCATCAAAAATTGTTGTTTTTCCAGTCTCATTTGCCCCGGAGATTCTTGTCTTTTCAGCAAATTCTATTACTCTGTCCTTACATCCTTTAAAGTTCTGAATATGCATGGACAGTAACTCAACCTTTTTAATTTCCACCAATTACATCCCCTTTCTTCTTATCTATAATCCTGACCACACGCTTGTCCGAATTTTTCTGAACAATGTGTAGATACAAACTATCTTCCAGTAGGTTCATCCATTCTTCCGGGTTTAAACCCACCTTTTCCAGCAGAATCTTATTCTGCCTTGTCAATTTTTTGGGTTGTTTCATGTTCTCTCCTATGTTATTATCTAATTGGTTTTTGAGCTAAGTGCCTGAGAGGTTGCCGCCTCGCTATGGCACTTTCTTCATATATATAATGTCTGCCCGAAAGCAATACAGCAGATCATCAGTGCTATCGAGAAGCCGATTACGAACCAAAAGGCTCTCTCGACAATTTTGTCATACATATCCGGCTGCCTTACCGGTTGCTCCACAGGTTTTCTCTTCCTGACCTGCATTACTTCCAGTTCTTTCATGCTGCAACGTCCTCCTTCTTTGCTTCGGAAACCATAAGTGAAATATCTAATGTTTCTTTTTTAATGGCGACATTCAGCTCTTCAATAGAATTGATGCCGATTTTTTTCAGCCTGTCTTCTATAAATCTCCTTTTTTCTTCCATATATTTCTCCTACGCAACCTGTTCAATCACCGGAACATAGCCATGCTTCTTCAATTCTTCATATAAGAAGAGTCTGCCTTTCTGTGTCCATTCAGTCTGCATTGTCACATCCGGTCTGCCGTCAGCTCTTGTAATGTCAATCGTCCGGCTATGGACATATCCATTATTCTGATGTTTGGAATACAGCACCCACTGTCCACCGACTTTATACTGAATCTTTAATTCCTTTAGAATCTGATTCATTTTTCTTCCGCTAAGTCCGTAGTCCTTTGCAATCTGCGTGATAGTTACCAGTGACTTTGATTGAAGAATCTTGTCTACATAATTTGCTTTCGGCTGTAGCTCGGAAATCAATTTCTGATTTTCAACAGCCTGTTCACCAAGAAACTTGCATTGGTCTTTCAGAGAGTCTATAGTCTTTTTCGCTTCAATCACCGCAAGTGCAAGTAACTCTTCGCCCTGTGGTGCAAGCTGATAACTTCCATTCTTTCTGATTGCCGGAAGAACCTCCGATGTAACCCAGTCCGTAAATCTTTCGGCAGATTCCTTTCTGCTTTGGAAAATAGTCTTGTAAAGATTAGACTCATTAATATAGAGAAGTTTCTGTTCTCCGCCAGCTGTAAGGGTAGGAATACTACTCACACCCTTTTCATTCAGTCTCTCTTTCACTTTTGATGGTTGAGTGAGTCCTAATGCTTTACATACATCTGATAAGCAGAACATTGGTTCGTTATCAATAGTTACTGTTCGGATATCACCGAACTCTTCTGAATTAAAAATTTGTAATTCGTTCATCCTATTTCCTTTCTGTGATATAATCACCATGGAGGTGATATTATGGGTCTTTTACCCGATATCGGTTATCCACAAACTGGTGATAAGAGTGACGCTGGAACGTACATCTGCATGAATTGCCCTCATGAAGATACTGACGATAAATCAGTTGTCATTCTTAATAAGAAAGATATTCTTCCGGAATGTCCTGTTTGTGGTTATACCTACTGGATGAAGATTTAATACTTCTCCGCATCTGCTGGGTGGACTAAGTTCTGCCCAGTTTTTGCATATGCATTACTCAGTGCATTCAACGCCATAATCTCGACTCCAAGTCTCTTCTCTACATCGTAATTACCGGATTCTCTAAGATTCTGAATGTCCTCATAAATCTGATCGCATAATGTATTGATTTTCTCGACCATGCTTTCTCCTTTCTACTCTTCCAGGAAATACTCAATCGGAACATCGAAGTATTTCGCAAGAATCATTAGCTTGTCTACCTTCGGCTTACTCTTCCCAGTTTTCCAGTCTGAAAAAACTGTTGGCGCAAGGCTTGTGTCTTTTGCAACTCTGTAAGCTGTGATACCTCTTTCGCTTATGAGCTGTTCAAACTTTTCGTACAATTTTAATCCTCCTTTCAATGCAATAAGAATTTTACGAAAATCCTTATTATATATTGCATTTATTAAGGAAATCCTTTATAATCTAATTGTCAGAAAGATTACAGAGAATACAAGAATTATATTCGTTAAGGTTTTCCTTAATCTGCTATTAGTATATTACGGTTTTATTTAATTGTCAAGCAGTTTTTAAGGTTTTCTTTAATATTCTCAGAAAGGAGAAAATATGTACGAAATATATCAGAAATTGCTTGATAGCCGTAATTTAAAAAATGCTGATATTTCAAGGGCAACGGGGATATCCAACATGACTCTTTCGGACTGGAAAAGAGGTAAATCAACTCCAAAACAAGATAAATTACAGAAGATAGCTGATTACTTTGGTGTATCAATCGAATATCTTATGACAGGTAAAGAGCCGACAATAGACTCTTCTACTCAAGGTTACTACATTGATGAAGAAACCGCCAAAACAGCACAGGAAATCTACAACAACGACAAGATTCTCTTTGACGTATATAAAACCGCAGATAGAGACAGATTGATAGCGTACGCCAAAAAGTTATCTGAATTGCGAAAATTAGAGGAAGGTGAGGAATGATTGTATTACAAAGGATATTATATAAATGTAGTAATACTCGATGAATCCTATGGTGTTCCGGGATGCGTAAGACATAATTCTGATGATTCTTACACGATATTCATAGATGCATCATTAAACTACGAAAAACAGCATGAAGTGTTTTTGCATGAAATAAGACATATTTTAGGTGACGATTTCAGTGAATCCGATGTGCAAATGATAGAAATGAAGAACCATATGCATGATTACTGCATAGAAGTTTCAGCAGAGATTTTCCCATACACGCAAAGAATAAAGATTGTAACTGCTAATTAACAATACTTAAAATATAAGATTTATTATAAACAGAGGAGAAAATAATTTTGAGTGACTGCACATTATATATCGATGAAGCCGGAGATTTAGGAATGGGGAAAGGATCTGATTGGTTTATTCTATCCGGAGCTATAGTAAATAAGGAAGACGAACAAGAAATCAGAGATACAATAAAGAATATTCGTGTAAAATTAAATATCAATGAAATACATTTTAGAAAAATGATAAGTTTTGATAAGAAAGCATACGCAGTATCTGAATTATCTAAATGTAATTTTGAATACATAACTGTAGTAGCTGATACAAATAAGTTAAATTTGTCGAAGTTTCACTCTGCTCCTACCCAACGCCCAAGTATGATTTTCTATAATCATATTTGTCGATTTTTAATTGAACGAGCTTCTTGGTTATTAAGGGATACAGGAAGAACTGCCAATATCGTATTATCCAGTAGAGGAACGAACCGAGATGCAGAACTAATAGAATACATAAAGAAAATAATCACATACAGAAATAACAATATTGAATCTCGTTTTAGTGGGATATGTGCAAAACCAGCATCATCTTGGGATATGTTACAGCTTGCAGATGTGTGTGCTACATCAATGTATAACATGTACCAAGTAAATGGACTCGGATTCACAACTCCGTGCTACGCACGCAAATTGCAATCTCATTTATACAGACATAATGGAAAAACACTTCTAAAATATGGCATGAAATATTATGATGATGCAATGGCACCTGATAAAAATTATTTCAAAGATCATACGATTTGCAATAGATAATATAGATATAGAAAAAACCCCCAGCACGACTACCACAGGTCAAGCCTGCTGGTGATTACACCCTCGCGTTATCTGGCGGCGTTCTTTCTAAGATTATTATAATTCAGCCAGTTATAAATGTCAACAAACATTTGTTCTGGAATACTTAAATTGGTATAACCGCCTAGTGCGATTATATATAAAACGTGTGGTGCGTTTAAGAACAGGTTCTTATCAAAAGAGAAAGAGAGGAAAAAAGAAATGAAAACTTGGAAACTTGTATCAGGAATACTGTCAATTATTTTATTTGCAGTAGTCAGTATGCAGTCATGTGCTGTAGGAATTGGGAACACGTTGCAAGACAATGGAGAAGTTGGTGGTTCGGCTGGAATTATTGTTGCTATACTTCTTCTTGCAGGAGGAATTGTATCTATCGTTACACGAAACGGTGGAAAAGGTGGCAACATTGCATTAATCGTGCTGTTTGGACTTGCTGCACTCTGCGGTTTTACTATGGGAGGAAGTTATAGTGATTTAACTATATGGTCTGCATGGTGCTTAATTTGTGCAATACTTGCAATTATTTCTATCGTGAAAAAGCCTAAAAATCAGTGATTTGATAGTTGCATTATATGAATAAATACGTCTATGACAACAACCTTGCACATTATACGCAAAAAGAATTGGATGTCTATGCAAAGATGGTTCATGAAACCATCGGAAACGGCATACATATTCCCGGACACTTC